>Ga0209536_100011599_pt1 | contig 12895 bp, 8 predicted proteins | sample DeeMarSeWOR28_12_FD_187461 | JGI IMG/M metagenome (GOLD analysis project Ga0209536, IMG submission 187461) | Marine sediment microbial communities from White Oak River estuary, North Carolina - WOR-2-8_12 (SPAdes) (version 2) | ecosystem: Environmental > Aquatic > Marine > Intertidal zone >...
GTATGGCAAAGATTCTATTATGCTGAAACGGGGACCACAGTTGGTGCAATTAGTAAACGGATATAAATAGCGCCGGTTTTGCGGATCAAAAATTTCATAATAGCAATCCTTGCAGGTAGCAATATCAGGAAGAACCAGCGTGGTTAATTTTCCGGTTTGTGAGCTTTCTTTAATTTGAAATGATGCGTAGCCGACAGGATCAAGATAACTTGTTTCCATACTATGGATAAACGCACGCGGAGGTTTCTCTTTTTCTATCTGGATTGGCAAGTCGGCTAATTTTGCAGGGTCGCCCTCCACTTCAATCATAACGCCTTGGACGGAATTGTTGATCCACCCCTTTAAATCAAGGGAATTTGCCAATCGGTAGATAAAAGGACGAAACCCGACACCTTGTACAGCACCTTGAATCTGGATGCGAAGCCGCTGGATGGCATTTTTGTTTTGAAAATTGGTAGACAATCAACAATTCCTGTCTTTAACGCTTTGACACTTATTCATCCACTTCTAATTCGCTTATGTTTAACTCTTGACCTTGCAGTATTTTTATATCGCTGCTCTCACAAAACGGGCAGCTGAAAAAATGAGATTCGACTTCGAAGGTTTTATTGCACTTGTTGCATTTACCTGAGATTGGAATGATATCAATTTCTAATTTTGAGTTTTCCAAATGAGTCCCCATAGTAAGGGTTTCGTAGCAGAATTGCAGTGAATCCGGTACGACGGCCACCAGTTTTCCGATTTTTACGATTACTTTTTTTACCTGTTTAATCTGATTTTCTTTTGAGATTTCTTCAACAATTTCAATGATATTCTGGGCGATGGACATTTCATGCATAGCGGCTACCTGAACAAATACAAAAAGGTAAATAGAAGAAAAGAAAAAACAAATGATTCAATTCGAAAATTGACTTAAGTTTTAACTGGTTATAATAAATTGTTATCTTGCATTATTGAGTAAGAAAGAATCTAATGAAAACCCTTATTTTGGGAATTGGCAATTTACTGATGGGCGATGAGGGTGTTGGGATTCATGTCATTCGTTATTTGCAGGAGAATTATCAGTTACCGGGTATTGATATTGTTGATGGAGGCACCGGCGGCTTTCATCTGTTGGAGTATTTCCAAGATTATGAGAGGGTGATACTGGCTGATGCAACAACAGATGGACAGCCACCGGGTACGCTTACCATTATTAAGCCGAAATATTCAAGTGATTATCCCCAAACATTAACGGCACATGATATAGGTTTAAAAGATTTACTGGACGCATTATACTTACTTAACAAGCAACCCGAAATTATTTTATTTGCAATATCCATTTTGGATTTGGAAGGTCTAAAGCTTGTGCTTTCTGAGAAATTGCAGCCGGCAGTAAAAAATGTTGCCAATGAGATAGTCAAATTCTTAAATGATTTTACAAAATAGATAATTAATCTCAAAAATAAAAAGCCTCGTAATAACAACAGGGCTTTTGCTTGGGCATTGATCAATCTTCAATATCAGAATTTCTTTTCCTTTTCAATAAACTTCCAACCACCAACGATTGAAGAAGTCGTTCCGCGTCCTTCCACATAGTCATGATAAAAAACCAGGTAGACATGGATCATGGCAATAATAATAAAGAACCACATCATCATATGATGCCATTGCCTGACCGCAAAATCCCCACCCATTAGGGGAACAATCCAGGCGAACTGGTGAGGTAACCAACTGGTGCTCATTGCCGCATACATGCCAAATCCGGTTAGCACTTGAAAAAGAAATGCCAGAAAGAGTAGAAAGTAAGTAAATCCTGCAAGAGCATTATGCCCAATAGAACGTAAAGGTTTTTTGCAAATCTGTAAAATGTCTAGGCAGAGTACGTGAAAAATTTCTTTCCATTGTTCGCGGGAATAAGGGATAAAATTTTTCCAATCGGCATATTTGTTTCCAACAAATCCCCAGTAGATTCTGAAGATAAAATTGAAGAAGAAAATAAATGCCGTCACAAAGTGAATGAATCGAATCGTTCCGAACCAGTATTGAAAGGAGGCTTCCTCGGAGCTTCCAATCGCCAAAGGATTTCCAATGAGATAACCGGTTGCCGCAAGAACCAGGATACATAAGGCATTAATCCAGTGGTAAATTCGAACCGGCATCTCCCAGACATAAATTCTCTGGATTTCAATTTTTTCAGTCTTTTCCATAATCCGCCCCCTTATGAAATGGAAACTTGGTTTATATGCTTGCCTTTGGGATCGTACAGATGCACAGCGCAAGCGATACAGGGGTCGAAGGAATGGATGGTACGTAATATTTCCAGAGGTTGATCAGCGTTTGCCATTGGTGTTTCCATTAAGGAGGCTTCATAGGCGGATTGATTTCCATTCAAATCTCTTGGAGAGGCGTTCCATGTACTGGGTACCACTAACTGATAATTTTCTATTTTTTCATCCTTAATGACAATCCAGTGCGCCAAAGCGCCTCTTGGGGCTTCAGATAATCCGACTCCCTTAGCTTCTGTGGTCCAGGTTTTCGGTTCCCATTTTTCTTTATTGAATGTTCTGGTATCTCCATTTTTAATATTGGACAGCAGCATTCCATAGAATTCTTTCATCCAATGAGCTACTAATCGGGTTTCCAGACCACGGGCGGCAGTACGTCCTAAAGTTGAGAATAAGGCAGTGACTGGCGCATTGAGTTTTCCCAATGCTTCGGTAATCACCTCCTTAACATCATCTCTGCCACTTCCGTATGCGACCAAAAGACGAGCCAGTGGACCGACTTCCATTGGGTTGTCTTTCCAGCGAGGTGTTTTTAGCCAGCTATATTTACCATCTACATTAAGATTTTCGTACGGCGGTTTAGGTCCAGTATAATTAAATTCAGTTTCTCCAACCCAGGGATGAAGTGCCTTATCATCACCATTCTGATATTTGTACCATGAATGAGTTACATATTCCCGAACCTGATCGGGATCGTCACCTTTCACTTCGTGAATTTCGTTGAGATTTCTATTTAGAATAGCTCCACGCGGGAATTTGAAGTTTGATGGATCATTGTATCCGCTAACCGGCAAATCACCATAAACCAGATAATTTTTTAAACCGCCGCCGATAGAAAACCAATCTTTGTAAAAAGAAGCAATTGCCATCAGGTCCGGTATATAAACTTGCTCAACAAATTCGAGAGCTTGATCAATTAATGTACCAACGAAGGCAAGTCGTTCTGCATTGATAGCGGAAGAATCGTCCTGATCGAGGGAGCACGGCGCGCCACCAACCAGGTAGTTAGGATGTGGATTTTTGCCGCCAAATATAGTGTGAACTTTAACAATTTCTTTTTGCCAATCCAGAGCCTCTAAGTAATGTGCAACGCCAATTAAATTAACTTCAGGAGGTAGTTTATACGCAGGATGTCCCCAATAAGCATTGGCAAATATTCCTAATTGTCCGCTTTCCACAAATGTTTTGATCCGATTCTGTACATCACTAAAATATTTGGGAGAGCTTTTTGGCCAATTGGAAATACTTTGAGCGATACGTGCCGTTTCAGTAGGATTTGCTTTTAAAGAACTCACAACATCTACCCAATCTAATGCATGAAGATGATAAAAATGCACTACATGATCCTGTAAATATTGGGCACAAAACATGAGGTTACGAATTAATTCTGCATTGGGAGGTACAGCTACTCCGAGTGCATTTTCCACACAACGGACAGAGGCAAGCGCATGCACTGTGGTACAAACTCCGCAGGCACGTTCGGTAAATGCCCATGCATCGCGGGGATCTCTACCTTTTAGGATAATCTCAAAACCACGCACCATTGTACCGGATGAATAGGCATCGGCAATTTTGCCATTTTTTACTTCTGCTTCGATTCGGAGGTGCCCTTCAATTCGGGTAATGGGATCAACTACAATTCGCTTAGCCATTATTTACCTCCTTCTTCTTTATCTGCTTTTTGATTGTTTTCCTCAATCTTGTCTTTAATCAGCTTTCGTTTTCGAATATTCGTGGATATGGCATGTGCTGCCATTCCGCCTACTGTTACCGCACCTACAACCGTACCAATTTTATCGGCAGTCGTTTCAATTCCAAATCCCGGAAAAGATGCCAGATGACGGTAAAAAGGACCATTATCCCAAAAACTTTCCTCACTGCAACCGATACATCCGTGTCCTGATTGTATGGGGTAACTAACGCCATCATTCCAGCGCGTAATACCGCAAGCATTGTAAGTAACCGGACCACGACAGCCCATTTTGTACAGGCAATGGCCTCTTTTGGCACTCTCATCATCCCAAGATTCCACGAATAATCCGGCATCATAAAAAGGTCGGCGATAACAGGAATCGTGTACTCGTTTGGCGTAAAATGCTTTTGGTCGACCCAAACCGTCCAATTGAGGTAGGCGGCCAAATGCAAGTACATAAACAATAACGCCTGCCATTACTTCACCGATGGGAGGACAACCAGGTACTTTGATCAAAGGTTTATTGGTAATAATTTTATGAATAGGCGTTGCACCGGTTGGGTTGGGATTAGCTGCCTGGATACAACCATTGGAAGCGCAACTGCCCCAACAAATAATAGCCTTTGCACCTTCGGCAGCTTCTTTGACAATGTCAAGTGCGGTTCGACCACCGATCGTGCAATATATTCCACCGTCTTTAGTAGGAACAGAACCTTCAACGGTCATTATATATTCCCCGTAATTCTTTTTCATTGTATCATGGAGAGCTTCTTCAGCCTGATGACCTGCTGCAGCTTGAAGGGTTTCAGTGTAATCCAATGAAATTCTATCTAATACAATATCATCAACCATGGGATGAGAAGACCTTATAAAGGATTCACTACAGCAGGTGCATTCCTGAAAGTGGAACCAGACTACCGGTGGCCGGGGCTTCTTTTCCAAAGCACGGGCAACCTGAGGAATTCCGGTTGATTGTATTCCTACAGCAGCAGAGATATATGCACAGAATTTCAGAAAATCGCGCCGGGAATAGCCGTGTTCGCGAAATTTCTCCCAGTATGTTTGTTGAGGTTTTTCTTGCATGTTCACCTCCTGAATTTGTTGGAATGAAAAGTGATTTTTATATTGGAGTTAGATTTTTCACAGTGTGAACCATTCGAATACCGCTGATATATGGAAAGATATTGGTAAAGACAGCAAAAATTATTTTGCCCAGACGAACTAATTCTTTTTGAATTTCAAGCCAATTCTAGATTTACAAAAAAGGTCTTTACTTTTTCCATGAAAAACAATGACATTTGTCAACTTATTAGCTGACAAATGTCACAAATCCCTTCTTTGGTTGAAAACTGACTGAAAAATGTCGAGAGAGAGGAAGGGAAAAGAAGAAACAAATTATTTATTGATACCTGCTATCTGGTTTTTTAACCAATCCACCCATTTTGATATTCCCTCGCCGGTTTTGGCGGATGTTTCAAAAAAGAGTAAGGCAGGATTGATTTGTTCAGCATAGGTTCTAAATTGATCGATGTTAAAGTCTATGTAAGGGAGCAAGTCAATCTTATTTATGACACATACATTGGCAACACGGAACATGTTGGGATATTTGATTGGTTTGTCATCCCCTTCGGTGGTGCTGGCAATGACTATTTTTTTATGCTCACCCAGATCGTAGTTTGATGGACATACTAAGTTACCGACATTTTCAATTATCAACAGATCCAATTTTTCCAAATCAAAATTTGGTAAGGTGTCCTGAATTAGTTTTGCTTCTAAATGACAGCCGCCATTCGTGACTATTTGAACCACCGGCACATCATATTTGGAAATTCGTTGGGCATCACGATCCGTTTGCACGTCACCTTCGATAACTGCCAGTGGCAGATCACCATTTAAATGAGCGATGGTTTTTTCCAATATTGTTGTTTTACCTGAACCGGGTGAGCTCAAGAGGTTAACAACAAAGATTTTATTTTGAGAAAATTGATTTCGGTTTTCAGCAGCAATCTCGTCATTCTTTTTTAGGATTTTTCTTTCAACGGTAATGACACCCATTACTTGCCTCAATTATTATTTCCATGTAAAATAATAATCTATCGAAAGATAAAACAAGCAAAATAAGTATCATATAACCTGCTCAATCAGAAGAAAAGATTTTTGATTTTTGGTCTCCCCGGTAATTTTTTTTTTAATTCGTGAAATTATTATCTTTTCATTTGTATATTAAGGAAGACGATCGTGTGACAAAATCAACTATTATGTGGCACTTTATAATAGTTTTATTGTTTAACAATTACTATTTAATTCCAAGGGTAAAACTTAAGGAGACGTCATGTCAAAGTTAAAAGAAAAACTAAAAGAAAAGATTGAAGGATGGCGCCCTCGCACCACTTTATTGTTAAAAGAATATGGCAATGTGAAAATCGGAGAGGTCACTATCAGTCAAGCCATTGGTGGGATGAGGGGTGTTAAAAATCTGGTAACCGATATTTCCTATCTCGATCCCATGGAAGGAATTCGTTTTCGCGGCTTTACCATTCCCGAAACACTAAAAGCATTACCAAAGGTTCCCGGTGGTGAAATGCCTTATGTGGAAGGATTCGTATATCTGCTCCTGACCGGCGATGTCCCCACCAAAGATGAAGCCCTCGAAATAGCTGATGAATTCAAAAAAAGACACAAAACACCGGATTATGTCTTTGATATGCTGAAAGCATTGCCGAAAGATTCTCACCCAATGGCAATGTTTGCAGCCGCAATTGTAGCCATGCAACGAGAATCTGTTTTTGTTCAGCAATATAATGAGGGCATTAGTAAGATGGATTATTGGGATCCTACTTATGAAGACGCCCTTAATCTTCTTGCCAGGCTCCCGGAAATTGCAGCATTCATATATCGCTGGAAGTATAAGGATGGCAATATAATTCCTCCTGATCCCAATCTGGATATGGGTGGCAACTTTGCTCACATGATGGGAATCGATAAACCGTATGATGATGTTGCAAGACTTTATTTTATTCTTCATAGCGATCATGAGAGCGGTAATGTAAGCGCTCATACCGGACATCTCGTTGCTAGTGCCCTTTCCGACATTTATTATTCAATTTCGGCCATGATCGATGGATTAGCAGGTCCGCTACATGGTCTGGCAAACCAGGAAGTTTTGCGCTGGATTCAAGGTGTGATGGAACAAATGGGTGGAAAAATTCCAACCGAGGAAGAGATGAAAAAATTTGTCTGGGATACATTGAATTCTGGTCAGGTAGTTCCGGGATTTGGACATGCGGTCCTCCGTAAGACCGATCCGCGTTATCAGGCCCAACGTGAATTTTGCTTGAAACACCTCCCGGATGATGACATTTTTAAATACGTGGATATCCTTTATAAAGTGGTTCCGCCCATTCTTGAAGAACAAGGCAAAGCAAAAAATCCGTGGCCGAATGTTGATGCTCAGTCTGGAGTTATTCAGTGGTATTATGGTTTGAGGGAATATGATTTCTATACGGTTCTCTTTGGAATCGGTCGTGCCATCGGTGTCTGCTGCAATATCATTTGGGACAGGGCCTTGGGTTACCCCATTGAAAGACCAAAATCTCTGACCACTGCCATGCTTGAGGAAATTGCCGGAATGAAAAAATAGCCGGAGATTATGATATTCTGCTTCAAAAAGGGATGCCTTCGGGTATCCCTTTTTTGTTTTAAGGAATTCTTTTTCCATATTAGTTAAGATTATTGTTCATTGTTTACTTCTCATTCCAAAATATTTAAAATAGTATGAAGTCAATTTTCATATTTATTGAATAAGCATTTAGCAGAACATTGAAGGATTAGTCTCATGGTGAAAACCGTTCATAAGAACTCCATCATAATTGACTCTGGAGATATCCTCGGAAAAATCCAGCGGGGCAGCGAAGGCCTGTCCGCGCAAGAACGTCCCGAATTATTTGAACACATCAACCGGGCATTAAATCAAATTGCAGATGAAGATAAGTTTGAAGCCCATCCTGAACTCATTTCCGTCTGGAATGAAATATTTGAATCGGCAGCCGTCAATAAGTTAATAAGATCTTTGGCTATGGCGTTGGACCAAGACATTTTTTTTATGCTTGGAAATTATGCTTTGGAGAAAGTGCAATCAGCGGAACAAGATTTACAGAATTCAGTCCGCAAGCTTATCCATAGTTACCTGGATGTTTTCCGTCACCAGGAATTTTTGCGAAAGATCTATGGCGATTCAAAGTGGGAAGAGCTGATACATGACCTTATAAAGACGTCCAATTTTAATCTCTCCGAACTGTTCAAACAGCGCATTAAAGAATATCATCATAAGGTTTTATTCAGAGTTTTTCAAGGTAAAACGGAAACGACATATACATGGGATCAGGTAGGCGGACATGTCCAAAAATACGCCTTTGCTTTGGCAAAACTGGCGCTTGGAGGTCAGGGCAAACCAGGTAAGATTGCTTTTCTGATGGAAAACAGCCTGAATATAGCGCTTTTGGATTTGGCTTGTTTAACTACCGGTCTGATTAACATAATGATCCCCGCCAATTCTGTGCCGCAGCATGTGGAATTTATTCTCAATCAGACTCAGGCTGCCACAATCCTTATTTCCGATGATAAGCAGCTCGCCAAACTCAAATCGGTGAAAAATAATCTCAAGTATTTAAAAAGAGCCATCTTGCTTCACGGAAGTAGTATTGAAGACTGGGTTATCAGTCTGAACGAGATGGTATCGGCCGGCCTTGATTTCCCAGAAGAAAAGCATCATCAATTGCAGAAAAATCTTCAAATGGATCCATTGACAACAATTATGTATACCTCGGGCACAACCGGTGATCCGAAAGGAATTATGTTTTCTCAGATGAATCTCGTTTACAAGCGATTTTGCCGAGCAATGGCTTTACCAGAGATCGGTCCCGAGGATCGCTTTCTCGCCTATTTACCCTTGTATCATACTTTTGGAAGATATCTCGAGATGTTGGGGTCAATCTTTTGGGGAGCTGAATATGCTTTCATGGAAAATCCTGCATTAAATACAATGCTGGACAATATGAAACGCTTCAAACCAACGGTATTTATCAGCATCCCCAAAAAATGGTATCAATTGTACGAACATGTTACCCGGAGAATAGACATAGAATTTGATGAAGATAGCAAAATACGGGAAGCGCTAAGGGAAGCCACAGGAGGAGAATTACGATGGGGTCTTTCCGCCGCGGGATACCTGGAGCCGGATATTTTCAAATTCTTTCAGCAATATGGCGTTGAGTTAATGAGTGGTTTTGGCATGACTGAAGCCACGGGCGGAATCACCATGACGCCGCCTGGGAAGTATATCGAAAACTCTCTGGGCGCACCGCTGCCGGGAATCAAGGCAAGATTGGGAGAGGATGGGGAACTTCTGATTAAAGGCGCTTACGTGATGTTGGGATATTATCACGACCCGCAGAATAAATCAACTTTTATTGGCGGATGGTTCTCCACAGGCGACGTTATGCAACTGGATAAGTACGGATTTTACGAGATTATTGACCGCAAGAAAGAAATTTACAAAAACGTAAAGGGAGAAACGATTGCACCGCAGAAGATTGAGAATTACTTCCGGGACTTTGAATACGTAAAGCAGGTTTTTCTAGTGGGTGACTCCAGACAGTTCAATACGGTTTTGATTTATCCGGATCGAGAGGGGGGTGTGGAGCAGCTGAAAGAAATGAATGAGGCAGAAATACAAACCTATTGCTCATCGGTGGTAGTGGCGGTGAACAAATTTCTCGCCCCGTATGAAAGAATCGTTGATTTTCGAATCATTGACCGCCCGTTCTCCGAAGCGCGTGGCGAGCTCACTCCCAAGGGCACTTATAAAAGGCGCGTGATCGAGAAGAATTTTGAAGCAGTGATAAACACGATGTACATAAAAAATTATGCGTCGTTGACCTGGAAAAAGATTGAGGTTCGAATTCCCAATTGGTTTCTTCGTGAAAAAGGCTTGTTGACAAACGATATTCAGATCGCCGAAGACGGTTTGATTATTCCAAAGTATGGTCAAAAATTGCCCTTGGAGAAGATAAATCGCCAAAACAACCAAATATTAATTGGCGATTTTATTTACCACAATGAGTTGAAATATATTGATCTGCAAATCCTGCTGTCTAATCCCCTATATTGGCTGGGGAATCAACGTTTGTTCGATTTTGCCGGAGAGTTGATCTTTCAGTGGTACCGGTTAGACAGTATCAATCCCGACATAAACTATCACTCAATAAATGGTGCGGTGGATATTCCCAATTCTCTGAATCAAAAATTCATATCAATAAAAGAAGGTGGCGAGAAGTCGCTACAAGGATTGCATTTGGCTACTATCCATCTTCAATCCGCAGATGAAAATCATGGCAAATTAGCAATTGAGTACCTCCCGACAATTTTGGCTGATACGAATTCCCCTTACCACTTTTTGGCACTGGAGATAATTTCCAGACCAAATATTTCTCCTCTAACCGAAATCCGAAGAGAAATGTTTAGACTTGGATTGCTCACTGTGAATGTGAAACCGATGGAAATACGGCTGAACGGATTTTTGCAGGTTGAACCTGAATTGCTCAATGATGATCTGATCAATGAAATAGTCAGAGAGAGCCGGAGTGATGATAATCTGTTCGCAATTGAAAAGAATATAAAAGGTGAGATTTCCAAGGCTGATCATCGAATCAATCTCCTTGAGACAACAATTCCTTCTTTATTAAGATTGTTGGCCAACTACGGAATACAACATCCTACGCGCTATAAACTGGTGCGTCAAATGATTGTTCGCTATCAGTTGAGGGAAGATTGGCAGCAACTTTCCGACCTTGCAAATGAAGTAAGAATGGAACTGTTAAACGGATTTCGTAATTGGCTTGGGGAAAATCAAAAAGTCGCCGTTGACGTTGAAACCGGTGAAGAATATACATGGAAGGATGTGATCACTTTTGGAGATGATATTGATCCCGGAGATCGAAATAGAATTTTGAATTGCATCACGAACACTTCAGTTATCCGGGAGGCCATTTTCTTGTTTTCAAAGGGTAACGTCGTTCGCCTAAATGATATTCCACCGGGGGGCATCTGGATCAGTCTTTTGAGTAAAAAACCCGAGAAATCGGTTTATAGGGTTTCGGTTCAGACCCGATATCAGGGTGGATACGATATTGTCCTCAACCTAAATCAAACCCATGCATTGAAGAAAATACTCACTGAAATAAATTGGTTAATTCATGCGGAAACTATTAAGCGCGGGCTGAGCCTAGTGGATAAGTTCGGCGGATTTTGGCGCGATTACAATTTATGGAGTGAAGAATATACTGTGGGCGAGCCGGCAGCGAAAGTCATCCAACGCCATATCCGCAAACAACCGGAAGAATCAGATTCCAAGATTTCCTACTTATGGCCGTTTTTTATTTGGTCCGCCATCGCCGCTCACATTAGTTTCTATAGAAGGACCGGAAACAAGCTGGAATTAGTTAACAAATCGATTGGCAATATCATCATCCCTGCTCACGATTACCAGACGGGGGTTCGTCTGATTTCCATTTCGAAGCGAAAACAAAGTAATTCTCCTTACACTTTGGTAAATGATTTTTACAGACAATTCGTCGAACAAACCGAACAACAATATCCAGTCTTAAAACGGGATGATAACTGTTATTTCATCTTCTCCGGTATTATTGATGCGCTGGGTGAAGCCAGTGGATTAGATTTTCTAAGCCAGTTACTTGAGGAAATGAGACAATTAAAGAAACCTTGTCCAAATGAGCTGAATACTCATAAACTGGAGGAATTTCTCAAAGAAACGAGTGAAAACGGTTTTATTCCGAAAAGTTTATACTTCGCTATTAATCGATTTCATAGATGGTTTGGTTTGAATAAGGATGCAGCATTTGAGGCACAGGCTAAAACCTTAAATGATATGATTGATACCTATCAGCTTCCGGAGCTTGAAAAACATTATCCGGAATTACGCACACGGTTTTTCCTTGAAACCGTTTTTGGGGATTCATCACCCGAACTCCGAAATGTTATGCTGGAAATTGTTCGCAAGCAACATAAAGATCATCTCTCCACAGCGGAAACATTATCAATGATTTCCAATATTCAAAATGAATTTACCTTGAACGAAAAAGAGTCATTCTTCTTAACAAGGTTGAGTTATCCGCATTTGAAACCGACTGATTACGCTACTCTCGTGAGCTCCCAGAGCGAGGGGACAGAAATTGCTGATGTGGTTGTAAAGCTTGAAGATTATGATGGAAGACCGTACCATGTTAGAAAGCCGGTATCTCCCAAAGAGATTTCCCGGTTGCATCAAATCTTTTTGGAAGCAAGCATGCCGGTAAATTTCCGGCCTGAAGATCGTTTTCTGGTTGCCATCTCGGAGCGCGGACATATTATTGGCGGCCTATTTTACAGCCATACCGACGAGAAAACAGTTTATATGGATAAAATAGTGGTATCGAACCGCTACCGCCGGAAGGGAATAAGTGATGGGTTGATGAACGATTTCTTTAATCGTATGCGGGGTGAGAAAGTGGATTTTGTAACCACAGGTTTTTTCCGCCCCGAATACTTCTACCGCTTCGGGTTTAAGATTGAAAAAAAGTATTCTGGATTAGCAAAAGACCTTCGTGAGACTGAGTCATCAGAGCAGAGGACTACACCACCGCAACTGAATGAGTGAGGAAGGCTTAAATGGAGCCAGAAATCGGGGAGCTTAAATTATCAGCACTTAAGGTTAGTTTTTCATGTCATTAATGGATATTAGGTCATTTGGCTTCGCAGTCATATAAAGCAGCATAACTGAAGCACCAGCCAAATGATTCTCCCAAATTCAAATCCGTGTTTAATCAAATTCTGTGATGCTATTTGATACGGTTCGCTGAAGCCCTTCGATGAGCAACTC
>Ga0209536_100011600_pt1 | contig 12894 bp, 13 predicted proteins | sample DeeMarSeWOR28_12_FD_187461 | JGI IMG/M metagenome (GOLD analysis project Ga0209536, IMG submission 187461) | Marine sediment microbial communities from White Oak River estuary, North Carolina - WOR-2-8_12 (SPAdes) (version 2) | ecosystem: Environmental > Aquatic > Marine > Intertidal zone >...
CCCGTCTTGCGCCCGGTGACGGTGATCAGCATGGTATTTCCCATAAAGTGATGAAGGGGCGTGCGTAACATGAAGGCTACAAAGTCGTTTCCGGTCATTCCAACACTCCATACATCTGGTCTGGCGTCAGGATATCTGGCAGGCGCGCTCTCAACGCGGTCCGCGCTTCGTAGCACAGGTGGCAGGCATCGGCGTAGCCAGATTCGTGCGGGAGACCATATTCCGTCACCAGCGCAACCGGGCCGCCGTTCAGTAACGGTCCGCAAACGGGATGCGCATCCGGGTCATATTCGGCACAGATCTCTGTCAGCGGCTTCTCGAACAGGTTGCCGATCGAAATCCCCTGGCAAATGTGCAGCTCCCCCAACGGATCGAGATGTACCCGGCCGGGATCGCGCAAATCCTCGTGCGGACATTCGGTGAAGCCTTCCCAGGGCTGTTTGGTGGTACGCGGGACGAGTTTTTCAATAGCCCGCCCCCGGAACATGACTCCTGCATCCGACTCAAGTTGACCATGACTATCAGGGGCATCCGTTTCTTCAGGCTGCGCAACGCTGATTGTCCCTACCGGGATGTCCAATTGCTCCGCCGCCTGGACTGCATTCCCTGCCTGGTGAAGCATCTCCTCACTGTAATGGAAAAGATCACAGCTAACAGACAGGTCTTCGAGTTTCCCAACAAATGGCTCGAGCCATACCAGCGCATCTTCGAGGGTGTGTGCCCAGTAGGCGTTGGTAACGATGCCCACGCTAAAGCCCATCTCGTACGCCATATCCACGCCGTGCACGAGCAAGGCATAATACAGGAACGGTTCACCCCCTTCGAAATAAATCGATGTAACGCCTGCCGCTTTGGACTGCTCAAGAATGATCTTGATTTGCTCCAATGTGAGCGTGCCAGTTTGCCACGGACTGCCCCACACGAAGCAATGGTCACACTCAAAGGTGCATTGATAGGTGAGTAAGATATGGATACCGTTCAATTGCATGTCAACCTCCTTGGCGAACATATTGCATCCCGGGTGCATTATCGGGGCGTGTAACAAATCCGCGTTTTTCGTAGAATTCGCGCTTCCCGGAAGCGCAGAACAATTGGATATCACGAACACCAACCTCTTGACATTTTTTCACCAACTTCTCCAGGATCTCCCCGCCAATTCCGCGGCCCTGGTATTCAGGCAGCACGATCAATTCATAGATCATAGCATGCAAAACCCCGTCGCTGACCAGCCGCCCAAATCCGACCAATTGTTCGCCTTCATAGGCCGAAATCACAAACCAACTTGTTTGCAGCGCCTGGGTCAACTCATCCGAAGAGAGTTGATACTTTGCATTCCATCCAGTAGTCTGGAACAATGTCCAGAATTGGACGTTGGGGGGAATTTCAGAGCGGAATTCAATCGGCATGACAAACCTTCACAATCTCATATTTAGTGTAGCGAAAATCAATCCAAAAGTCACGGGTCGAAAATCACCTTCAGGACTATAATAAATCCCGCATTCCATATTTAAATTTTTAGAATGTAGAATGCGGGATTAAGTAACAACACAGGAGGTCCCATGTCAAACGTTTATGAATCCAATCACCCGCTGGTTGCCCACAAACTTTCCCGCCTGCGCGACATAAATACAAGTCCCAAGAAATTCCGCGAACTGGTGCGCGAAATCTCGGCCTTGCTGGCCTATGAGGCCACTGCCGATCTCGCAATAATGCCCCGCGAACTGGAAACACCACTTGCTAAGATCACCGGGCAGGAACTCCAGGAAAAAATCGGGCTGGTTCCCATCTTGCGAGCAGGACTGGGGATGGTGGAAGGCGTCTGGGAGTTGATGCCCACCGCCGAAGTCTGGCATATTGGATTGTATCGAGATGAACAGACGCTCAAACCAGTGGAATATTACAACAAACTTCCCATCGAGCCGACCGTCTCCGTTTGCCTCATCCTGGACCCGATGCTTGCCACCGGCGGTTCGGCCACCGCCACCGCTGACGTGTTGAAACGCTGGGGCGTGAAGAAGATAAAATTCGTTGGCTTGATCGCCGCGCCAGACGGCATCAAAGCCATGCAAGATGCGCATCCCGACATCCCCATCCATCTCGCCGCGGTTGATGACCATCTGAACGATCACGCTTACATCGTCCCTGGTCTGGGTGACGCGGGCGACCGTCAATTTGGGACAGGATAATCATATGAACGCAATCGCTGAATTCACCATCATTCCCATAGGTGTGGGCGTATCTCTGTCAAAATATATTGCAGCCTGCGAAAAGGTATTAGAAGAAACAGAGCTGTCTTACGAACTGCATGCCAATGGGACCAACCTGGAAGGCGATTGGGATGATGTGATGAATTCAATCAAAGCCTGCCACGAGAAGTTGCATGAGATGGGCGTGCCGCGTATTTCTACCATAATCAAAATTGGTACGCGCACCGACCGCAAACAAAAAATGGCTGAGAAAACAGCCAGCGTCCGTGCAAAGTTAGAAAAGGATTCTTCTCACTGAGCGGAAGCCTTGAGTGCAGCAAAGGGCTGTAGTCGAAGTGCAGGCAGCAGAATATTTGCGTTTCGACTTCGCTGCCGCTCCGCTCACACCTACCCGATGTCTTTCCGGGAACGAGGACAGAACTTATGTGGAAACTGATCTTTTTCGGTATTGCAACCATACTACTGATCTACATCTCCAGAACCTCCTTGCGCCAACCTAATTCACACGGCTTTTATCGCTTCTTCGCCTGGGAGTGCATCCTGATCCTGTTCCTGCTCAACGTTGAATTCTGGTTTGTTAATCCATTCTCCTGGCACCAACTCACCGCATGGACGTTGCTGTTCGCCTGTCTGGTGCCATTGTTTTACGGTGTACGCTCCCTGCGCGGGCGCGGACAGCCCACCAAAGAACGCCCCGGCGACCCCAGTCTGCTGGCCTTCGAGAAGACTACCGCACTGGTCACCACCGGCATCTATGCCTACATCCGCCACCCGCTTTATAGCTCGCTGTTGCTGCTGGCCTGGGGTATCTGCTTCAAGTCGCCAAGCATTCCAGGAACGCTTCTCGCACTGGTCGCTACTACATTTCTAATCGCCACTGCCAGAGCGGATGAGGGTGAATGTATCCAGTTCTTTGGGGATGAATATCAAACTTATATGGGTAAAACCAAACGCTTTATCCCGTTTTTGTTTTGATAAAACCGTAAGTCAGGTTTGCAACCTTACAGATTAACTGTTGTCGGGTTTACAACCGGACCTAGATTGGGAACCAATTATGAAAGCAATGGTACTGACCAAACTCGTAGATGTAAGAACGCATCATACGCCCCTCAGCCTGCAAGAACTCCCAGAGCCGATTCCCGGCGAAGATGAAATCCTGATCAAGGTCTCGACCTGCGGCGTGTGCCACACTGAACTGGACGAGATCGAAGGTCGCACCCTGCCGCCAGAACTGCCGGTTGTTCTGGGGCATCAGGTTGTGGGCACAATCGAAGAAGGTACAGAAAAGGGACATCGTGTCGGCGTGGCGTGGATCTTCTCAGCCTGCGGTGTATGCGACCATTGCAAGGCAGGTGAAGAAAATCTTTGTGCCCAATTCCGCGCCACGGGAAGGGATGTCAATGGTGGCTACGCGCAGTTTATGACCGTCCCAAAGGAGTTTGCCCATCCCATCCCGAATTCGTTGTCAGATTCAGAAGCTGCCCCCCTGCTATGTGCCGGAGCAATTGGTTACCGCTCGCTGCGGCTGGCCAATATTCAAGACGGGCAATTACTTGGATTAACAGGTTTCGGAGGATCCAACCATCTGGTGCTCAAGATGGCAAAACATATGTATCCGAATACAGAGATATTTGTCTTCACACGCAATCCTCATGAACAGGAATTTGCCCGTTCTCTGGGAGCAGCATGGGCACGCGGGATCGAAGCGACCTCCCCACAGAAGCTGAACGCCATCATCGACACCACCCCGGTCTGGAAGCCCATTGTGGAGGCGTTGAGAAATCTAGATAACGGGGGCAGACTGGTAGTCAATGCGATCCGTAAGGAGGATGTCGATAAGGAAACCCTGCTTAGCCTGGACTACCCGTCGCATTTGTGGATGGAGAAAGAGATCAAGTCCGTCGCCAATGTGACCCGGCAAGATGTGCGTGAGTTCTTGGAACTGGCTGCAAAAACGGGCATCCGGCCAGAATATCAGGAGTACGCACTGGAAGATGCCAACCGGGCGCTGGTGGAGCTAAGACAGGGAAAAATCCGCGGCGCGAAGGTTTTGGTTAATCAATAATTTGTCTCCCCAAACCGAGTGGTCTCTTTTCATCCCACATCCCAGCCCAGCCAGCGGGCCAGCAACTTATGAACCAACATGATCGGGGGAATCAATATCCCGTGCACAAGGGCACTCAGACCAAACAATGTTGCCACAGAATTCAAGAAAGCGTTCAAAGGCGGAGCTAAATTTGCCATCATCCAGGAGCCGGCACCAGCGAAGAGCGCCAGCGCAACCAACACGCCGATCGAAAGCCCAAGCGGCAGCCAGGCGTGCCGGTCTGATTGAGAGGGCAGCATGGTGCTGCTTATGGCAAAGGTCAGGTAGAACCAGAGCATGAAATCCGGGACTTTTGGCAGCAGTGTAATTCCCAACCAAAATAATTCAACCTGTCCATTGCGCAGCACGTCCCAGAGCGGGGTCAGGTACAGGCGGTAGATAGCGATGTACGCCACCACCAGGTTACCCAGGATCAACGGTGCAGCACCAATCAGTGAGTCACGCACGATGTCGGTCTCGGCTACTTCTACGTAGCCCATGCGCAGATAGCCCTGCGGCATCATTTTGGGGATGATCGAAAACCCACGTGTGCGCACGAATAATATCTTCGCCATGATGAAATGGCTGAACTCGTGTAAGATCACTCCGGGGAAGAACAGGATGGAAAAGAATGCCATAGTCAACCTGGCGTTTCCCCCGGTTGCGATATAAAAAGCAGCCTGGATCTCGCGATGCAGTATCCGCTGCAATGCAATCAATGGCACCAGCATCAGGATGAACCACAACAGGCCGGTGAATTGGGTTAGCATCATACAGTCTCTGAGCGGAGCGTTAGCGTAGTCGAAGAGCGATTACTCTACTAACAGGCGCTTCGACTACGTGTTTCACTATCGTTCGACCCTCCGCTCAGCGAAAAATTAATTATGGTCTGCTGGCCGCTTGCACAATCGCAACGAAATCGTCCGTTTTCAGGCTGGCGCCACCGACCAGCGCCCCGTCGATTTCAGGCTGGCTGAAGAAATCGGCTGCGTTAGAGCCATTTACCGAGCCGCCGTACTGGATGCGGATGGCCTGAGCTGCTTCCGAGCCGAACAGCTCGGTCAGCGCCGGACGGATATAATCGGCTAAAACAGCGTTCGCATCATCAGGATTGGACGCTTTGCCTGTTCCAATCGCCCAGACCGGTTCGTAAGCGACAATGATGTCCGCGGCTTTGGCGGTATCGACGTCAGCCAGTCCCTGGTTAATTTGGCGGCGGACAACTTCCCCGGTTTGGCCTGAATCGTATTCTTCTTCCGTCTCGCCCACACAAACGATGGGGGTCAGATTAACCTTCATCGCGGCATGTAGTTTTCGATTGACGGTCTCATCCGTTTCACCGAAATAGGCGCGTCGTTCCGAGTGGCCAATGATGACGTACTGGCAAAACTCAGCTACCATGTTCGGAGCAACTTCACCGGTGTAGGCGCCTTTCTCCTCCCAGTGCAGGTTCTGCGCGCCCAGACCGATATCGGTGCCTTCCAACAAGGCTGACACAGCTAGCAGCGCCGGGAAGGGCGGGCATAGCACTTTTTCCACACCTTCGATTTCGCGCAATTTAAGGCCCATTGAAGAGACCAGTGAGCGCGCTTCCTCGACAGTTTTGTTCATTTTCCAGTTTCCAGCTACGATGGGTGTACGCATGGTTCTCCTTGTACCGCAACCAGTATTGATGATCATGTTGCGGAAAACTATTTTTTAGATCGAGTAGGAACTATTTATTTACGGAATTTGATTGAAGAAAACTTCTGCCATGACGCGGATCCACTCAGGCGCGTTGAGATCAGCCATGAGTGATTGCAGACGCAGTTTGGCTGCATCGAATCGCGCCTCAATCATATCTATCTCAGCTTCCAACAGGATGGTTTCGTACATGTTCGGTTCAAGCTGCTTGACCTGGTTGAGTGCAACCTGCGCCTCATCAAATCTGCCATTATAGAAGGCATGTCGCGATTGCGCTACCAGACCGATGGGCTGGTCAACCCGCATAATCTCCTCGATTAAAGGGTAAGTCACTTCTAGTTGCGGATCGGGAGCCGCCATGTAAACTGCTTCGTGAAAGTTCATGACAATTTCCGGGGGCACATCTTCCCTTAGACCAATTCGTTTGTGCACGCGCAGGTACATGGCTGCTGAAGCAATCCAGGCCTCCCGGGTATGGAATTCATGGCCTGCATTGATTAGAAAATCCACATCTTCTTTTCCCAAATCTGCCGCATGATTCAGGGTTTCATAAGCTGGACGCTGCATGCCGGCATCCCAGAACGTCAGCGCCAGATCAAGCCAGGCAAACGGATCTTCGGGGTTTTCATCGGCCCTGCGTTGGGCTTCTTGTACTTCAGGAGGTAGTTCGCTTTCAGGTCTGGGTGGCGGCGGTTCCGGCTCTTCAGGGCCAGGCTCTTCCGGTGGGGGTACATCAATAACCTGCGTGGGAGGCACTTCTGGTTCCCGGTTTGCAAAGGGACCTAAACGGTTCTCACGCATGGCGAAGAAAGCGAATACACAGCAGATTGTCAATATTACACCTGCTGCCACAAAGGGCCAGGGGGAGCGCTTTTTTTTCGGTTTTGGTTCTTTCCCAATTGCGGTTTTCGCATCACCGGGTATTTTTGGTCTCTTCCCTTTTTTTGCTTCCCTCGCAGGAGCAACAGCGGGCAAGGTCAGCGCGGTCCCCTGCATTGGAACACCCGCCGATTCCCAGGCGGCCTTGAAAGCCTGTGCCATCGAGGAAACGTTTTCGTAACGGTCAGCACGTTCTTTCGAGAGCGCCTTTAGTAATACGCGCTCCACACTTTCCGGTACGTTCTTATTAATGGTACGCGGCATTGGTAAGGGCGTGTAAATATGGTCATGGATGATCGAGAAAGGCGTATCGGCGCTGAACGGCACCTGCCCCACAACCATTTCATACAGCATCACGCCAAAGGAGTATATGTCCGTGCCTTCATCCAGGTCTTTATCGCCGCGCGCCTGCTCCGGCGAGATGTATTGCGGCGTGCCCATGATCGAATCGGATGAAAGCGTTGATTCGCCCGCCTGAGCAATGCGCGCCAGGCCAAAATCGGTCAGGTACATTTGTCCGTCATTGTTGATCAGCACATTGGAAGGTTTGATATCGCGATGCAGGATGCCCTGCTTATGCGCGTACGCCAGCGCTGAGCCAACCGCGTCTACAACCTGATTGATCTCTTCGGCGTTTAATGGCCCACGTGAAAGACGCGCCTTGAGTGTTTCCCCCTCGATGAATTTCATAACCAGATAAGGGCGGTTTTCTTGTTCCGCAAAATCATATACCGGTACAATGCTGGGATGCTCTAAGTTAGCCACCACGCGTGCTTCGCGCTGGAACCGGGCCGCGAAGCTTTGGTCTTCATGAAAAGCAGGATGCAAAACCTTGAGCGCCACATAACGATCCAGTGCAGCATGATAGGCCTTATAAACGGTCGCCATGCCGCCCTGGCCAAGTTTTTCCGTAATGCGATATGGGCCAATGTTTTCGCCTTCAGCGAAGGGCATACGCTTTCTCCCGTGAGCTAATTTTACTCATTATAGCCCATCTTATTTATCCAGAACATTACCGCTTCGTAGGCTCTTTGTAAAAAGGCCTGACAGGTACTGAAAACCTGTCAGGCCTATAACTACAAAAAACGCGCTTGCATTACTTATCCTGTAAAGCCGCCAAGCCGGGCAGGATTTTACCTTCCAACATCTCCAATGAAGCGCCGCCGCCAGTAGAGATGTGGGTGATCTTGTCGGTCAGACCAGATTGTTGAACCGCCGCCACAGACTCGCCACCGCCGACAATCGTCACCGCATCGGACTCAGCCGCAGCCTGCGCAATGCCTAATGTGCCCTTGGCAAACTCTGGAAATTCGAACACGCCCATCGGTCCGTTCCAGACAACGGTTTTGGCGTCCTGAATAACTTTGGCATAATGTTCCGTTGTTTCAGGACCAATATCGAGGATGCGCCAACCATCCGGGATGGGACCGGTTGCCATAGTTTTATGCGCGGCATCCGCTTCGAATTTATCGGCGATGACCACGTCCACGGGAAGGCGGAACTTAGTGCCAGCCTGTGCCAAAATCTCTTTGGCGGTTTCCAGTGCTTCATCTTCAACCAGCGAATCGGCCACAGGGTAGCCCTGCGCCTTGAAGAAGGTGTTGGCCATGCCGCCACCGATCAAAATGCTATCAGCCTTTTCCAGGAGGTTCTTAATTACGCCGATCTTGTCACTGATTTTGGCCCCACCCAGGATAGCCACGAAAGGTTTTTCGGGGTCGGCCACAGCCTGACCGAGGTATTTGATCTCTTTTTCGAGCAGAAACCCTGCCGAAGCAGGCAGGTGATCGGCAACTCCAACATTGGAAGCATGTGCACGATGCGCAGTTCCAAAGGCATCATTGACGAATTCGTCCGCCAACGAGGCCAGTTCCTTTGCCATTTCCGGATCGTTTTTGGTTTCTCCGGCATGGTAACGAGTATTTTCCAACACCAGCACATCGCCCGGTTTCAACGCGCCCACCGCGGATTCGGCTTTGGGGCCGATACAATCTTCGGCAAAGGCAACGGGCTTGCCCAGCAGAGTAGCGAGGTGCTCGGCTACGGGTTTAAGCGAAAACTCGGGCAGTGGCTGGCCTTTCGGTCGGCCAAGATGCGAACAAAGGATCAGCGCAGAACCATTTTCCAACAGGTATTCGATGGTTGGCAGCGCCGCACGGATGCGGGTATCGTCCCCTACTGCACCATCTTTGATCGGCACGTTGAAGTCCACCCGGACAAGCACTCGTTTGCCTTTTACATTAATATCACGAATGGTTTTTTTGTTGAACATAATAACTCCTGCCCCATCCCCAGCCCTCCCCCATTTTCTGCGAAAATGGGGGAGGGTGTGGGTGGGATCCTAGAGCGCCTTGGCAATCTTGGCTGCCAGATCAGTCAGGCGGGTGGCGTAGCCCCATTCGTTGTCATACCAGGCAACCACTTTGACCATATTGCCTTCCATGACAGCCGTCAGTTCGGCATCAACGATAGAGGAACGTTCGTCTCCTTTGAAGTCCATCGAAACCAGAGGCTCTTCGCTGAAACCCAGAATGCCCTGCATTGGGCCTTCGGATGCGGCCTTGAGAGCAGCGTTGACGTCAGCCACTGTGGTAGCCTTCTTGACTTCGAATACGGCATCTACGATGGAAACGGTGGGGGTAGGAACGCGCAGGGAGTAACCATCCAGTTTGCCCTTCAACTCGGGAATCACCAAAGCAATGGCCTTGGCCGCACCGGTTGAAGTGGGGATGATGTTGAGAGAGCCAGAGCGAGCACGGCGTAAATCCTTCGCAGCCAGGTCAAGCAACATCTGGCTGGTGGTGTAGGAGTGAACGGTGGTCATCAAACCCTTGACAATGCCAAAACTGTCATTCACAACCTTGGTAAAGGGAGCCAGACAGTTCGTTGTGCAGGAAGCGTTCGAAACAATATGATGTTTTGCAGAGTCATACACATCATCATTGACACCCAGCACCACAGTCAAAACATCGCCACCCTTACCAGGAGCGGTCAGGATAACCTTCTTGGCGCCACCTTCCAGGTGAGTTTGCGGACCGGGGGTCTTGGTAGGGTCGCGGAAAACACCGGTACCTTCGACTACGATATCGACACCCAGGTCACCCCAGGGCAGATCAGCCGGGTTTCGCTCAGAGAAAACCTGGATGGTCTTGCCATCAATAACCAGGTTGCCTTCAACAACTTCTACCGATCCTTCAAATTTTCCGTAGGTGGAATCGTATTTGAAGAGCTGTGCATTGGTGCCCGGATCCCATAGATCGTTGACCGCTACAACTTCCAAGTCGCCAGCGTGACGTTCCAACATGATCTTGAGTACCTGCCGTCCAATGCGGCCAAATCCATTAATACCTACTTTTACTGTCATGCTAAACCTCCATAGAGATAGAATATTTGTTTACAGCCCAATTGTTAATTTTATCACAATAAGGCGGTTCCGTTACGTGCGTTGCGACCCAGCTTGCTCATAGAGCAGATCCATCAAGACTTGTGCCAGCCTATCCGAATCATGCCGCCAGGGATGATCATAGTCTACCAGATCAGCAGTGTAAATACGCGCTTCCGATCGGGAGCTTTCGTCTGTTCGCACCCATTGATCGGATTCGTTCAGTAGAGCGGGCTCATAATTATCGTTGCACAATACCACATCGAACAGGCCTTCGCCAACATGTTCTTCCAGCGCGCGAACGTGATCAAAACATGAATAGGACTGTGTTTCGCCTACTTGTGTAACAATGTTGCAAACATACACCTTGAAGGCCCTGCTTGCACGCATTGCTCCCAGCAAATCGCGGACGAGCAAATTTGGCAACAGGCTGGTATACAGGCTGCCCGGCCCAACGATGATGAAATCCGCATTCAGCATGGCCTGGATAACAGGTGGAAAAACGGGAGCATCATTGGGTTCCAGCCAGACGCGGCGCACACGTCCGGCAACTTCAGGGATGCGGCTCTCCCCTGTCACGCGCACTTCATGGGGAACATGCGGCAGACGCACATCCGCCACCAAACGGACATCATGCAGCGTAGAAGGCAAGACGCGCCCGTGCACCGAAAGCACCCGGCCCGATTCGGCCACCGCTTCCTCAAAGCTGCCCGTGATGTCACTCAGCGCAGAAATAAACAGGTTGCCAAACGAGTGACCTTCCAAGCCCGGCTCACCACTGAGACGATAGCGGAACAACTGTGTCAGCAGGTTCTCATCGTTGGAAAGCGCTGCCAGGCAATTGCGGATATCGCCCGGCGGCAAGATACCCAGGCTCTCGCGCAAACGACCGGAAGAACCGCCATCGTCCGCAACAGTGACTACAGCGGTCAAGCTGTGGGTATAACTCTTCAGGCCGCGCAACAGGGTAGATAATCCGTGCCCTCCACCAATGGCAACAATGCGAGGGCCTCTTTCAAGGCGACGATATTCAACCAATGTGTCCACCACGCGCGCACCGGGGCGCCTGTAAGGCCGCATCAAAGCCCGGTTGAGTTCCCATATGCCATAGGCGACCATTCCCATCCCCAGCCCCCCGATAATCAAGGAACGCGCCCAGCCTGGTAAAGATCGTAAGGCTAAGGTGTAGAGAATTGTTTGCAGAGTATCACTGGGTTCTTGGACAGTATATTGATCATACAAGAACAATGCCAGGCCCATCCCCAATACTGTCGTACCGGCCATCGCCAAAACCACCCAGCGCTTGACCCCCAACCCAGGCTGGAGCCAGCGCATTAAACGTTGCAAGCGCTGAAAACGCGCGACAAGCATTTGGGGCATTTTCATGGAGGCGAGTCTAGCAGTGATTTGGGGTACCGTCAATCAGGGTATTTAGAAAACGCAACTTTCGCGTGTACTTCACCGAAATCCTACGCCAGAGGATAGAAAATCAGCATACAAATTCATATGGCAGGCCGTAGTCAGATTTCAGGCCAAGCAAGCCGTAATATTCCCTCAGAAACTCCCGGTATTCATTCCACAGGTCAGGCTGCCGCAGGTCAAACAGTTCGAATAATCTTTTTCCATAACTTTTCCAAAGTGTAGCCTGTAAAACAATAGTAGATTTTGGAGGATATTCATCCAGAAGTTCTTTCCCAAGTTCTGATTCTCTGAAATTTTTTACGATCGACGGCAATTGTTTATCTACCATGGCTTGCTGGTATGCATCTGCGGGCGTCAGGCCATCCAGGAAGCGCAGCGGATCGAGAACGCTATGCCAGCAGCGGCAGCCCTCACCATTCCAGGTCATGAACAGTTCTTCATCTGGAGCGTGTAAGCGCCCATAATCTATCAACAGCTTATCTGTTTCGGGATAGTGCATTCGAGAGAACATGAATTTGATTCGACACCATTCCGAGTCGTAGATAATCTTTATGTTGTTTTTCTTGATGAATTTGGTGTATGACAGGCGGAAATTCCAGCGTTTGATCTCCAGATTCTCTTCGATCAATTGGAGCACAGCCTCGCCAACACCTTCACCGCTCTCAGGTACGTTGGAATCTCTCGGATATAAGTCCATCTCACCTTCCGTTGAATACTGGTATGACAGGGTATTGCCGGGTTGGTAGCCCGACCACTCTAACTATACTATTTCCCCGCTCCAAAATCAACAGTGATATATCATAAATCAAAAACTCCCCGATCTTTATTGGAGAGTTTTCAATATTGATTATTAGCTAGATTCCAGGTTTTTGGAGGCCAATTCCAGGTGATGGAAACTTTGTATTCCCTTTATCATATTATTAGATGGCATGATTTGATTTGATATCATGTCACGATGACCTATCATATTATTACCAATATCCCTAACAGTCGTTAGGGGTGGAGGTAATATCGGGTCTTCTTAATGAAAGAAGTGAACAACTCGAACTGTAAAAGAACTGTTGACTACTTTACCTATTCGACTTATCAACACTTGATAGGGAGACTATCGAGAATTGGACTATGTAATATAAATTCGCGGTACACGGGTATTGATATTGGTCAGTATCTCATAGGGAATCGTGCCCGCCCAACGTGCCAGATCTTCGGCTGTGATACGTTCTCCGCCCTGCTCA
>Ga0209536_100011601_pt1 | contig 12894 bp, 6 predicted proteins | sample DeeMarSeWOR28_12_FD_187461 | JGI IMG/M metagenome (GOLD analysis project Ga0209536, IMG submission 187461) | Marine sediment microbial communities from White Oak River estuary, North Carolina - WOR-2-8_12 (SPAdes) (version 2) | ecosystem: Environmental > Aquatic > Marine > Intertidal zone >...
GTCGACCTCTTCCCGGAGGAGGTCTACACCTTCACGCCGAAGGGCCGGGTGATGTCCTTCCCCCGCGGCGCGACCCCGATCGACCTCCGCGTCGGGGATGCCGGGAACACCCAGTGCCGCCGGCACGACGCGCCACTCGGCCGCCTGAAACGCGGCTTCGCCGGTGCCGAGCAGCAGTGCCGCCTGATCGAAGAGCTGCAGCGCCTCGGCCGGCCGGCCCAACGCGAAGAGAGCCAATGCCCGCGCCTCCACCGCCGTGGCCTGGGTGGCGCGGTCGCCGGCCGATGCGCTCAGGATCAGCCCGGCCACCTGGGCAATCAGCTCGTGCGCGCCGAAGGCCGCCGCGGTGCGGAGGTACGTCACCAGGTTCGTATCCCGCACGGTCTCGGGGGTGATCATCGGCCCCGCGGTCTCCGGCTCGAACACCCCGGCGAAGAGTATCTCGTACAGCGGCGGGACGTAGAACAACACCTCCGCGGGGGGAGCGTGCACCTCCGCGAAGCGGTCGAGTGCGTTGCGTGCGGCGTCCCGCCGGTGGAGCCGCACCGACACCTGGAACAGGTGTTCCCATGCGGGGCCCAGGTTGGGGGCCTTTTCGGTCGCGACCGCGAGCAGGGTGGCCGCGGAGTCGAGCGGGATCCCGATGAGCGCGCCGCGGTGCATCATCTCCTCACCCAGCAGGAAGGCGGCGTACCCGTCGCGCGGGAAGTCGGCCACAATCTGCGCGTACCGCGCGAGCCGGTCCTGCACGCTGGGTGCGAGCTGCGCCTCGATGAGCCGGTAATCGAGCTCGCCCAGCTCGTCCATGTGGTTGTCGAGCAGGTCTCGCAGATTCACGTCTGGCGGCGGCCGTCCCTCGAGCTGCCAGCGCCACGCCTCGGCGAGGCGCCAGGAGGCCAGCGGGAAGCCGGGGTCCAGCGCGATGGCGGCGTGGTAGTGGTCGGTCGCCACGTTCCACGCGTTGCGGTAGAACGCCCGCTCCCCCTCGACGAATTCGTGGAGCGCGGAGTCGCCCCTGCCGCTGAATACGTCCAGCATCTCGTACTGGGTGGCTCCGACGATCTCTCGGGTGAGGCTGTGCGCCACCGCGGCCGCGATGCTCGCGAAGTCGTCATCGGCCCGGCGGCGCACTGGAGTCACCGTCTGGATGCGACCGGGCTCGTTCACCAGGTTGATCTCGACCTGGAGCGAGTCGCCCGATCCCCGCACCGTACCCGTTGCCACGTACCGGGCGCGGAGGAGCCGGGGGACGTCGGACAACGTCACGCTCGATCCCGCCGAGTCCCACCAGGCTGCCGCGTACTGTGGGTTCATCCAGCGGACCGATGCCGGGAGGAAACCCGGGGCGAGGCTCGCCACGATGCCACCCAGCCCGTGTGCGGCCGCGCCCGTCTCCGTCAGCGGCAGGATGGCGAGATCGTACCACTCCGTCTCCGGGGGCGCTGAGCGCATCAGCATGAACACCAACACGGCGCCGATCGCGAGCCCGCCCGCCGTGAGCACGAAGGCGCGCCGGCGGTACTTGGCAGTCCGCGTGCGCCAGAGGGCGTGCCGGAAGCTGCGGGCGTCGGGCCAGCGGCGCTGCGGTTCCCACGCAAGCGCCCGGCGCAGGATGGGTTGGAGGCTGCGCGGTACGCCCGACCAGTCGGGCCGGCTGTCCGGGAGCGCCGCCTCCCAGCGGCGGCCGGTCGCCGCCTCATACAGCACCATGCCGACGGCGTAGAGATCCGTTTGCGGAGAGATGCTCCACCCGAACGCCTGCTCCGGCGGCATGTAGCCGGGAGTACCGGTCACGCTCGACGCCCGGCGGCCCGGCGGGATGGTCTGCGGTCCCGACGGCCTGGAGATCCCGAAGTCGGCGAGGAGCGCTCGATCCTTCGAGAGGAAGATGTTGCTCGGCTTGATGTCGCGGTGGACGACGCCCATCGCGTGAACCGACTCGAGCGCGTCCAGCAGATCTCGTCCGAGCTTGCGCAGCACGTCACGCGACAGCGGCCCGTGCTTCAGCCGCTGGGCCAGCGTCTCTCCCTCCACGTAGTCCATGACGTAGTAGGAGAACCCGCCCGCCTCGCCGGCGCGATGGATGCTGACCGTGTTGGGGTGGCTGAGGTTGGCGAGCGCCTGGGCCTCTCGGACGAAGCGCTCGGTCGCATCCGCCGTGGCGAGCTCGGGGCGCAAGATCTTGACGGCCACGAGCCGGTCGAGCGCCACTTCCCGTGCGCGGAACACGGTGCCCATCCCCCCGCTGGCGAGCGCCTGCTCCACTTCATATTCGGGGCTCAGAGCAGCGCGCAAGCGCTCTAGGATGGATGGCATGTGGCCTCGGGTTGCGACCCTCGCACCGGACAGAGTCCGAATCTGCCCCTCCGGCGCACCCCGTCAAGTTGCTGCACGGGTTCGACTTGGTTGGCCGGGCGTGGTCCCGCGGGAGTAGCTTATCTGGGTCACCGACGAGGAATGGTCGATGAGGATCACGCGCATCGCGGCGTATCGGGTCGACCTGCCGCTCCACGAGGGGAAGTACGCCTGGTCGGGCGGCAAGGCGGTCTCGGTGTTCGACAGTACGATCGTGCGAGTGGAGACAGACGCGGGTCCGGTGGGGCACGGTGAGGTCTGTCCGCTCGGTCCGGCCTACCTGCCGGCGTACGCGGCGGGTGTGCGTGCCGGGCTGGGGGAGGTAGCCCCAGCGCTCCTGGGGCAGGATCCCACCGAACTCGCCGCCATCAACCGGCAGATGGACCGCGTCCTCAAGGGACATCCCTATGTGAAGTCGCCGATCGACATGGCCTGCTGGGACATCCTCGGTCAGGCGACGGGGCAGCCGGTCTGCGCGCTGCTCGGTGGGCGCTTCGGGGCCGACGTGATCCTCTACCGCGCCATTTCGCAGGATACCCCCCAGCGCATGGCGGAGCGCGTGGCGCAGTACCGCAAGGAGGGGTACCGCCGGTTCCAGCTCAAGGTGGGGGGCGAGCCGGAGGAGGACATCGAGCGCATCCGGGCCGTGGCGGCCGAGCTGGAGCGCGGCGACGTGCTCGTGGCCGACGCCAACACCGGGTGGCTGTCGCACCAGGCGCTGCGTGTGGCGCGGGGGGTGCGGGACGTGGACGTGTATATCGAGCAGCCGTGTCTCGGCTACGAGGAGTGCCTCGCCGTGCGGCGGCACATCGATCACCCCTTCGTGCTCGACGAGTCGATCACGGGCATCCCGGAGCTCGTTCGCGCGCACGGCGATGGCGCGATGGATGTCGTGAATCTCAAGATCGGCAAACTCGGCGGGCTCACCCACGCCCGCCTTGCGCGGGACCTCTGCGTGACGCTGGGGATCGCGATGACGATCGAGGACAGTTGGGGAGGCGACGTGACGACGGCCGCCATCGCGCACCTGGCACACAGCACGCCACCGGAGCTGCGCTTCACGGCGACGGACTTCAACAGCTACGTCACCGTGAGCACCGCCGAGGGCGCCCCGCAGCGCGAGGGCGGTCGCATGGCCGCCTCAGCCGCGCCAGGGCTCGGCGTCACGCCGCGCACGGACGTGCTGGGCGATCCGGTACTCGACTTCGCGTGAGCCTCTAGTTGCCGGAGTAGCTGGTCTGCCGGAAGATGCGGTCGGCGAGATCGGTGGCCCGTTCCACCCGCGCCCGCCGCAGCGAGTCGGCCGCCGTCGTCGCTGAGTCGCCCATCGTCCCGCTCACGTACTCGGCCCAGCCGGCGTACAGCAGGGCGTAGAGGGAGAGGATCCCCTCCGACGGGGTGTCCACCCACCCGCGTGGGCGTGGCCGGGCCGCACTCTCGGCGTGATACACCTCGAATAGCAGGGTCTCGTGACGCTCGGGGTCCACCCACCCGAGCGTCCGAATCGGTATCGCCCCGTCTGCCCGCGTCACCGAGTCGCTCATGACCTTGCGCGCCATCCCCTGTCCCAGCAGGTACGGCGTGAGGCCGATCATGTCGGCGTAGGGTCCGACCGTGCGAGAGAAGTAGATCGGGCGCTTGCCCAGGTTGTCCTGGATCAGCTGCAGAGTGATGATGTCCGACCGCTCCAACACTCTCGGTTCCAGCACCAGGCGCATGTCGCCGACCCGGAAAACGCTGCGCTCGGTGATCTCGTAGAAGTACGGCAGGGCATCGATGTCGTCGAAGCTCAAACTCACCGCCGAGTCCGTCGGCTGGACCCAGCTTCCCTCCCGATAGAGCGACACCGCGTCGGCCTGATCGAACGGGTAGATCGGCCGGCGTTTGAGCTGCCGCACGTGCCAGTCGGTGTTCATCAGGGAGAGGTTGGCGATCAGCACGTCGCGCCGCACCCCCTCTACCTCCTGCATGTACCACAGGGGAAACATGTCGTTGTCCCCGGCGGTGATGACGATCGCGTAGGGCTCGACCGACTGAAGCAGGTCCCACGCGAAGTCACGCGCCAGCCACTCGTCGGCGCGTGAGGCTGAGAGATGGTTCCCGAGCAGCGGGATCGCTCCCGCCAGCAGGATCGGCGACCCCATGAGCCACGCACGGCCGCCCCGGAGTCGATCGCCGAACGCCGTGGCGAACCACGCCATCCACGCGCCGAGGCCGAGTGCCACCCAGACGCCCCACAGCTGGAACGAGGCGATGAAGAAGTAGTCGCGCTCGCGCACCTCCCGGAGGAGGCTCTCGCCGGGGCGGATCGAGTAGCCGTACTTGAAGTCGAGGTAGAACACGAGCAGCAGGGTCACCGTGACCATGAGTGCGGTCATGGCCAGTGCCCCCCGGCGGTCCTTCTGCCACTGGCGCACCGCGCCGAGCAGCCCGATGCCCGCGAACAGCAGCGCCAGGAGATTGCGCACACGCTGGCCCCAGTCGTGCGCGAACTGCCAGGTGAAGTACTGCACGTAGTTCGCGTACTGCCAGTACAGGCTTGCCTGGCGTGGCAGCAGCGGTCCCTTCTGATACTGCTCCCGACTCAGCACCCGGAGGAGAGCGTCGCGGGTCGTGGGCTCGCCCTCGTTGACGGCCGGAAAGTGCTGCGCCCTGAGCGGGAGGAAGAGAAAGACGCTCAGCCCAACGGCCACCGCCCCGAGGGACACGAGCACGAGCCTCGTGTTGCCGCTCCGGAAGGCGAACGCGAAGAGGGTCGCCAGCAGGGCGAGGGCGAGCAGGACGGGCAGGATGTCCCTGCCATCCCATGCATCCAGAACGATCCCCCCGGCGACACCGGCAACCGCTGCCGCGATCCCGATGCGGGTCAGCGGGCTCGTGCGCAGACGGAAGGTGGGCCACGTCACGCCCGCCAGGAGCACGACGGATACCACGAGCGACGCGAGGTCCTGATGATCGCGATGCCAGCTGAGGAACAGCATGCCGGCGAGCGCTGCACCCGCCAGGAGCGCTCCGGCGCCCAGCACGCGCTCCCACAGCCTGGTGTCCGCTTCGGCCGCCTCGACGTACACCAGCACGGCCGGCACCGCCAGCAGCCCCATGAGGTGGTTCGTGGCGCTCAACGCGACGAGGTACACGATGAGGATCAGCCAGTGGTCGCGTCGCTCCCCGGCGGGCTCGTCGCCCCAGCGCACCGCGAGCCACAGCACGATGGCGATAGAAAGCAGGCTCAGCGTGTACACCTTCTCGTTCACGACCGACTGGTTCCACACCGTGAACGAGGTGCCTCCCACCAGGGCGCCGGCGAAGGCCGCACCGATCCGGGCCCAATGCACCTCCGGGACGATGTCTCGCAAGAAGCGCTCCGCGACCAGGAACAGGAGAGCCGACGCCAAAGCGCTCGTCGCGGCCGCGAACAGGTTGATGCGCAGCGCGTAGTGCTCGACGAGCGGGATCATTCCCCACACGCCGGCAAGCAAGACGAACAGCGGGTTCCCCGGCGGGTGGGGAATGCCTTGAACCTTGGCCGCCGCGATGTACTCCGAGGTGTCCCAGAACTGGGTCGTGGGAGCGATCGTCAGGAGGTAGATCCCCAGCACCACGAGGAACACGGCCCCGGCGAGCAGATACGGGGGGCGTGCAACCGGCGCTGCGTCGTGAACGTCGCTACTGGTCATGCGGTGGTGAGTTTCCCTGTCGGGTTCGTCGGGGAGGGACGGGGCAACGAGAGCGCGGGGTGGTCGGTTCCGCGCTCTCCGTTCCCCCTCGTCCTAGTGCCTGAACTGACGGCGTCCGGTGAACACCATCGTCATACCGTGCGCGTTCGCCGCCGCGATGACCTCGTTGTCCCGGACCGAGCCTCCCGGCTGGATGATGGCCGTGATCCCGGCATCCGCGGCCTGTTCCACACCGTCCGCGAACGGGAAGAAGGCGTCCGACGCGAGCACGGCGCCCTCCGGATCGTGCCCGGCGTCGCGGGCCTTGTGTGTGGCGAGGAAAGCCGCGTCGACTCGACTCATCTGTCCGGCGCCGATGCCGATGGCCGCCTCGTCCTTGGCGAGCAGAATGGCGTTCGACTTCACCGCAGCGACCGCCGCCCACGCGAAGCGCAGGTCGCGCCACTCGGTCTCGCTCGGCTTGCGCTCGGTCGCCACGCTCCAGTCGGACTCGTCGGCGCTCACCGCGAAGCGATCCTGGATCAGGAGCCCGCCGCGTACCCGCTTGAAGTCCAGCGCCGGGCGACTGTCGGTGAGCGGCAGCTCCACCACCCGCAGGTTCTTCTTGCGCTTGAACACGGTGACGGCATCGTCGTGGAATCGGGGTGCCACGATGACCTCGACGAACAGATCGTGCATCGCCTCCGCGGTCGCGGCGTCCACGATGGTGTTGAAGGCCACGACCGAGCCGAACGCCGACGTGGAGTCGGTGGCGAGCGCCCGGCGGTAGGCGTCCTCGACCGAGGTGCCCAGCGCGATCCCGCACGGCGTGGTGTGCTTGATGATGGCGCACGCGGGCCGGTCGGGCCACGGCGCGATCGCCATGGCCGCCCCCTCGATGTCGAGCAGGTTGTTGAACGACAGCTCCTTGCCGTGCAATTGGCGCAGCTCGTCGAAGCCCCGACCCTCGCCCGTCGAATAGAGAGCTGCACGCTGCACGGGGTTCTCACCGTAGCGCAGCGTCTGCACCCGCTGCAGGGCGAGGCCCATCATGGGCGGCAAGGCATCGGCGTCCTTGGTCAGGAACTGCGCGATGGCCGCGTCGTACGCCGCAGTGTGACTGAACACCTTGGACGCCAGCTCCAGGCGCACCTGCGGCGTCACCTGGTTGGTCCGCAGGAGATCGAGGATCCGGTCGTAGTCGCGGGGGTCCACCACGGGGAGCACGAACTGGTGGTTCTTGGCCGCCGAGCGGAGCATGGAGGGGCCACCGATGTCGATCTGCTCGATTGCCTCTTCCAGCTTCACGTTCGGCTTGCCTACCGTCTCGCGGAACGGGTACAGGTTCACCGCCACCAGGTCGATTGGGCTGACGCCGTGTGCCTCGAGCTGGTCCATGTGCTCCGGGGCGTCGCGTCGAGCGAGCAGCGCCGCGTGGACCGCAGGATGGAGGGTCTTGACGCGCCCATCCATTATCTCCGGAAAACCCGTGACCTGCTCGATGGTGGTGACGCTGACCCCCGACTGCGTGATCACTTGCGCCGTCCCGCCGGTGGACACGATCTCCCACCCGAGATCCGCCAGCCCCCGTGCGAACTGCGTCACCCCCCGTTTGTCGGATACCGAGATCAGTGCCCGCGGCACCCTTCCTCCTTGGCTACTGGTGAATCCACGATCATACCCACACCGTGGCGTCGGCCACGGGGCCGGGCGTGGCGCTCCCGCCGAAAGCCGCCTCCCTGCCCACCAGCCTGACCACGTGCCCCGCCCGGGCAGCGGCCAGCACCACGGCCGGCAGGAGTTGATGCTCCACCTCGAGCACTCGGGCGGCCAGTGTCTCGGGCGTGTCGTCCCCGGCCACCGGCACGGGCCATTGGGCCACGATCGGCCCGCGGTCGTACTCGGCGGTCACTACGTGCACGGTTGGGCCCGAGATCGTCGCCCCTGACGCGAGCACCGCCTCGTGCACGCGGTGGCCGTACATGCCCGGCCCCCCGAACGACGGCAGGAGCGCGGGGTGGATGTTGAGCATCCGGTTCTCGAAGGCCCTCACCACGGCTTCTGGCACCAGCTTGAGGTACCCTGCCAGCACCACCAGATCCGCGTCGTACGACCGGAGCAGGGCGACCATTCCCTCGCCGTCGCCCGGATCGGCGAGCACCTCCGTCGCCACGCCCGCCGAGCGCGCGCGCTCAAGTGCGCCCGCCGTCGCCTTGTTGCTGATGACCACGACGACCCGGGCTGGGGCCGACCCTTGGCAGGTGTCCAGGAGCGCCTGGAGGTTGGTGCCCCCACCGGAGGCCAAAACGGCGACGCGCATCATGGCGGCGTCTCAGAGACCGGAAGTGAGCGCACGCATACTCCCTATATAAAGGAACGAGACGGGGCCCGTCTAGCGTCGGTCCGCTCGCACCGCGGCCACGGCCTCCGCCACGGTCGGGATCTCGTCGTCGCGCACGGTACGGACGTCGAACACCACGCGGTCGTCCCGGGCCAGCGCGACGACCGGGGGATCGTGGGAGCGCAGCGCAGCCAGGAATCCGCCGCACGAGTCCACCGCGAGTGCGACGAGCGTCGTGGGGAGCTCACTTCCGGGAAACGCTCCGCCTCCCACCGCCGAGGTCCCGGCCTCCGTGTCGGCCCCGGGAATACGTCGCGCCAGTCTGCGGGCGCGACGCTTGAGCGTGGCTGCGTCGGTCGTGAGCATCCTCAGGGCGGGGATCTCGCGCACGGCTCGGTCGGGGTCGGCGTACAGGGCGAGCGTCGCCTCCAGGGCGGCGAACGTGGCCTTGTCGGGCCGGAGTGCCCGGGCCAGGGGATTGCGTGCCGTGCGTTCAACCATCTCGCTCGGGCCCACGACGATGCCCGACTGAGGGCCACCCAGCAGCTTGTCGCCCGAGAACACGACGGCTGCACCGGCGGCCACGCTGTCGCGCACGAGCGGTTCGCCGCTCAGGCCGTAGGCGTCGAGCCGGAGCAGCAGGCCGCTGCCGACGTCGTGCACCGTCGGAACGTCGCGTCGTCGCCCCAGCGCGACCAGTTCGGCGACCGACGGTTCGGCCACAAACCCGCTGAGCTGGAAGTTGGAACGGTGCACCTTCAGGATGAGCCGAGTCCTCGGGCTCACCGCCAGCTCGTAATCCCGCAGTCGCGTGCGGTTGGTCGTGCCCACTTCGACGAGCACGCTGCCGCTCTTCGCGAGAATCTCGGGGATGCGGAACGCACCCCCAATCTCCACCAGCTCACCGCGCGAAACGATCGCTTCGCCGCCTTCGGCGAGCGCGTTGAGCACCAGCAGCAGGGCCGCTGCCGCGTTATTCGTGACCAGCGCCGCCTCGGCGCCGGTGAGCTCGCACAGCAGTCGCCGCACGTGATCCTGCCGCGACCCGCGCGTTCCGTCGTGGAGGTCGAGCTCCAGCGTGCTGTAGCCCAGCGCCCCCTCGACCGCCTGGACGGCCGCCTCGGCCAGCGGGGCGCGCCCCAAATTGGTGTGGAGCACGACGCCGGTGGCGTTCACCACACGCTTGAGGGAGCGATGCGACCGCTCGTGGAGACGGCGCTCGATGGCCGCGACCCATCCGGCCTCGGGGAGCTCGCCCCCCTGCTGCCGCGCCTCCGCCAGCGTCGCCCGCACGGCGTCCAGCACGACGGCACGCGGGGCCCTGGCCATGAGCCCCGCCGCTTCTGCCTGCGCCAGGAGCACGTTGACGGCCGGCAACCTGCGGCGCTGGTCGCTCACGAGGAGTCCCTCGCTGCGGGAACGGTCAGCACCATGCGCGATTCCCCGACGGACCCGCCGATGCTGCGGGCCCGCGCCTCGATGAGGTAGCGGATGCCTGGCGGAAGCGGCTCCACGGTGCGGAGGTACCAGACGTCGCTGAGCGGCGGCCGCCTAGACAGAAACTCGGCCACCTGCTCTGGAACCTGGCGGCCTGGCGGACGCGCCGGTCCCTCCCGTCCCGGCGGGGCCACGGCGATCGCCGTGTCCGCCATGAGCGGGGGTTCTCGCGCGAGCGTCGTGTCCGCCACGAGTGCGGTGTCCGCCGCGAGGGAATCGGCCAGCGCCCGCTCGGCAGCCTCCTCCGCCGCCACGGAGTCGTAGACCGACTGTGGCCACACGTGGGCGACGGCCACCGGCGTCGTGTCGGGGAGCGCCCACACGGACACCATCTCGCGGGTCGGCGGCACCGTGTCCAGCATGAGGCTGAACTGCAGCTGCGCCGTGATGCTGTCGGCTCGATTCACGCGCTGCAGCCGTGGCCCGGCGGTGTCGCGCGCAAACGTCCAAAACGTGTGCGCGACCACGGAGTCCAGCGTGACCGTGACCGAATCGAACGCCTCACGGCGGTCGCGCACCCGATTAGAGTTCTCGTCGATGCTCGCGCTCAGCAGATAGGTGCCCGTCGGCACGCTGGTGAGGCGGTAACTGCCGGTCGAGTCCGCCGTGGTGACGTAGACCAGGGAATCCGGCAGCAGCATCGCCTCGACTAGAGCGAGCCGTCCGGCCCGGGCGTTCTCCCAGTCGAGCACGGTGCCCCAGAGCGCGGTGGCGGGAATTGGCGATCCGGTGGAGAAGATCACGATGCGGCCTTCGACCATCGTGTTGTTGCGCAGGTCGACGATGCCGGGCTCGACCGTGACGTGATAGATGATGTCGGGGACCCAGCCGTTCTTCGGCTTGACGTGGATCGCGGTGCGCTTCCAGTCGACGCTGAGTTCTTCGGTGCGCGGCGAGAGCCGGACGAGCCGCTCGAGGCCGCCGCCCGAGGTCTCGCTGATGACCTCGTCGAACTGGATCTTCAGCGCGTCGTCCAGGTCGGGGACCACCGCGCCCGAATCGGGGGTGATGCTGACGATGACGGGCGCTTCGAAGTCCGGCGGGCCGCCCGGAGGTTGTTCGATGACGGCGCACGCGGCGAGCGCCGCTAGCAACCCAAGGCGCGCAGCTTGTCGGCCAGTGTTTCGCGCTGCTCGCGCCATGACCGCTCCTTGTCCCGTTCGCGTTCCACGACCTCGGCGGGAGCCCGGCTGATGAACCGCTCGTTGGCGAGCTTGGCTTCGACACCCGCGAGCTGCCGGTCCACCCGATCCCGCTCCGCCGCGAGGCGCTGGCACTCCTGCCGCACGTCGATGGCGTCGCCCAGCGGCACGAACACCGATGAGCCGTCGGGCAGCACCTGATGCGCACCGATCTCTTCGGGCGGATCCTCCAGGCTGAGATGGCTGAGCTTCGCGAGGCGCTCGATGGTTCGTTGCTCGGCGTTGCAGGCTTGCAGCGCGGCGGCGTTGGCCGGGCGCGCGAAGGCGCGCACCTCGGTGCCCGGTGCTACCCCGTACTCGGCCCTGACCGTGCGCACGGCCGTGACCAGCGCCTGCACGTGGGCAAACTGGTCCTCGGCCTCCTCGTCGATGAGCGTTCCCTGCGGCGCCGGCCAGGCCGCGGCGGCGAGATGCTCCTCCCGCTCGCCGGGCAGGTGTCTCCAGAGCTCCTCGGAGATGAACGGCATGATGGGATGCAACAGCCTGAGCGCCGCCTGAAACACGTGAACCGCCACCGCCGATGCCACGTTGCCACCCGCCACGGAGCCGTACAGCCGCGGTTTGATCTGCTCCAGGTACCAGTCGGCGACGTCGCCCCACAGGAAGTGATACACCAAGCCGGCCGCGTCGTTGAGCCGGTAGCGCTCCAGCGCTTCCGTGACCTCGGCAACGACGCGCTGGCAGCGCGACAGGATCCAGCGGTCGGCCAGCTCGAACTGCGCCGAATCGAGGGACTCGGGCGGCGGCGCCGCGTCGCCGACCGCCGAAAGCAGGAGGCGGCCCATGTTCCAGAGCTTGTTGGCGAAATTCCGCCCGGCCGCGAAGGTGCCGTCCATCTGGTCCCGGTCCAGGATGACGTCGGTGCCGGCTGCCGCCCCCGCCACCAGCGTGTAGCGGAGCGCATCGGCGCCGTAGCGTTCGACCACGTCGAGCGGGTCGATGCCGTTCCCCAAGGATTTGGAGAACGCCCGATGCTGCGGGTCGCGCACCACCCCGTTGAGGTACACCGTCGTGAACGGGCGCTCCCGCTGGAAGTGGTATCCGGCCATCACCATGCGGGCGACCCAGAAGAAGATGATGTCGGGCGCCGTCACGAGCGTGTGACCAGGGTAGAAGCGTTCGAGGTCGGCCGTGCGCTCGGGCCACCCCATGGTCGCGAACGGCCAGAGCCACGAAGAGAACCACGTGTCCAGCACGTCCTCGTCCTGGCGGACGGGGCCTCCGCACCGCTCGCAGGCCGCGGGGGCGTCCATTGCGACGGTGACGTGGTCGCAGTCCTCGCTCTGGCAGTACCAGGCGGGGATCTGGTGCCCCCACCAGAGCTGCCGCGAAATGTTCCAGTCGCGGATCTCCGTGAGCCAGTTCTCATACACCTTGCCCCACCGCTCCGGCACGAAGCGCAGCCGTCCCTGTCGGTACGCCTCGAGGGCCGGCTCGGCCAAGGGCTTCATCCTCACGAACCACTGATCCGATAGCCTCGGCTCCACTACCGTGTGGCAGCGGTAGCAGTGGCGCACCGCGTGCCGGTAGGGCTCGATCTTCTCGAGCAGGCCGGCGGCCTCCAGCAGCTCGACCGTCTTCTGCCGCGCCGCATCGCGGTCGAGGCCGCGCACCGCCTCGGGGACCCTCGGATCGTGTGCCATGCGGGCGTCGGCGTCGATCACCACGGGGGTGTCGTGGATGCCCGGGAGCTCGGCGGCGATCTCGAAGTCGTGCGGATCGTGCGCCGGCGTCACCTTGAGGATGCCCGTCCCGAAGTCCTGTTCCACGTACGTGCTGGTCTCGACCGGGATCGGGACGTTCGACAGCGGCAGCATCACCGTCTTCCCCGTGCGGGGAGGCG
>Ga0209536_100011603_pt1 | contig 12892 bp, 18 predicted proteins | sample DeeMarSeWOR28_12_FD_187461 | JGI IMG/M metagenome (GOLD analysis project Ga0209536, IMG submission 187461) | Marine sediment microbial communities from White Oak River estuary, North Carolina - WOR-2-8_12 (SPAdes) (version 2) | ecosystem: Environmental > Aquatic > Marine > Intertidal zone >...
GAAACCGTCCCTTTTCGTCAGAGAGATCACAATCCTTGGATACTCCAGAAAATTGAACGAGACCCGATACCTCTTGCGAACAAACATGAAGTGGATTCCCGCCCCTCCCCATCTCTTTAGCGCGGGGATGTCATCACGACGATAATCTTCGATGTTATCTATAGCTACTCGCCAGGTGAAGATACCGAATCTCAGCTTTAGAACATTGGAGGTCACATTGATGACAAGCACTCTGTAATTCAAAGAGTAGAAAAGAAACACCCCGGATAGAAATGCGAACACAATCGCTGGAGCGTCCACACGCACCGAAATCATTCGCCAAACCAGCAGCAAAAGAAACAAAATTGTCAGCGCAATAAATAGAACTTCTGTTCTATTCGATTTAATGCGCTCTTCATAAACTGCGTTGTTTCCGGTGATCATCGTTTTGTCTCTTGAGAAATACACTGCTTACCTGCAACACGTTTTGGTTACCGCTTGTCCCGTCGGACACAAGGTGTATTCAAGCGCGGCCGCTCTCACGTCGAATCGCGAGAATCCGTTTCACATGATGTGCGACGTGATCGGCCTGTATTTCAACGGCGGCGCCCACGGGTAGTCGCTCGATCTCACCGTCTCGCTTGCGAAACTCGACCGATCGGGGCCATGCATCCGGCACGTTTTCCAGGAGGTGTACGACGTGGGCTCTGCTGGCCTTGAGCAGCGCCAGCGACTGCTCCAGGGACCGGTGCTCGTACGCCCAGCGCTCGGCCCAAACGTCCTGCGGTAGCTCCCAGTACCACGCCAGCGAGAACTCGGGTTGTTCGTTACCCAGCGCCGCCTTTATGCATATTTTAAAGATATCATCGCCGTCCACGATATGATGCACGATTTGGCGAATAGTCCAGCCACCCCCCTCTGGAGGGGCATCCAAATCGGCGTCTTGTAAGTCGGCAAGTGTGCGCTCTAGTATTGTTGGCCCTTCTAAGTATCGGGCCAGGACTGATTCCTGGTCGTCTGGTGCTTCCATGATCACTCCTTATCGTCCTTACACAAGACTATTCATTCGTGTTGTCTGTCTCGACAAAAACTAAAGACTTGATGCTTGCTTCGACCATCAGCCAGCTTGCCGTCCACGGAGCAATCAGCTCAAAGTGCGCGGCATTTGGGATTACCACGAACCCGATTTTTTCTCCGTGTGAGTTTCCCGCGTCAATGTACGCTCGTCCAAGCTCCGGAGGAATAGCGGGATCGTCTGAGCCGTACACTACTATCTGTTTGACTCCGGTTGGCAACAACGCCGCCGGCGAAGCATTCCGATATCGATCTGGCACCTCCGAGATCGAACCGCCCAGTAGCGCGTTGATAACATCTCCCCCGCAGACAGCTTTGACGCGTTCGACCATATCCTGTAAGTCAGCCGGGCCGGCCAGCGATACAACGCCGTTGGGGACCAGCGCATCACGTTGGTACAGCTCACTGTCTTTTTCCACACGATGCCTGGCGCCAGCCCATAGGGCCAGATGACCACCGGACGAATGTCCAATCACCACTACCCGGGACAGATCCAAGTTGTATTCGTCGGCCAGGATCCTGATATGGTCTATTCCTTTACTGATATCTTCGAAAGTCGCCGGCCAACCACCACCGGGGCTGTCGACCCTTCGGTACTCGAGATTCCACGTCGCAATGCCCGCTTTTGTCAACTCATGGCAGAAGTGGTCCATGACGTGGAGATCGGCAATTGACAACCAACAACCTCCATGAATTACGATTCCAACCGGATGTGGACCTTGACCCTCCGGAATTCGCAACTCCCCATACTGTGCAGAATCCGACCCATAGGAAATCGTCGCGTCGGCCGACAAACGTGGCAGGCGTGACAGATCCTCATGAGACAAATATTGCCCATACACAATACCGGTCGCGGTTGGAAAAACCGCAATTGCGACAACAACACTAACTAGTTTTCTCAAGACACATTCCTTTTGTTTTTCTGGCACGGCATGACTTTCATCCGAAAGCTGATGTACTTGCTGTGCCGCCGTTGCCACGTCAGACAGATTCGTCAGGCTTACGCACTACTTACATGGTTGTTTGTCACCGGCCTTCTGCTTTGAAGGCTTCAATTCTATCACAAGCGGCATGTTCACCCAATACACCCTTCCTCGCGAAAGGAGCAACAGAAAATGCCCATCGGGAGAAACACCCAGATACCAGAAAGGTTGGCATCATCACCTATCCGTCACAGCTGGAATCCGTATAGTGATTGCCTGACATCGTGCCTCCGGTCACGGCCACAATGCCAAAGAAGCACCAGTTCAACCTTTCGCACCGGATCTCACGCCAACCCATAGCTGAGAGTAACGCCTTGGTCTGCTGCGGAGTGTAAAAGTAGTAATCGCCAGCATGTGGGTGAACCCTCAAGCAAAGATTGAAGAACTCCCTCATGGGGGTGAAGAAGCACGGATCCACCATGATAAGCCGGCCTCCTGGGCGAAGAACCCGGATGACCTCCTTGAGCGCCGCGTGGGGATTGAAAAAGTGGTGTAAGACGCCCGTCATGGTGACGACATCGAAGCGGTGCGATGGCCAAGGCAGCGAATCTTCGGCGTCCGCACACTTCAGTTCCACATCAACTCCACGGTGCGCCAACTTTGAACGAGCGACGTCCACAATCTTTGGAGCCAAGTCAAATCCGGCGAGCCTCACCCCTCCCTTCTCCGCTATACTATCCAAAAGCCTTCCGGTCGCGCACCCGACATCCAATATATTCACGCGCCCAATTTCATCTCCGAGTTCATCGAGCACGAAGTCATCCATCACCGAGACTCGAAACACTTTTACCGCAATGGAGTGATCGTATCGCCGGGGAAGCTTAAAGTTGTAAGCGTTGAAGCTGCTGGCTTTATAGCGGTCGGAGAATTGCTTCGATTCGAGATTTTGTCGCATGGTAACCCACCGTATGGATGTACGCGCATCCCTCCCCCGAGACTGTGAACCCTACAAAGATTTCCGCCGGCATCCCGATGAACTTCACGCGCCGGCAGTGGTTTCAACCGGCCACATAGTGTCGACGCCGTGGCGTCAACCTTTGAATACGCTTTCCATCACCTCGAGTGCGAATCGTGCGGATACCGTGCCCGGGCCGCCCGCCATCTCGATCCCGACTTCCACAGCTTCGAGTACCTCGCGTTCGGTGGCGCCGTCTTTAGCAGCCTGCTCGATGTGCCACTGCATGCACGACTCGCAGTCTTTGGCGACCGATATGCCAACGGCGATGAGCTCTTTTTGTTTTTTGGTAAGGGCTCCATTCGTGAAGGCTGCGCGCTCCATCTCAATGAACGCCTCGTATACGCGGGACTTGGCCGCCAACAGCTTGGCGTGTGCTTCCTTTCGCCTACGTCTTATGTCATCCAGTTTGCTCATGAACATTACCAGCCTGTTTATGAACGTTCTCGCGCGGCGCCCTACTTTGACGCCGTTGATCGATACGCTTTCAATGCCCAGATGCCGCCACTACAAGTACCTAATTTGATGTTTGTCCCTTTCGTGGCATAGCTCGACCGTCGCTCCAGCACGACACCAGGTCTCGCAGCTCAATCAACGTGCCGTAGTCCAACTGAGTGTCGTCCGGCAACGGTTTATCCGATAAAAGCAGCTCGGCTGTCTCGAAAACGACTTCCGAATCACTGCCATAGGCCTTACGTATTCCCGGGCAGATGATAACCAGCCGACGAAGCGCGACGGCGCGCTCCAACTCAGCTATGAGATCCAGACGGTAGTCTTCCCGGGTCTCCGGTCTTTTCGGGTCGTAATACCATGATGTCGCCATGGTATCCGGCGTGGTAAGATATTTCCAGTGCACCACGAGCCCGCCGGGCCGGCGCTGCACCTTTTCCACGATCTCCGAGGCAACATACACGGATTCCGCATAGGCGGCCACGACATCCCAATCGGGCGATTTCGCCGAACCACCCGCCGCTTCGAAATGAAGTTCCCTCCGGCGAATCTCATCGTCGGGTAACTGCGAGAAGTCAATTGTCCGGCTACCAGGAACCGGTTCGATCGGTACGCCGTTCACACGAAGCGTGTCATCACCGATTCCAAAGAACTCCAATGGCGGTTCGACGATCACACCAGATACGATGATCGCCCCCTGAAAGGTTGCATTATCCTTGGGTTGGTCGCATCCAGCAACGCCCGCAAGCGGAGCAGCGAACAACGCGAACGCTATATGAATTAAACGGGTTGCGCTCGAGCTGCGCCCAGGTGTCGCGTCGGGGATCCCCCGTAGCCTGGGCGGCAGCACCGTGGCGACGTCAAGAACCCGCCGGATTTGGGCGTAAATCTTCCGGCGCGGGGTGCCGCGGTGGGACCACAACATCAAGTTCGAGATATTCTGTCGGCTGTCAGTTCTCTTCATCTCCTTCTTCGGCCTCTACCGAAACGACTCCATTGACCCTTGTCACATCACCTTTGGGGCTTACGTAAGCGGCCGCTATCAAGCTCCATGATCTCCGATTGATCCCCGTAACGGGGTGACGGATCGCGTGTTATCCGCGAGGTCAAGGCCGGTCGGTGCGTCCATAATGAACACGGTGGATGACGCAAGCTGGAGACCCGACATCTCCAGGATACGTGCCGTCAGAATAAGCGCCGCCGCGACAAGACCCCAGCCGTTAGAAGCTATTGAAGCGAGGTAATCGCGATTCTCAAGGACTGGCTCGAGGAAAAGAACGGACAAGGAGAAGGCGACAGTCGCGACAATAAACAGGATCCCCACAACGCGCGCCGCGGTACGGTGTGTCATCACTTCACGCTATTCATTGGCGCCTACCGAGCCAGGTCACGCCACCCGAAAGACGTGGAGGTGCACTCTAAGGGACAGCCGGTCTGATGCGTCACCCAGCCCAAGGCTCTCTGCCGGATTCCAATCATCATTGGTTAGCGAACTTCCAAGACATAAAACGCCGATTTCTATAATTGATGAGGTAGATGCTTACACCTTTATAGTCCGATATCGTTTGCCAACTGTACGTTTGAAGTAACCTGCCGGCTGCGTCATAATCCGATTCCGTTTTGTACAAGAAGAATTTGGAATTCTCATTGTTCCAGTGCCCGTCGCTCGAGTCTGGGTATGGAATGACTCCGGAGTCTGGAAACTCGTAAGCTGTCACGTTTGGTATCGTCAGTAGTGAATCGTAGAAATCGCTGTATATCCACGTCGTCTCGGTCGTAGTACCACACACATATGCAAATGAATTTCGTGGATAACGCCAACTCAGCGTGCTCATTGGGGATGTGAAACCAGCCTCCACGGGATCCAATCGAATAGATTTTTCCGTGATAAATAGTCGATATCGATCGATGTGCCCCGAATACGATATCTGAAATTCGAATTCACCGACTGGCAAATCCAACAGATGCCGAGATTTTGCCGGCCCCGTTGCTGTCAAACAGATATCCGGCTTGTAAATGTGCAAAATGTCTAACCGGAGTTTTTCATCCACCCTGCGGATTCTGGCTTCAATGCAATAGTTGCAGCACGGGTAGATTGTTTCAGTTTGCAGGAACAACATGATCTTCGGTTCGGAGACATCATTTGGATGTACGTAACCTTCTTTCACATCGAAATTTATCTTCCCTTTTATTGGACTTGTTGTCCCATACCCGTTGCCGTCAGACCCAAACATGTCACATCCGATAATTGCGCCAGTCATCACGGAAACGGCAAATAGGAGAAATATTCCATGGTACTTCAAGGGCATACCGTCACCCCCCTTTGTCTGCCGAACGCGGGTTCAAGTTTCGGGCGGCTTACCCTGACCCTGATTGTCAGGCCCCAGTTTACGCCAGGTCTCCCGCATGTCACGCCAATGACAGCTTTCTTTGACGCCAACCGCATGTCAGCGCGTGTTTTGATACAGCGCTTTGATCAGACCCCACGTGGAGTCCTCAACCGGCACAGTCGCGTCGCATGGGCACTCAGAAGTAGCATTTACGATTGCGTCACGAGCCCCCACGAGCCACACCACGACTGGTGTGGCGCATTCGAGCGTAGTCATTTGTGGATGCTGTGATGGGGGAATGACCGCCAGATCACAGCACTGCATCGATTGCCCCGTTGTCGCAATCGAAAAATGACCTAAATACACGGGCAAATCCCGGCATCCGCCGTAGCTAATTACCATACCGAACAACGTTTCTTGAGTGTTCCCCATCCCGACAATCAACCCCGGTGCGAGCTCATCCGCGACCCAGGTTGCGCCAACCCAGCATTGCGGAACAGGGACAGTAAAATGTTCCATACTCGCCGCGGTGATGCCCCCCATATGAAACATGTGAATTTTGGTTATGCCTGATGAGGACTCAACAATCTCACAGCTGGATCGCAGTTCATCTGCCCACAGCTCGAACTGTCCTCCTTGCTGTGCAGCCGCGAAATCGCTACACACCACCAGCACCAAGAAGATCAGAGTTGACTTCATGAACACACCAACTTACCGAGAGGCGCTCCGATGCGCCTACTAAAGCAAACTGCAATCACCTCGAAGTGCGCAACAGGTGTATCGGCGTCAGGTTGATACCACAACCGCTTCGGTCACTACCGTCGAATTCCTCCGGCCAATGGAGCACCAGAGAATCGTAACCAGCTTTGATGAAATAGACGCTTCCTGGTCGATTCAACCCGATATGATAGACTCCAACTGAATCACTGATACTTTTTGAGGCAACGTATCTCGGAACGCCTGCTGGCCATTCGTCGAAAAACCCAACCACTTCAACGCCGGCTAACGGCGCACCCGTTTCAGCGTCTACGACTTTTCCGGAGTGGATAATTGCCGGAACACCCGCTACCAGGACCGTGACAAATCCGAGGACACCAGCAACGAGTAGCTTCCACACTGCGTTCATTGACATCGTTTCCCTAACGGACAGGCGTTCTTCTGTGGCGACATCTGTCGCCGCTAGTACCTCTGGTTAGCCCATTCACCGGATTTACCTCTCACTCCCATACGCCGCTAGCCGCAGCGCCTATTTTGGTGACCATCCATTCTCGACCTTGTACAGTGCTTTGATACCGCCCCAAGTACTTTTGCTCAAAGGAACCTCGCCGTTGAGGTATCGAGTGCCGTCGTCCTGATACGTGTATGCGAATTCAAATTCCGGGTGCAGCCGTATGAGTCGGATCTTGACATAATGAAACTCCCGAGTGCGAATTACAAACGTTCCCCCGACGACGGTGTCCACGTAAAATCCATACACCGGGTCCCCCGGTGGCGGTGCTTCGGTTAGCCTGTCGTAGTCCCAACCACGACGACCCGCGATCCTTGCCTCCTCCACGGCAGCCATCCGAAACACAGTCTCGAATCCTGTTTGATACGTCACGAAGGCAAAATCGCCCCAGAGTCTTGGGTTGCCTTTCAGGGGAACGCTCTTGAATTCACTGAAATCCCACGACACCGCCTCCGGCAATACAACTGCACCCACATGAACCTCGGCGGTTGCCAACGGCGGCGTTGCCAGAAGTAACGCTATTCCCACGGCATTCCTAAAAAGCATTTCTGCCCCCTGTATCGGTTTACCAGTCCGCGTAACTTTCCCGGGGCGCCACTACATAGCCGTTGCTGCTAGCGCCGTCAGCAATAGCGGATAGTTGGGCTGACGAGGTTCCCAAGCTCACTAAGCAAGAACATCCCCTAATACCACATCCTCTCCAACCCTGCGGCCCGCCTCGCGTCCGCTAACTGGCCGCGGTGCATATACCAATGGTCGGCAACGAACTGCAGACAAAGGCGGTAGGTTCCGAAAGTCTCCTCGTGACCTTTGGGCGCGTTCTCACTCACTTTGTCCAGATCATTCTCGGAGAGTGAATTTAGAAGTGTCACCGTCCACTCGCGTATCTCTCGGCACTTAGCAAGTACAAGGTCAAACGGAGGATACTGGCTGAGGTCTCCGGTCGTGTCAGTTCCGTCGAAAAGATCTTCCCACTCGGCCAACGGATTCGATTCTCCGAGCATGAAATCGCGGACAACTAGCGCCTCGATATAGGCCAGGTGCCCAAGCACCCATAGCGTGTGGCCACCCCCCTTCGGCGTCGGGAACACTATGCAATGTTCTCGCATTTCATCCACCCTTGCGAGGACGCGGTCCGTGCTCTTCTTCAAGTTGTCCCGTATGAGGTCAATCGATTGCATTCGTCTCCAAGTTCGTGTCCGTCTAACGGACAGGCGCTCTTCCGCGGCGCTTGCCATCGCTCCCAATACCTTTGGTTAACTCATTCACTCGATTCATCTCTCATACCCACCCGCCGCTAGCAGCGGCGCGTGGGTATGTGGACTTCCTCCTGCTATTTACGAGTCGCTTTCTCCATCATCTCCTTGCACGGATCAAAGCAATAGAACCAGTAATCCTCAATCTGACAGTTCCAAATCTGCAGATTTGTTGGTCCATCGACGAAGCCGCTCTTTAGCAGGAAATCATTCGCCTCAGGCACTTCAACGACCAACGCCGTCCCGGCCGATCCTCCAAGATCGCAAAACGTAGGGTGCCTCGGCATCCAAACACGTTCCAAAGGCACTCCACTCTCCACAAGATCCATCAGGACCGCTTCGCACGCTTCGATTCGCTGATCCTGAGTCGTATACGGCATGTGGAAATCTAGGTAATACACCTCGTCCGGATCGTCGATCGAGTCAGGACACATAACGGCTTCGCACGGCAAAACCACCTCCGTCCGTGGCGGCAGTTCCTGTGGCACCGGCGTCTCAAAAGCGTAGTACCAAGAATTCAACGAACTGCAGTAGTTCGGTGGAACTGGAGAGTCCGGCTCAAATCCGTAGTCCTCAATCGACTCATCCGGCTGATCGAGATCGACGACCAGAACGCCCCCAAGGACGAGTCCGTCTTTGGGCTCGCCAAGGCACCGCTCGGCGCCTACCGGCGCCCAGGCACTCACCAGATCGAAGTCGGCTTTGAGAAGCCGTAGCAGCTCTGATTCGATATCTTCTTGCCATTGAGCACCGTCATCGCTGGCGAAGACAGCCAAGTAGTAAGTACGATCCTTGTTGATGTAGGGTCTTGTGGGCACTTGCTCTGGAATCGGCAGTTGTTTTGTCACGGGTGGAATATCCGCGGGATCGTCGGCGCAATTTATCACGACCATTGCCGGTAGCAAATAAGTCAATATTCTTCTTTTCATGTTCGTCACCGTATCCACATAACGCACAGACGCTCTGCTGCGGCGCTTCACCAACGCTTCTCGAACCTATGTAAGCGCCTTCAATCTCAACACGTGTGAACTTCCCGCGCCGCAGTAGCAGTGCTTAGTTAGGCCTCGCTCGATTTAGATCCACCATAAAATCACCAGGACAATCACTATGACCAGCGCAACGTTCAGTGGGACCACATAGTGGTAGAAGAGCGGCCCCACCCGCCCGGTCTCCTCACGGGTCACCTTCGAGTACTCATGCAGGTACTTGAGGATCATCAATCTGAGCCAGATGAAGCTGACTGCGATGCCTCTTTTGTGCAGATCTGCCGCGATGAGTATTGCCGCCACTACCGCCCAGATCACACAAATGACACCGAGTCCTAGTATCAGCTCCACTGTGATTCCTCTCTTCTAGAAATCAGCCCTGGTACGCCGGGCGCATGCTTAACGTCATGCCGCTCTGCACCGGCCAGTTAGACGGCGTGTAAGGACAAGCTACTGGCCGTGCTCGTCGTTCAAGCCCTTACCCTACACCCTTGCGCATCGCAACGCCCATCGAGCTAAGCAACAAAATCGTCGTCGCCACGGTGACGAGCCACAACCGCTTGTTCGCTCGGAACATCGGCAATCCCATCAGCAGGATAGACCCAAAGAAGAGCACCAGGTATGGTACGAGGATGCCGATACGCACCGGAGACCGGAACTCCACCGGCCATGCATAGTCCACGACGACCATGAGTGCGACGAATGCAAGGAACAACGTTGGGCCTGCCCACTGCAACCATCCGGTTTCCGCGCGTGCGAAAGCGATTAGAGCCAGAACAGACGGGATTGCGAGCACGATGATCGCGTAGCCCAACGTGTGGTTGATCGCCATGCTGCCGGTCCGAACCCGCGAAACGAATCCCACGGCCTGCAAGACATTGACGGCGTTGACCACACCCCAGACGGTCACCGCTGCCCACCACGGCCCCCCGCTATTCTGAACCGGCATGTCGTACCTCCGACTTCTCCCACGCCGTCTAACGGACAGGCGCTCTACTGCAACGCCTATTTAATGGGTGCCCATTTACGGAACTGATGGTGCCGCTCGCTGCTTCAATGTACCCGTCATTCGCCTCGGTTACACCGTTCGCTCCCACCGACGCGGCCAAAGACACCAAAACGATGGCAACTGTCTTGCGGGCACAATTTTTCACTATCTGTCCTTTCAAATCTCGTCGTCTAACGAACAAGCGCTGTGCCGCGGCGCCTTTCCAGCCTTCCTGAAACCTCTGTAAACACCCTCGATCCCAACTCCTCTGAGCCTCCCGCGACGCACTAGCAGCGCCTAGTTAGACGGCGCAACAATATTTGGAATACCGGCGCCTCTCAATTCTATGGTGCAAACCCTATATAGATCGAAACATGGTAACCACTGAGATCCGCATTTATCGGTGCGAATTGATCATCACGGGTTAATTCCGAATTTCCGGTAATTCCGTATCCGAACCTACCTCCCACGAAGTATTTCGACACCGGATTCCATTCAGCAGACAAAGCAATGTCTGTCCCCAGAGATTTGCCACTCCAAGATATTGTGTTCCCCGAATAACCAGCTTCCTCGTTCTCGCCAAAACGCTCCTCAAACTTGATAAAATGAAGTACGGCAGCAACGCCTACCCTAAAGATGAACGTTCCGCTTTCATGCCGTATCTCTGGACCAATCGAAATTGGGATTGTAGAAAGACGATAATCATGATCAACTTCGTAGCCCTGCGGATCGAACACAGTACGCAATATGATTTTCTGCGTGTTTGTACCTCCGTATAGATATCCAACACCGACTAGTACGCCGAAATGTGAACTCACGGCTTGCCGGACAACAAAGTTCACACCTCGTATGCTTTCTATTTTCTCGTAAGTAGATTCCGGATAAATCATGTTGATTTCATCCAGCATGTTGTTAATATCTTCTGGAGTTACTTTTCCATACGTGGCGCCGACTTCTAATCTCAGGCTTTCGGGAAACAAATCCGCTTTTGCCTGGTTCGCGGCGCCAAATACAACAAAAACGGTAACAAATATGGAAATCGAGTGTTTCAAGACACTCCTATGCGACCTCTAATGGACGGGCGCTCTGCTTCGGCGCCACCTGGCGGATCATTTATCGAGTCGATCCGGATGCGATCATCATCGTCGAGGTGTTTAGCAAAAAAACTCAGCAAACCCCGAAGTATGTGATAAAAAACGCAAAGGCTCGGCTCAAACGATCGATATGACGAATTGGCTTAACTCATGAAAAAGACCAAGAAGAAACGACTCGAATCCGCCGGCTGCAAATTTGGCTCTGCCGGTGACTTCTTGGAACTCAGACCGGAAGAAGAAGCTTTCGTCGCTCTGAAGCTTGCGCTGGCGCAAGATCTCAAAAAGCGTCATCAGCGAAAGCGACTCACTCAGATCGAACTTGCGAGGCGTCTCAAGTCCAGTCAGTCGCGCGTGGCCAAAATGGAAGCCTGCGATCCATCTTTGTCAATTGATCTTCTGGTCGAATCCCTCCTCGTGCTCGGAGCATCCCCGCAAGAGCTCGCCCAAATCATTGGGAGACTCTCCATAACTTCAGCTGTCTAACGTTACGGCGCAACTGTCGCATCTGAGTAACCTAGTTATTCAAACCCGCTTTTCACAGAATACGGTGATGGTAACCCTACACGCTTGGGAGGCTCGTAGCGCCGCCAAATCTCCCTTTCAAGAATTTCACCAGTGGCAGCGTTTATGACCACCGTTGCTCCCGACTCTCTTGATAGCTTCGGAGCTCTTCCGGCCACACGCCACACGAATGACTTGGGATGCGGCCCCCCACACCCAAAAAGAATATCAACGAGTTCGAATTCGCTCGTGATTTCGAGTGCGTTTCTGGTGATCTTGACAGCTTTTTCTTTGTCAATCTCAATACGGCAATTTGCTGCCGTGGAACTACAATCCGGAAGATCGATCGGTTTTTTCAGGTTCCCCTCGGCGTCCACTCCCACGAGGATCCGGTAGTTGGCTCCGACAATCGAATCGATGTCGATTTCCCACGAGGTCAAATACAACTCTCCGTCTCCCAAGCCCCCCAAATAGGCCACATTTGACTCGAAGAAGTCGTGTCCACACATGGAGGAGCTCAAGATGAGTAAGAAGCAAACGTATACCTATTTTCCAGGTTGCATGATTCCTTACAGACTACCACATTTTGAATTAACTGCTCGGGAGGTATTAAAGCAGTTTAATGTGGATTTGGAGTCCAATGAAGCCCATTCTTGCTGCCCTGAACCAACAACATTCACTGGAGTAGATTTTGAAGCATGGTTAACTATTGCTGCTAGAAATGTTGCAGTAAGCGAAACAACAGGCAAAGAAACTGTTGCACTATGTAGTGGTTGTTTTCATACACTAGCATTAGTGAATCATCTCTTACATGAAGACGAAGAAGTAAGAGAACGGGTGAACAAGAGATTGAAGAAAGTTGGTTTAGAGGTTACTGGAAAACTTACAGTGAAGAATATTTTACATGTTCTTCATGAAGATATTGCTATAATGACCATAATGCATACGGCACTTTTTTTATCAGTAATTCCATCGATATTTCTTGGGAGCTGGGTGGCTAAAAGAACCGAACATACCAATGTCACTACCATTTCACTCTTTATAATGGCATTAGGTGGTTTTATTCTT
>Ga0209536_100011604_pt1 | contig 12890 bp, 8 predicted proteins | sample DeeMarSeWOR28_12_FD_187461 | JGI IMG/M metagenome (GOLD analysis project Ga0209536, IMG submission 187461) | Marine sediment microbial communities from White Oak River estuary, North Carolina - WOR-2-8_12 (SPAdes) (version 2) | ecosystem: Environmental > Aquatic > Marine > Intertidal zone >...
CTCAATCTCATAGTTCCCGGCTATCTTCATCTCATTAACCAACTCAACCACTTCTTCACCAAGAATATTATAAACTATTAAGCTAACATCACTCTCTTTCGGAATTGAGTATTTTATAGTTGTAATAGGATTAAAAGGATTCGGGTAATTCTGTGAAAGTCCGAAGCTTGTTGGGACGGGATTATCATTAATTCCATCTTCAACATTTAAAATTAGAATGTTTGCCTGGACCCACGTTGGATCACTTGCATCCGGATTTACAGAAACACCAAGAGTAGCTTCATTGCTATAATAAGATAAATCCTCTGCGGTTTGCCCGGTGCCTTCATCTAATCTCCAATAACCAACAAGTCCGCTGTCAGGAGATGAGTAATATTCCTCTGAAAGAACAGTATTTATCGTACTCTGAATTTGCAATTGAGTTCTTGCAACATTCCATATTCTTACTTCATCAATTTTTCCATTGAATATTCTTCCTGGAAATCCGGGTGATTCACCAATTAGCAAATTGCTGTTCACCGCATTACCAATATTCAATCCGGCGATATTTGATTCAGCTTTCAATTCTCCATCAATATAAATTTTCATTGAAGTTCCGTCATAGGTTGCTGCAAGGTGTTGCCAGCTGTTTAATTGAATTGAATTAGACGGGGTATTAATCTCATGCCAGCTTCCGTTTCCAATATTGAAATTAATAATTCCATTACCTCCGCATCTGATCATATATCCGGCATCAATTCCACCCTGGTCTTTTACAATCACACTTCCTGCAAAAGGCTGACTCTTGAATTCACTCACATTTATCCATGCTTCAAGGGTGATTTTATTCCCGGTAATCTGTAGCGAGCTTCCATTTCCGCAATCGAGAAGATCATCAGTTCCATCAAACTGAAGTGCAAAACCATTTGTATCTGCTATTGAAGTACCTGTAGTAAAACTCCACACTTCTCCTTCTGTTGTGTAATATTGATTTTTACAATCAATACGCCAATAATAAGTTGTATTCGCATTCAGCAAGCCCGCTTGATAAGAATTTGATGTAACATTCTCTACAAAAGCCGGAGGATTTGTAGTTCCGAGATAAACATCATTTGATGTTGTCCCGTTACCGGGAGTCCAAATTAATGTGGGATTTTTTACTGAAAGAGTATCACCATTACCGGGAGAAGGATTAGTAGCAGTTCCGGGGGGTGAAAACCATTCGAATGTTGTCTCTGCAAATGAAGATTCACCAAACTCATTTCCTATTGTCTGCACTAAAACTGAAACGGCACTGTCCCCCTGTTCATATTTTACAAATGGAACAAAGTAAGCATTGTTTGCTGTCCCGCCGAGATAAGTGAGAGAATTATCCTGGTTTTTTCTGAATACATTGTAGTAATAAGCTTCGCTTGTTGAATGATCCCATCTTAATCTTAATGTAACAAATCCAGGTTCGTCAACTTTGTTTTCTACATAAAGATTTGTTGGCGGATTCGGGATATCTGTTGCACCATTATAAATAGAAAGTCTTCCAACCTTTATTTCATAACCGCTTCCAAAACCGCCGGTAAAAAAGAGAGCAATTACGGCAATCTTTTGTCCGTTATAAGCACTAATGTCAATTGTTTTCAAGTTCCAGTCCGGGGATGTTGTATTTCCAACATCAAAATAAGTAAAAGCAGAAGGATCGTTTTCGAATGCTAGTCCTACTTTCATATTTGTGGCACTAATGCTACCTGTTTTTAAAGCGATATCAATTTTTGTGTCTGATGAGATAAGACAATTTGATTTGTAAAGTTTTATCAGGTTGTCAATTGTAAGATCACCCGAAATATTAAGGCAATTTCCGCCATAGTATGCATCTGTAAAATCGAATTCAGGAGTCAGCTTGGTACCGCTGCTTTGTACTATCCATCTCCAGGTTGGCAAAACATCCTGAATCGATAAATTGTTCCAGCCTGAAGTTGACCATTCAGGATAAGATAATTTTTCTCCATTTATATAGAAGTCATAACCCTGTCCTGTACAAAAGTTCGTAACAAAAGGAACTTCGACAATAGTAGTAAAAGCGGGAATATAATTGGCTATTCCTTTCCAGGTGCTGGTTGTAGTCGTGTTGCTGGGATCGTGATTCCATCCAACCCAGAAAATGCTTGAACGATCATAATAATTCGCGAGACCGGATGAGGAATTATAACACCAGTCAGGTCTGTATATACCAAGTGACGTTACATGCGGGAGAGTATTAGGAAAAGGGGCTGCCCAATTGATGCTTGTATTATATCCATTTGCTTCAACATCAATTCCTGCAAATAATTCGTATTCGCTTCTACCCAGACTTTGAGCCAGAGTTCTTGAATTATTTAAACCAGTAGAATTCCACCAGAAGTTTAAGAACATTGTTTCGGAAACTAGCGTATCACCCCATTGAAAGTACCAATCGTTTTGAGCATTTAACTGGTTCTGCCATGAAATAGCGCCGCTCTCAATCATAGCATCATACCATTCTATTTCAAGATCGGAATTTTGCTGGAAATAAATCATAAAGTCTCTCATGTTTGCAGCAGTCTGTGTATTTCCTCCGGCAGTTTCCTGGTTAATAAACCATCCATCAAAACCGTAGTATTCTGCTACTTCAATTAATTTATCTGCAACAGGAAAACTGCTTCCATTCTTTTGTAGAAAATCTAATACCCATTGTATCTGTCCCCCATAAACTGTTGGAGGAAAGAATACATTTCCTAAAATCTTAACTCCGTTTCTGTGTGCGGCATCAATAATGGTTGGATTGGGTGCTAAAATCAAACCTTCACCTGCCGAACCTCCCCACAACACCAGAAGATCTGTGTACTGCCAGTAGCTGAAAGTGTAGTAATTAATATTTAAGGAACCTTGTGATGGGTTATCACTCGTTGGTGCAAAAGCGGATAAGGGATTGACTCTTGCTTCGTTGAATCTTGCATTTGGATTTACAACTGTAATACTGTCAACATATTTATTTTTTAACGTAACTCCTGAACGGTTGTAAGGTGCATCTGGATCTGTGGACGGAGACCAGCTTAATATTTCCAGCGGGAACCAGTAAGAAGCATAAGGCTGATCAGTTAGGAAAATTGAACCGGTATTATTTAATGATGAAAAGGAATTTATTTCGGTAACTTGCGCAATGGGTTCAATTGTAAAAAAAAGAAGAAATGAAATAAATAAAATTAATTTATACGGACAATTTGAAATCCTGAATAAAATATTCATAATCGACCTTGTATTAATTTATTTCAAAAGACTATCTAAAAATAGATATATTCATCTTACTAAAATTGACTTTATATTATTATATCGTAGTACTTGCACAATTGAGTAAAAATTCCTGTACTTAATAAATTACTCTACGCTATTTGAAGATGGTACCAACCGGGCTGTAAGATCGGGATCCTTCATATCTTTATCGAAAGGATACATAGGTCTTTTAATTCTTTTGTATTTTAGTCGTTCCAAATCCTGGTCTACCCCGCCGGGAGTAAGTGCCATTATCCAGTCTGCCCTCATATTATAAAGCTCCGGTACCAGATAACCAATTTTTACAACTACAATATCAGCCTCTCTGGGATTCAGACCCAATCCGCTGAAATCAATCTCCTTATGATAAGGTTTGCGCTTTTTTGTAACTATCACCCGCACACTTCCGACTTTTACAACAACTTCAGTTTCAGCATACTTATCTCCGTGTACGATAGCTTCTACTTTTCCGGATAATTTTATCGGAGGTGCAAAACGATCATCAACGATTGCGCCTACGTATTCATCCACTTGACCATTAATTCCTAATTCAATTGCTTTTTTTACCAATTCGGGTCCCGGGATAGATGCATAAATAAGGGACGGTCCATTTTCTGATTTAAATTCGGGACGATCAAGAATTTCTTTCAGAGTCCAAGTTACATCACCCGCACCCCCGGCAGTCGGATTATCACCCATATCACTTATAATGAAAGGGTGTTTATCACTTGCAATTGCCATTTCAAGACTTTCATCAAGTGAAGCTACAGGAGCTACAAACTTAAAGTCTTCCCTTACTTCCCAGAAATTCTTTGCAAGATCCTCGGCTGTATTGGTTACTTTTTCTTTATCATCTCCGGTTACCATTACTACTGCATGATTTCTTGGTTCATCAGCCCAGGCATATCCGACCCAGATCGCGGCATCAATAATACCTTGCTGGTTGGCAGCCGGCGCTACCAGCTTATATAAACTTTTTCCCGGTTCAACCCTCGTACTGGTTTTCTCACCGGGCAATAATATAGGCACAGGAATCCAGGCTTTATAAATAGGCTTCCCTTTTCCACTTTCAATTCTGGATACAAGATTTTCGACAGCTCGTTTTTTTGTTTCTACAGCATCTTCGTGAGGTGCCATCCTGTAACAGGTAATCAGGTCAGTGTTTTGCGCAAGTCGCCATGAAACATTGCCATGTAAATCCATTGACGTTGAAATTATTGTCTCTTTACCAACGACCTCACGAATTCTTATTATATAATCACCTTCAGGATCGTCAAGATCAACAACACTCATTGCGCCATGAATATCGAGGAAAAGTCCATCATACGGACCATTTTGCTTTAGTAATTCAAGCGTTTTATTTACTATTGATTCGTACGCCTCCCTGGTAACAATACCACCGGGTAAGGAACGTGCTCTCAATATCGGAATCCATTTCGCCCGCCTCCAAATCAGGGAATCTGGAGATAAAAACGTATAGAATTCATAGATTTCGTCGCCTTCATTAATTTGAAAAGCTTCTAAATGAGTAAGTGCAGGTGAGAATGTACTGGACTCTATGGAAAATCCTGCAATAGCAATTCGGGGGAGCGGCTTTGTTTGAATATCATTTCCTTCCTCTTGTTTATCTATCGATTTATTACATCCAATTGAAATAATTAGCTGTACAATAATTAAGCTGAAAAAAACTTTTCTCATAGTTGTTCCTTACTATGTATGTTTATCAAAAGTAGTAATGATATATAATAATACTTGGCGAATTGAACACTTATAAAATAGGAAAATAATTTTTTCAATTAATATAAATTTATCCTGAAAGCCTGATATGTAAATCTCTTAGCTTACGCTGTTCTTTGGTTTAATGTAAAATGATTTCCAATCCCGGGTAAGATAGTGTTTCGTGAAAGAATATGAATGAATATTTTAAGCGGAAGGTAATACCGGCGTAAGTAAATCCTAGTGGTACGGTTTCTGAATCTAATCCGAATGATAACTTACTTGCACTCCCTCTATGAGGATCTTTAGACCCCCAAGAATAACCAAATTCTAATCTTGGATACAGGCTATTTAGTAACAATAAATTTACTCCAAATCCTAGGTCAGCCATAATTATCCATTCATGATCATCGTTAAATAAATACATGCTTGATATGATTAAAGAAGGTTTAGTGATAAAGAAAAGAGCCTCATCTGCAAATCCCCATCCAATTCCAAAAGAAGCACCGAATTGATTTTTGTCATTATGAAATGAAGTAGCGCCCCCTGTGCTTATTAAAAGTCCTATGTAGGAAGGATCCAGCGATCTGTTTTGCACGTAACGTACAGAGGCAAGATCCTGATGATATCTAATTAAATTTTGTACGGTATCATTAGGGAAGAATTCATGAATCATCCAAGAAGGTATAGAATTCCTTGAATAGAGGAATTCTTTATCGATGCAATTAATATCCGGATCGTGGAATTTTTCTTCTCTCAGTTGCGGATAATGCTTACGTCGATGAATACCATATCTATCTGTCTCTTCTGTACGTATACTCCAACTTGCTGCAATAGGAATTGGAATACAAAGAAGAGCGGGTATTTTAATTTCTGAATAGTATTTTTGACCGTCGACCGCACCTAGCCATGACATAACTTGTTCTTCTGGAGTATGCACACCACTAATTGACTTTACCCACATTTGTAACTGAAATGGTATCTCTATTTTATTACAGGCAAAGTAAACCAGCAACAGTTCTCTTATAGATTCAGTACATGCCTGGAAAACATGGTTGAATGAAGGTTCATACCACTGCATTAGTCTATCCCCAAAGGTCCTCCAGCAATCACCATTTGCATTTAGAACGTAGACTCCCTCAGAACAATAAAAATCATGAGCAATTTTAATGTTTATACTATTTAATGGGGCAAAAAAATCTGAATTATATAGTATCAGATGACCCGATGAAAATGCATCGCTCAAGTAACTTTGAGCAACCGATTCATATATTAATGCATAGCGTATGTATTTCTTTCTATCAGTAAATGATTTGCTGGAAAGTTCCGCAAAGCGTAACGCTATGATATGATAAAGCAAATAATTAAAAACCACGTTTTGGCTTGAAACAGATACACTTTTAATATCCTCAGGTGAATACTTAATCTTCTCCCAGGTACCTTCAATGATTTCGCGTGAAAGAAATTGAAGCTGCTCGTTTATTGTACATCCCCTGGATTGACATCTGGATACTGAAATATCATCTTCTGAAAAGATCGCCGAAAGATTTCCGAATGACAAACCGTACAACAGCATCCTGTCAAGTATAATTTCAGTACTTTCTCCAGGAATATATATTAAAGAGTCGTTGAAACTTATTTCACAAAAGGATAATGCAGAATCAAGAGCTAAATCAGCTAATATCTGGTGCTCATATTCTTCCCAGGAATATATATTTACTGAAAAAGAGGTTATTGATGCCAGTAATAATAACTTAAAAGTAAAATCCAATTTCACTTTTTCAAACATTTCTTTTCCAATTAGATTTTATGAAGTCAATAACATTTTTTGCCAATATATCCTCAACAATTTCTTCGGAACCAAACTCCTTCAGTAAAAGCACACGAAGCTTTTCGATCTGACACAATTTATTAATATCATTAAGACGAGGAATGTATGCACCGAAATCACTTCCAATACAAATATTTTTAAGTGAATTGCTAATTTTTGCCACATACCTTATAGTCCTTACTACTTCATCGAGTGAACCGTATTTTTCAGCTTCAGCTACGTTGGTATAATTTGAAAGCCAGTAAGGATGAAATATTATACCAATCATGCCTCCTCGGTGTATTATTTCCTGTATATGTTCATCATAAAATGAGATTGCATGATCACCTAGAGTTCTTGCAGACATATGCGTAGCTACTAAAGGTTTTGTTGAAGAGTGTAATATATCGTCAAGGGCAGTTGGAGTAGAGTGAGTTACATCTACAATAATTCCAAGTTCTTCCATTTCGTGGATTACCTCTTTACCAAACGGACTCAAGCCTTGATTTGGTCTCGGGCTATTATCATCTGGGAAAAAAGGAAAAGCGTTAGGTGCAGAAGCAATTCCTTTATTATAAAAATGTCCAATTGTTATCAGAACCACACCTCGTTGGGCAAATTTTTTCAATGGCTTTAAACTTCCTCCTAGTGCATGTCCCCCCTCAAGGGAATGCAAAACTGCTATACGATAGTTTGGGTCATCTTTACTGCATCTATTATTGAAATGATTTTTAAAATCTTCTGGTGTTTTTATTAATTTAGCAAACTTTGCTGACGGTCCCTCCACTTCCTCTTCAAGTAAGTCCATCATACGTAGCGTATTTGCCGGGGCAATAGGATTCGGATCCGTCGGCATTCCCAACCATTCGTCAAATAAATTAAAATGGGTTGCACAAATTAAATCAATGCCAGCTTGATGAGCGGTTTTTAAATTCGTGTCAGTTTTATCAAAAAATGTACGGGTTAAATAGTCAATTGAAGGCGATCGAACAGCAATTGGAGTTCTGGAATTCCAATCATTTAATCCGAGATGGTTGTGAATATCAGCCAGGACAAATTTATGTTTTTGGATTGGTTGGATACAATCATTAGCATTTGAACAACTAATAATTGAGTTTAATGATATACCAGATAACAGACCGGCCCCGACTATAGTTGATGACCTTAGAAATTCTCTGCGTGATATAATCATTTCTGTGTAATATCCTGATTATTGATCCAATACTTTTTCATTGATCTTTCTGACTTTAAGCCATAACACGATCCAGTGTATATAAAACATTTTTTGCTTTCTTACCTTTTAATATGACCTCATCCACTAGTTTTTCAATATACTTCTGCTTTATGTTGAGCAAATCAAGCAACTTTTTTGAAAGTAGCAGTCTTACACCGTAAGTATTACATAATTCTTGTATTCTTGCAGCAGTGTTTAACACATCACCTGTAAATACAATCTCTTTTTTTATAACCCCTACTTCTCCAATGGTAACATTACCACAGTGTAAACCCGCTTTAAATTCAGGTACAATACCGAATTTTTCCAGATACTTTGAAGTATTATCTTTTATTTTGTCATCAATACTAAAAAAACAACGAAGGCAATTTTCATTCTCTATCCCATTTTCCATCTTCCATGAAACTGTTATTTCGTCTCCTATATACTGATAAATTTCCCCTTTGGTAAAGATGATCGAGTCGTTTATGTCATCAAAGAAATCATTAAGAAAATTATGATATTGTATATGACCTAATTTCTCTGCCGTAGAAGTTGATGATTTAAGATCTAAGAACATAAATATTCTGGATTCTTCTTTTGGCTTATTATATCTGCCAATAATAAAGTTAGGTAATACCCCATATCCGAAATTATCACGTACCTGCATAAAAATTTGGGTTAAGATTACAATAACAGACCAATATATAACAAAAGCCCAAACACCAGTGCCGGAAAGATAGGTTATAACTGCTGCCGTTACTTTGTGATGGAAAATGCTTTCATCCATACTAAAACTTTGATCGAAAAATAGACCTACTATAATTAGGGAAACCATCGTAAATGAGTAAATGAGACTTTTAATTAACACAGTATAACTAAACGATTTTTTCCTAAATCGATCCTGGAAATAAAATATTTCGAATGTACCTATTGACAAACCTGCAATCATGGCAGCACATATTGTTTCAGATACCGAGCGACCGAAATCGTAAGAAGAAATATGTACAACTGGTGTTAAATATTGAATGTTTTCAATTTTAGCAGCGGGGAAAACAAGTAAATATTCAATAATCGTAAAGAACACTCCTGCGAATATCCATGCAACAGTTAATATTAAAACCCTTTTTAGTTTGATTTTAAATTTAACAGACTTTAAAATCATTTTTTTACTGCATTAAATTTGATTAACAAAATATCTAATTACTTATAATTATCAATCTTTATCGCTTACTAACTTCTTGGTTTCAATTAAAACATTTATAAGACTTAATTTATCTCCTTTAAATTTTCCGGTTCTTTATCTTTATAGCGAGCCAGGGGTTTAAGAAAAGAAAAGTTATAATCAGGAGGAATTTCAAATAGAATAACATCATCCTTGGAAAGCAAATAGCCCACAATTCCACCAACTGTTGCACCGACTAAAAGACCAAGAATACCAAAACCTACCTCACTTCCTTCAGTATCCATTCCTTTGTTAAATTCATAACCCATCCATATACCTATTCCTGTAAAGGTCACCGAACCAATTGCAAGGCCTAACCAAGTAAAATTATTACCTTTAAACGTCAAAATTTGAATTTCGTTATTTCTTATAATAACGATTGGATATGCAGCATTGGATATTTCCAGATCTGTGGCTGAATGTTTTGTGCATATGATAAGCATGCTATCATTAACAGACAACAATTCACCGTTAATTTCTTTCTCATCCTTCAGTGACAACGTTACTTCAGCGCCCAATTCATCACCATGTTTATAACCGCTAAGTTGTCGTTCAATTTGTTCTTTATTATTTTCTGCTAAACTCACATAGGTAGTGGGATTACAACCAGCAGCAACTGAGCAGATTAAAATAATGACATTAAAAATTGAAGTTTTATTGACCCCATTTTTATTTTTTTTAATAGAAATATTCATTCTAGTGCCTGTTGAATTTGCGGCAGCTGCTATAAAATATTTTTTAACTTACTCTACTCCTCTGGGGAAGCACTATATTCTGGAAGGAAGATAAGAGAACAGTAATCCCACATGTTTCTCCTAGGAGGCAAAACCTGCTATTCAAAGTTGTGAAAATTATTTGTTAGAAGCAACTAATGGTTGACTTTTATCAATTAATAGTGCGACTGATACAGTTTCTGAGCAATAATAACGACACGTCAGGGATGAGTCGGTTATCCCTTTCCTCTTACAAATTTGAAGATTCAGTGAAAGAGCAAGGAGTAATTTATTATTCATATCTCACTGATAATGCATCGGGAGGTTTATTGCTTTCAGGATAAACTACCCAACTAAAAATTTGAGCGGGGGCTTGCTAAATAAAAAAATATGAATTTACTTCATCAACAACATCTTCTTAGTCTCAACAAAACTTTGTCCTGAGCCTGTCGAAGGATCGATTGCTTGGAGTCTGTAAAAATATACTCCGCTCGGCAGTTGCTTTGCAGACCAGTTTATCTCATAAGTACCTGCTATTTTGTCTTCATCAAGCAATGTTTCTATTTCGTTACCAAGAATGTCATAAATTTTTATTGTTACTTTAGATTGATTCGGAATTGAATATCTGAAAGAGGTACACGGATTAAACGGATTCGGATAGTTTTGTAAAAGCGAGTAGGCTGAAGATATCTCTAAACGATTTTGAATTCCACTTGCAGCAAACCATTCTTCAATTAAGGAAAAAACAATTAATGAATCTGTCAGATCTCCTATGCGTAAAAAATGATTTTGACCAGGTTGCACAAACTTAACAGAATTAGTTTGATTAGTTAATTCCACAGCTGCTGCAGACCAGGGATCTTGATTCCCATACAAATATATAATATTATTCCCGTTGCTTTGTAGCCAAGAGTTAAGATTTAACATTGAATTTGGATTAAATATAATGTTCGGATAGGTTGGTGCAAATATTATATGAGATGGATTTGTTAGAACTACTAATAAATCTTCTAAATGCTCAGTGATAAGCCTATAATATCCCAATTCAGTATATAATTGATAATACACAGATTTAAAGTAATCATTGCCATAATCAGTATATTCAAATCCGTCAACCACATTCAATAATGCATCCAGTAATTCGGCTGCAGGGGCAGTAGAATCTGGTATTGCCGATACATCTCCATCTCCATATGACCAGAAATAAAAAGGATATTCCAATACAATAAATTCTAATATAAATTCTGCACCAAGTGAATAACCTAAACCAAGGTTTATCAGATACTGAGTGAATAAAGGTAATACCTCATTTCTTTTTATCAATATGGTTCTCTGAAATTGTTTAATTCGGTTTCTTTCGTAGTAAGTCCCCACCTCATTTAAAAATTGATCAAACCTGGGATCCGTAGTGCTAAACATTAGCGGTGAAGAATATGTCAATACACCCACAACATCATCAGGATGGAAGCGACGATGACATAATGCAGTTAATCCACTAAGGCTTCTACCTGAGCTTATCCATGCTCCGGGATAGATTTGCTTAAATAGGGTCACTATTTTATGATGGTCTGCGGCAGATTGTTCTATTGTCAAGTATTGCCAATCAACAGGACTCGGGATTGAACCGTTCATATATCTGCGTGTTACCCCCATATGATTTGTTTGATAAATTCGTGCAATCTCCTGAACTGATCTTTCCGTCACAGAATAACCACTTGTCAGTAATACCATTGGCAAGGATTCATCATTGTGATTTAAGTAGATCCTTTGTTCGAATTTTTGACCAGATGGATTGTAATGATCAACCGGTTGAACTATATCTATTTGAAATGTTCTCTCAAAACCATCCTGAGTCTCAATTTCAATAGCTTCAACATCGGGCAATGCATTAATCTTTGCTAGAATATCAACTTGTGCTTCAAGTAAATTGATATCAAAATTATTTTGCGATAACAGAAGAAGTGAAATTATTAATATAACTTTGGTTGAAACATTCATTGTTATCTCCCTGAGTAAAAATATTATTTTAATCTAAAATAAATATCTAATAGAGGCAACAATTGGTTGTCAATGAGCAATCGATAAAAATCCCTGCTCCCCTTGCTATAAATTCTTTTAATTCAGAGAATTACGACCACCTTAAGAAAAATTGGAGATTAGCTGATCAAGTTGTTGGCTTATCTTTATATATCATTTTACTGAACAGCCCATATAACCAGGCAATCAATACTCCGGCAATAAATCCATCCACAAATCCCCAGATGAATCCAATAAAACCGCCACCCCAACTCACATCATATCCTAAATATATATCACCAAGGTTTCTTAATAATTCTCCCTCCTTTCCCAAAAGAATAACCCACCAGGTGCATAATAATATTACAAGTCCCCAAAGAAGTCCCAGTGTTAAACCTAATGCCCTCTTGCGTAATTCCATATTAATCTCCTAAATAATTTATTATGATTACTACTTCAACAATAACATCTTCTTAGTCTCAACAAAAACCTGTCCTGAACTTGATTCGGTATCTATTGCTTGGAGTCTGTAGAAATAAATCCCGCTTGGTAATCCTTCAGCATCCCAAATTATCTCATAACTGCCCCTTTGTTTTTCTTCGTTGACCAATGTTTCAATTTCATTGCCCAAGACATCATAAACTTTAATTACTACATTTGAAGTATGCGACACCGAATAATTTATTTTAGTTAAAGGGTTGAAGGGATTGGGGTAATTTTGATTAAGGGTCAACGCTATCACAGGGTTGGTGATGTCGTCTTCTGATATGTCTGTTACAAAAAAGGACCGCCTCAATATCCATTCATCAGGATCAAAATCAATTGAAACAACTTGTCTATTAAAACTAAATGTGTATTGTTGAATTTGCTGATCATTCCATACTGTTATAACAGAATCACTACCATAAGAAAAGTTAAATCTCAATTCAATCGGCATCT
>Ga0209536_100011605_pt1 | contig 12889 bp, 11 predicted proteins | sample DeeMarSeWOR28_12_FD_187461 | JGI IMG/M metagenome (GOLD analysis project Ga0209536, IMG submission 187461) | Marine sediment microbial communities from White Oak River estuary, North Carolina - WOR-2-8_12 (SPAdes) (version 2) | ecosystem: Environmental > Aquatic > Marine > Intertidal zone >...
AGCGCCACGCGCGTGTCGTTCGAGGTCGTCGTCATCGTGTCCTCCCGAGCTCAGGCAGCGAGGGTGACCAGGCAGTGGATCGTCAGCCACAGCCCGACGAGGGAGATGAGCGCCAGGGCGACGAGGCCGTTGCGCGCCTCCTTCTCGCTGCCGACCCGGAACCCCTCGCGCCGGAGCCCGAGCAGCTTGGCGATCTCTCGCCCGCCGACGTCGAAGTGCGCGCCGCCGGCGATCAGCCCGACCGCGGGCCACCACGGGTGCTCGAGCAGCATGAGCAAACCGGCGAGGGGCATCATCCACAAGACGGCCATGTCCCAGATCGCCGTGTGGCGCTCGAGCCGCTCGCAGTTGGCGCAACCGGGCCCGTACACTCGCAGTTCCATGGGGTCTCCTCCTAGGTCGTCAACTCAGCGATTGCACACCGGGTCTCAGGAGGTGATGGCTCCGTAGATGACGCCGGTGAGCGTGGCCATCACCACGGTGAGTCCGATGAACATGAGCGTTCTCCGCGTGCCCATGATACTGCGGATGACGATCATGTTTGGCAGTGAGAGCGCCGGGCCGGCGAGCAACAGCGCGAGCGCGGGCCCCTTGCCCATTCCGCTCGCCAGGAGCCCTTCGAGGATCGGCACCTCGGTGAGTGTGGCGAAGTACATGAGGGCGCCGGCCGCCGATGCGAACAGATTGGCACCGATCGAGTTGCCGCCGACCGCGCCCGCGATCCACGTCGCCGGGATGATGCCGTCCTCACCCGGACGTCCCAGGAGAAGCCCGGCGACGAGTACGCCTACCAGCAGCAGGGGCAGGATCTGCTTCGCGAACGTCCAGGACGACGCGAACCACTCCTCCAGCTCGCCGCCTCGGCTCGTGGACACCACCGACAGCCCCACGACACCGGTCGTGAACGGCACCGCCGGGTGGCCGCCGAAGATGGCCCCGGTGCCGGCAACGGTAGCCCCGGGGAGCAACAGCGAGCGCCAGGGCACGCCGAACCACGCGATCAACACGACGACGAGCCCGGCGGCCGCGAGAGCCGTGAGCCACCACTTGGCAGCGAACACGGCGGCGAAGAAGCCCGCACTGCCGTCAGGGCTACCCCAGTTGGCGAACACCAGGATCGCCACCAGGCAGCCGAAGAAGAGCGCGTTCTGCCGCAGCGGCCGGCCGCCGGCCGGCGCAAGCGGGAGCGTGGCACCGGAGGACCTGGCGCGTTCTTCGGAGCGGAACACCAGGGCCATGATACCGCCGATTACGACGCTGAACGCAACCGCTCCCGCCGCGCGCGCGACGCCGATCTCCACACCCAGCACCCGCGCCGTGAGGATGATCGCGAGGACATTGATCGCCGGCCCCGAGTAGAGAAACGCCGCGGCCGGGCCGAGCCCGGCGCCTCGCTTGTAGATCCCGGCAAAGAGCGGCAGGACGGTGCACGAGCAGACCGCGAGGATGCCGCCCGAGACCGAGGCGACGCCGTATGCCAAGACCGTGTTCGCGGTCGGCCCGAGGTACTTCATGACCGCGTCCTGGCTGACGAACACGCCGATCGCTCCGGCGATGAAGAAGGCCGGCACGAGGCAGAGGAGCACGTGCTCCCGGGTGTACCAGCGCGCGAGAGCGACCGACTCGATCACCGGACCTGGCACCCACGCCGCCGATGCGAGTGCGTCGATCGGGAAGTAGTAGGTCAGCAGGAACCCGCCGACGAACAGGGCTGCGACCTTCCATTCGCGTTTCCAGAATGTCACCCTTCCCCCTCGTTCCCCGCCTCTGTGGCGCGATCCCCGATGCTCGGCTGCAGAAGCCGCCGTCCGCAGGCGGTCGCTCATCCGCGGTGCTCTTGGACGTCGGCGACCGTCTAACTATACTTCGCCAACTGACTAAATGACAGCACTCGAATCCTGTACGCGCCGGCATAAGGCGCTTGCCAGCCCCGCTCGGCTCCGCATCCTGGCGATGCTCGACAGCGGCGAACTCTGCGCATGCCAACTTATTGCCGTGCTTGGTCTTGCGCCTTCAACCGTGTCTCGACATGTCGCCGAATTGCGGGCGGCCGGGCTCCTGACCGAGCGGAAGGACGGCCGCTGGGTGCATTACGCGCTCGCGGCGAGCGCGGACATCGACGCCGTGTTGGAGCCCATTCGGAGCGGCCTGCGGGACGATCCTCAGATCCGGAGGGACCGCGAGGAGGTGGAGCGGATACGCCGGGTCGCTGTCGAGGTCCTGTGTGAAGCAGGGCGCGACCTGGCACGGCTCACGGAGATGAGGAAGGTGCTGGATGGGTGAGCCGGTGGGTGCACGGAAGCGCATGAACGTGTTCGAGCGGTACCTCAGCCTCTGGGTCGCCGCCTGCATGGTGCTCGGCGTCGTCGTCGGCAAGTCGATGCCCGAGCTGGTCGGCCAGCTCCGTTCGCTCGAGTTCGGCGAAGGCAGCCAGATCAACATCCCGATTGCGGTGCTGATCTGGCTCATGATCTACCCGATGATGCTCAAGATCGACTTCGCGTCGATCCGGGGTGTGGGCCGGCGGCCACGCGGGCTGTTCGTCACGCTGTTCGTCAACTGGCTCGTCAAACCGTTCTCGATGGCGTTCTTCGGATGGCTCTTCTTCCGGCACCTGTTCCTGCCGCTCATCGGCCCGGAACTGGCGAGCCAGTACATCGCGGGCGTGATCATCCTCGCCGCCGCGCCGTGCACCGCGATGGTGTTCGTCTGGTCGTATCTCTCCGACGGTGACCCGGCGTACACGCTAGTGCAGGTGTCGGTGAACGACCTCGTCATGCTGGTGGCGTTCGCACCGATCGTGAAGTTCCTGGTGTCGGGCGCGTCGGGGCTCGAGGTGCCGTTCGAGGTGTTGCTGTACTCGGTGCTGATCTTCGTCGTGATCCCGCTCGCGGCAGGATCGGTCAGCCGGAAGATCCTGATCGCGCGCAAGGGCAGCGAGTGGTTCAAGCGGCGGTTCGTGGCTCTGTTCGCGCCGATCACGGTGATCGCGTTGCTGGCAACGCTCGTGCTGATCTTCGCCTTCCAGGCGGAGAACATCACGACCCGCTGGTTCCACGTCGCGCTGATCGCGATCCCGATCCTGATCCAGGTCTACTTCAACTCGTCGCTCACGTACGGCCTCATGAGGCTGTTCAAGGTGGAGTATGCCGTCGCAGCACCCGGAGCACTCATCGGGGCGTCCAACTTCTTCGAGCTGGCCGTGGCGACGGCAATCGTACTGTACGGGCCGGAGTCCGGCGCCGCCCTCGCGACGGTGGTCGGAGTGCTGGTGGAGGTGCCGGTAATGCTGTCGGTGTGCCACGTCTGCGTGTCGACGAAGCACTGGTTCGAGCCGCAAGCGGCGCGATGACTTTGCTCGACGACCTCAGGAGGCTCCCGTGATCGTCGTTCTGCTATCCGACATCCACGCCAATCTTCCCGCACTCGAAGCCGTCCTGGCCGATATCGACCGGTGCCGCGATGCCGACGCGGTCTATCACCTGGGGGATCTCGTCGGGTACGCGCCCTGGCCCAACGAGACGGTAGAGCTGCTCGAGAGACGTGGCATCCCGGGGATCGCCGGCAACTACGACTCCACGGTCGCGACCGACTACAAGCACTGCGGTTGCAGGTACGAGGACCCGCGCCAAGAGGAACTGTCACACCTGAGCTATGCCTGGACTCGGCAGCATGTGTCCCCGGCAACGAAGCGATACCTCGGCGCGCTGCCGTTTCGGCTCGACGTGCGACCGCTCGGTGGCCACACCTCCGGCCCGACGCTCGTGCTCGTACACGGCACGCCGACGCTGAACACGGTCTACTGGACCGAGGATCGGTCCGACGATTTCTGCATGAAGATGGCGGAGATCGCGGGCATGTCGCCTGGTGACCTGATCGCGTTCGGACACACGCACAAGCCGTGGCACCGCCTCGTCGACGGGAGACACTTCGTGAACACCGGATCGGTGGGCCGGCCCAAGGACGGTGACTGGCGGGCGCAGTATGTACGGGTGCACGTCACGAATGACGCGATCGAACCGGAGATAGTGCGGATCGCGTACGACGTCGAGCGTGCGATGCGAGGCATTCGCGAGAGCGACCTGCCGGACGACTTCGCCGACTTCCTCGCTACCGGGGGTAACCGCTAGCGCGTACGGCGCACAGGACGGCCGCTCCGGGCCGAGCGATCGTGCCGAGCCCGACACCCCCGTCCGCCGCTGCTCATGCGGAGAAGGCGTTGCCCCTGCGCAACGCCCTTTCGAGTGCAGGAGTACAGCGGCCCGGCGTGATCCGTAGGCCCTGCCCAGCCACTTCGCGGCTCTCCGCTGGTGCGTCTCTTGCGGTCTGAGGAGACATCCCTAATGCTGTAGCGGTTCTCCTTCGTGACGAGTAGGCACATGCGTCGTGCGACCGTCCTGATCATCCCGGTCACCGTAGCCGTGACACTTCTGGTCTCCTGCTCGGACGGGATGGGACCCCACGTACCTGTTGACGGCCGGCTGTCACTGGCGCCGACCTATGCGAGTGAGGCCGCCGGCCTCGTTCCGGTCGCCCAGGGCCGGTTTGTCGTCACTCGGGTAGCCGACGAGGCCGCCGTCACGGACACGGTGGTCGACATCGCACCCGATGCGGATTCCGTTGACCTCACGCTGCGTGTGCCCGTACTCGATCCGAGCGACGAGTTCCTGCTCTCCATTGCTCTGGTGTCATCCGCGTCCGATACGGTGTTTCGTGCCGGCCCGATCCCGGTCCAGCCGACGACGTCGGGCGCGCCGACGCCGATTCCGGTCGTGCTGGAGTACACGGGCGTCGGGTTCGACGCGGCGGCCGTTCGAGTCACGAGCGACATCATGTGGATGTACGGCGGGGACTCTCTCCTCCTGGCTGCGGAAGCGCTCGACAGTGCAGGTGCGCCGATCGCCGGCACGCCCATCGAGTGGCGCTCGCTCGACACGGCACGAGTGGCGGTGCCGGATCGTGCAGTCGGGCGCATCGTGGGTGGGAGCCAGCGGGGGACAGCGAGGATCGTCGCCCGCCTGCTCACCGGCCAGGCCGACACGGTGTCGCTCACCCTCAGGCTCCCCCCGGCCGCGATCGCAGCCGATTCCGGGTCGGATCAAGTTGGACCGGCCGGCGAGCAGCTTCCGAATGCCCTCGTCGCACGAGTGACGGCGAGTGATGGCGTCGCCATCGCCGACGAATGGGTTCGCTTCGCGGTTACCCTCGGCGGCGGCAGTCTCACCGCCGATTCCGCGCTCACGGACGCGGCTGGGCGCGCCCGTGTCGGCTGGACGCTCGGCAATGTCGTCGGCACCCAGACGGTCACGGCAACGACGTGGCGCTTGCCCGGCGCGAGCGCGGTGTTCACCGCAACCTCTCAGGCGACTGGAGCTGGTGCCATCGCCATCGTGGCGGGTAACGAGCAGAGCGCACTGGTCGGAACGGCCGTGGCGGTGGCGCCGCAGGTGAGGGTCACGGATACGCAGGGTAACCCGGTGCCCAACGTCACCGTCAGCTTCGCCGTGACGCAGGGTGGCGGCACACTCACCGCAGCGACGCCGACCACCGAGGCGAACGGGCTGGCCAGCGTCGGCAGTTGGACCCTGGGGCCCACGGTCGGACTCAACACCATGACGGCGACGGTGGACGGGCTGACGCCGGTACAGTTCGTTGCGCTCGCCACCGGGTCGGGTGGCGCCACGTCCATGGTGATCAGCGCCGGCAACGGGCAGACGGCGCTGGCACAAACGCCGGTGCCGATCGCTCCGGCGGTTCTGATGACCGATACGGCGGGAGCACCGGTTGCGGGTACAACGGTGGTGTTCACGGTCACCGCCGGTGACGGTACCCTCACGGGAGACACGGCGACGTCGGATGCCGAAGGTATCGCCACCATCGGCAGCTGGACGCTGGGCGCACCAGGCGTCAACGAGCTCACTGCGAGCGCCGTCGGACTGCCTGACGTGCTGTTCCAGGCGACCGCGATCGTCGGACCGCCGGATACCGTGATTGTCGTCTCCGGTAGCGGTCAGGCTGCGGAGGCCGGCACCAGCCTGCCGGAGGCGCTCGTCGTGGCGGTGCTGGATTCGGCCGGGAATCCGATCCCGGACGTCGCGGTGGAGTGGGGAACTCTCGACGGAACGATCAGTCCCGCGACCGGGACCACGGACGCCGACGGGCAAGCGCAGGCGACGTGGACGCTCGGCGTGAATGCACTCACGCAGACGGCGACGGCCACGGTGAGCGGGTTGACGCCCGCCATCTTCACGGCGACTGCAACGTTCCCGAATCCCTCGATCCTGCTCGCGCTGCAGCAGGGGACCGACCGCATCCGGCTCGCCGACAGCGCCCTCATGGACGTGACGCTCACGGCACCCGCCGGCGTGGACGGCGTGGTACTCAACTTCGCCGTGGACGACCCGTCGGTCGTAGGACTCGACACGACCGACCTGTCGATCCCACCGAATGGAACCACCACCCAGCTGTGGCTGTACGGCGTGGCACAGGGGACTACCACCGTTCGTGCGACTGCGGCGGGCTATGCTGACGGCGCGCTCTCCGTGCTCGTCACGGTACAGGTGCTGAGCATGCCGACGGCGCTGAACGTCCCGTTCGGCAGTACGGCGTCGCTCCCGCTTCAGATCTCGGCGCCGGCGGGCGCGGGCGGTGTGACGGTCACCCTCGTCAGCGACAATCCCGCAGCGGTCGGTGTCGCGACGCCGACGGTGACGATCCCCGAAGGGCAGCAGACGGTCAATGCGACACTCTCGGGTGTCGCACCCGGCGCGGCTACTGTCACGGGCACCACCGTCGAATTCGGGGTGGCGCAGACGGCCGCCGCGACCCGGGCGAACCTGAACATCGTGGAATCGGCGTCCACCTTCCCGCAGACCTTCGCGGATACCCTGACCGTGCGCTTGGAGAGTGCCGGAAGCCCGATTGCAGCTCCCTCGCCAGGGATTTCGGTGACGCTCACGGCTCGCAATCCCGACTGCGTCGCCGCGACGTCGCCCATCACGATCCCGACCGGGCTCGTGAGTGCGATCACCGTTGCCACCCATGCCGGGATCATCGAGCCACCGTGCAGCTCATATCTGGTCGCGGAGTCGCCGGCAATCGAACCGGACTCGATTCTCGTGGCGGTGAATCAGGCCCCAACGATCACCGCTCCTTTGTACACGCTGGGAGCAGGGCTGCAGCTGAGCGGGAATGCGTACGGGGATCTCGGGGTGACGAACCACGGCGGGGTGGACGTGGTGATCGCGTCGGCGAATCCGGCGATCGCGCTGGTCGCGCCGAACCAGAGCACGGTGGGTGGCGAGGCGCTCACAGTGACGGTGCCGAATGGGGAGCGGTACTTCTACTACAACCTGCAGGCGCTGGAGGGGGTCGCGGACACGGGCGTGGCGCAGGTGCAGCTGACGTTCAGCGCCCCGGGGTTCACGACGGGCAGCCAGACGCTGACGGTGCGGCGGCCGGTGTTCGATCTCTATGTGATCCCGGCGAACACGACGACGTTCTCGCCGGACGCGGCGTTCTACGCCTACATCGGCTACACGCTGCCGAATACGCCGTACGTCTATCAGCAACAGCCGATCCGGCCCGGAGGGCAGCCGGTCACGGTGACGCTCGTCAACGACTCGGTGGGGGTGGGGCAGCTGACGACGACGGCGCTCACCGGGGACACGGTGACGGTGGTCATCCCGGTGGGGCAGTCCACTTCCCCGACGACCGTGGCCCAGGGCGGGGTCGCCTACAGCCCGGACAACCCGGGCATCACGACGATCTCGGCGTCGACGAGTCCGGCGTTCGATCAGTTGTTCTACTACAATCGGCAGATCACGGTGACTGCGCCGACGATCACCGCTCCCGCGTACACGCTGGGGGCGGGGCTGCAGCTGAACGGGAACGGCTACGGGGATCTCGGGGCGACAAGCCACGGCGGGGTGGACGTGGTGATCGCGTCGGCGGATCCGACGATCGCGCTGGTGGCACCGGACCAGAATACGGTGGGCGGCGAGGCGCTCACGGTGACCGTGCCGGATGGGCAGCGGTACTTCTACTACAACCTGCAGGCGCTGGAGGGGGTGGCGGACACGGGGGTGGCGCAGGTGCAGTTGACGTTTACGGCGCCAGGCTTCACGAGCGGCAGCCAGACGCTGACGGTGCGGCGACCGGCGTTCGATCTCTATCCGATCCCGGCGAACCTGACGACGTTCTCGCCGGACGCGGCGTTCTATGCCTACATCGGCTACACGCTGCCCACCACGCCGTACGTGTACGAGCAGCAGCCGATCCGGGCCGGGGGAGACCCCGTGACCGTCACGGTGGCCAACGGCACGCTGGCGGTGGGCGATCTCGTCACGAGCGGCGGGATCGCGGACACGGTGACGGTCGTGATCCCGGCGGGTCGTTCCAACTCGCCGCCGACCGTGGCGGAGGGCGGCGTCGCGTTCCGGCCGGTGGTTGCCGGCACCACGACCATCTCGGGGTCGATCCCCTCGTTTGACGAGCTGACATATCAGAACCGGACCATTACGGTCTCGGCGCCGGCAATAACACTCTACGAGTCGACCGTGGGCAGCGGATTGCAGAAGCAGGTCTACGGGTATCTGAATGCCGCGAATCACGGCGGAGTGACTGTAGCCATCCAGAGCAGTGCGCCGGACGTTGCCGTGCTGGCGCTGGATGATGTGACTCCCGGCGGCGCGAGTCTGGAACTCTCCGTCCCGGACGGCCAGCAGTACTTCTACTACTTCGTGCAGGGTGTCGAGGGGCAGACCGGCACGGTCAGCACTACAGCCAGCGCGACTGGGTTCACGAACGGCACGGCGCCGCTGAACATCGTTCAGCCGGCCGTCGGCATCTACGGCCTGCCGGCGAACATGCAGGCCGGCGCTGACAGCGTTGCGTTCTACGCGCAGATCGGGATTCCGGACGCCTCGAACCAGTATCTGAGTGAAGCCCAGGAAATACGTGCTGGCAGCGCGGCCCTCACGGTGAGCCTCGCCAGCAGCGATGCATCGGTTGGGCAGTTGGTGACGTCGGTCCAGAGCGGGGGCAACGTGTCCGTCCAGATTCCCACGGGCGCGTTCCGCTCACCGCTCACGGTCGCGACGGGGGGAGCGGCCCTCAAGCCGCTTGCCGCCGGCACGACCGTGGTCACGAGTGCGATCGACGGTTTCATCACGACCCTCCTCTACGGCAGACGATCTGTCACTGTAACGCCGTAGGCGTCCGTCTTCGTCCGAGGCCCCGGTCGTGGCTGCGGACCGTGCCGAGTCGCCCCAAAGTGAACGCCCGCGCCTGTCAAACCGGCGCGGGCACTCCTCCCGCCGACGAGCCAGCAATGCCTATCGCGTGCGGCTCAGCAGCCGATCGATCGATAGCGCACCGCTCCCGCGCAGCATGACGATCGCGGCGAGTGCCACGGCCACCAGGTGGAACTCCCAACCCTCAGCGCCAGCGGGCATGCCGCCGCCCCAGTTCATGAAGAACCCGTGCTGCACGTGGTTCATGAGCGCGGCAACGACCATGACGCTGCCGACACCGAGGGCGGCAATACGGCCGGTCAGGCCGAGAATGAGCCCCAGACCGCCGGCGAGCTCCGCGGCAATAGCGAGGAACGCGAACAGGGCCGGAATGCCCAGCGTCTCGGTGAAGAAGCCCATCGTGCCCTCGAAGCCGTAGCCGCCGAACAGGCCGAACGCCTTCTGCAGCCCGTGAGGCAGAATCATGATGCCGAGGGCCAGGCGGGCGATGGTCGCGGTCGAGTCCGACGACGTGCTCAGTACGGCCGAGAGTGTCCTCGCGAGCGGATTGGCGCCGTACCTGATGGCGCGGGTTGGCATTGCTGTAGCGGTCATCGTGTTCCTCCTTGTGGTTTGGTATCTATGAGGTCTACTGTTATATCAATGGTCACTTGGTAAACTATTTTCTCAAAAAAACCCCATTACTTCAGCCCGTCTCGGATGCGCTCGAGCACTCGAACGAGCCCTTCCTGTTCCGATTCGGACAGGGTTTTCATGGCCGCATCTGCTGCTGCCGTCATCTGCGGGTTCAGCTCCTCCAGCAGGTCGGAGCCTGCCTGCGAGATCCAGCAGTGCACGAGGCGACGGTCGGTCGGACATCGCTCGCGCCGGACCAAGCCCTTGTGCTCCAGGCGGTCGAGGAGCCCGGTGATCGCCGGGGTCGCCTCGATCATTCGGACCGCGATCTCCAGCGTCGGCAGCGGATCGGGGTGCGAGCCCGCGAGGATCCGCAGCACGTTGTACTGCTGCAGGGTGATCCCCGCCGGGCTCACGACCTGCGCCAGGTGGCGCTTGACGCGATCGGCGGTGCGGAGCACCGCGACGGAGGTCTCATCGGCCAACGAGGGGAACGGCTTTGACTGCCGCAGCTCCTCGTGAAGCAGGGATCTCACTTCTGCCATGGCGTTAGTTTATATGATGATGATCGCTATGTCAAGTGTACGCGGCGTGCCGTCGCAAGCTTGTCGGAGGTCTTCACGCGGCTCCTGCCAGCGCATCGACATCCCCGCTACAGATCACTTGGACATTGCGGCCGATCTTTGCAGCGTCCCAATCCCACCAACGGATCTGCAGCAACCGCCTCCGTGTCTCTTCGTCGAACCGGAACCGGATCTGGTCTGCAGGGTTCCCGCCGACGATCGCGTACGGCGACACGTCCCGAGTGACCACTGATCCGGTCGCGATGATCGCCCCGTCACCGATCGCGACGCCCGGCATGACGGTCGCACCGTACCCGATCCACACGTCACTGCCGACCACCGTGTCGCCGCGGTTGGGCCACGCCTCGGGCTCGCCAGCTTCCCACCCGTGGCCGAAGATCGGGAACGGGTACGTGGTGAGCCAATCAATGGCGTGGTTGCCGCCGTTCATGATGAACCGGACCTCGGCAGCGATCGAGCAGAACTTCCCGATGATCAGGCGATCGCCGATGAAGTCGAAATGGTAGAGCACGTTCTCCTCGAACCGTTCGGGACCGCGCGGATCGTCGTAGTAGGTGTAGTCCCCGACTTCGATCGTGGGACGTGTGACGAAGTGCTTGAGAAAGCCCAACCGCGTGATGCCGGGGAGCGGGAAGCGCTCCTCAGGAGAGGGTCCGTATGGAGGCATGAGACGGGGCTCCTGTGTGGAAGGGGGCTGGCGTGCGCCGGGGCCGCCACCTGTTGTCGCTATCGCCGGCACCTACCGGCCAGTTCAAGCTACTGCCATGTCGAGGTCCAACCGGCCGCAGGATCCCAGGACGTGTTAGCGAGATCACAGTAGCCACCTGGCGGGCTGGGTACCGTTCGGCGCATGTCGGGATTCAGCAGCACACTCAAGACCCTCGTCGTGTCCGCGGGAGCGACGTGTGCCCTAGGTACTGCCGCGTGCGTTCCCTCCGAAACGGGTCCTGTGCGGTGGGTGCGTGTGCCCCCGGGCGACTCGATCAGCGCGGTGGCCGACTCGCTCGCTGCCCATGGAATCGTGCGGTCCGCTCGCACCTTCGAGCGGTTTGCGCGCATGGGCCGGCGCCACCTCGGAATACGAGCAGGCGTGTATCCGCTCCGGCCCGGTACACCGATGGGCAAGGTCCTGGTCGAGCTGCGGAAGGGCAGGCCCGATGCGATCCGTATCCGTGTACGACCGGGCGTGTGGCTCGTGGAGCTGACCCCGGTGATCGCCCGAGTGCTGGAGATCCCCCTCGACACGCTCCTTGCGGGCTCGCGCGACTCCGCGCTGCTCGCGTCCGTCGGCAGCACGGCCGAGACAGTGGAGGGTTACGTCTTTCCGACGGACTACTACCTGCCGCTCGACGCCACCCCGCAACAGATCTGGCGTCAGGTCGCCGACACGTTCGAGGCGTACTGGGCGGATGCGTGGGACCGGCGGCTGGACACGCTCGGCTTCACGCGACACGAGATCGTGACGCTCGCGTCCATCATCGAAGGAGAGGGACCGATCGAGTCGGACCGCTCGCTCATCTCGTCGGTGTATCACAATCGGCTGCGCCGAGGGCTCCGACTGCAAGCGGATCCGACGGTCGTGTACGCGCGTGGCTCCAGGGCAAGGCTGTACCACAAGCACTACCGACTCGATTCGCAGTACAACACCTACCGCGTTGACGGACTGCCGCCGGGCCCGATCGGCCAGCCCTCACACGCTAGTCTGCTGGCCGCGCTGTACCCGGCGGAAACGGAGTACCTGTACTTCGTCGCAACGGCAGACGGACGCCACCTGTTCTCGCGATCCTACCGCGAGCACCTCGCCACCGTCCGATCCGTTCGTGCGTCCCGCTGACGACCTGAGCGCACCGGAGCCCGCTGCTACGGCTGTGAGGCTGCCTGCGCGAGAAACCACTCCACCAGCTCGCCGTCCAGCGGCGCTCGGCAAACCGCGGCGTGCATCATGCCTGCTGACCCTTCCTGCCGCGGAACCAGGCGACGGTTCCGGCGAGCACGGCTGCGACCAGGATCGTCGCATTCGCGATAGCGACGGGCATGCCCGCCGCCCACAACCCGGCACGAAGACCGCCGAGCACGAACCCGGCTGCAAGGAGTAGCTGCACCATCCGGAGCCACGGGCGCGTCGAGACGTGAGGAAGGAGGCGGAAGAGTACCGTACCCCCTGCCAGGAATAGTACGGTCTCCGCCCAGAGTACCTGCTCCAACCGGAATGCAAGCAGGAACCGGACGACGACGTCGACTGTGGCCACGGCAGCAATCGTCGCTACCCACAGGAAGAGTCGGCGCCGCTCCGGGTCAGTCATTGAGTACCGCCTCATCAAGCAGGGCGACGAGATCGAGGGGCCTGGTGTGCATGGCCAGAGATCCGTCGGGCGCACGTGGCCACGCGTCGCCGGCGCGATCTCGGTAGAGCTCGATGCCGTTCCCGTCCGGGTC
>Ga0209536_100011606_pt1 | contig 12888 bp, 12 predicted proteins | sample DeeMarSeWOR28_12_FD_187461 | JGI IMG/M metagenome (GOLD analysis project Ga0209536, IMG submission 187461) | Marine sediment microbial communities from White Oak River estuary, North Carolina - WOR-2-8_12 (SPAdes) (version 2) | ecosystem: Environmental > Aquatic > Marine > Intertidal zone >...
GCACCCCGTACCTCGCAACCCGTACCCCGTACCTCGCAACCCGTACCTCGCAACCCGTACCCCGTACCTCGCAACCCGCAACCCGCACCCCGCATTATTTTTTTACACTATACGCCACGCCCAATGCGCTCTGCCCTATGCCCACATCTCGCACCCATTGATAAAATATAACCCGCATGTTTAAAATTTTACTTGACAATCGAAAAGAAATTTGGGATTTTTTTCCCAAATATAAAGAATTGGACGCCAACCTGCCCCAAAACGTTCTGCCGGCTTTTTGCAAAACTTAGGAATGAACCGTCTCACGCAATACGATGCCATCGAGGCAACTGCCATGTCGACTGCAAATAAAAACACGCTACACAGCAGGTCAATATTAGACGGACGTTGAGCAATTATGCGTGGCGATGAATATACGGGGAGTTATCGCCGCTCAATCCAACTGCTTAAACAAGCAGATTGAATGCGGTAACTTGAAAAAATCACATCTTTATTGAGGCGAAAAAAGGAGGCAGGCCAAATGAAAACATCCTACAAATCCACGGGAATTTATTGGTTATTTTGTGTTTGTGCAGCAGCCCTGATGCTGGGGGGCTGCGGCGGCGGTGGCGGCGGCGGGGGGGTTGACGATTCAGGTTCGGGCGTGTCATCCGGCAGTGGCAATGTAGCCATATTATTGGCGGACGGACCGGCCGACGACTACAATGAGATTTGGATCAGCGTTACCAGAGTTTTGCTGATTCCTGCCGCAAAAAATCCCAATCGGCCACCGGTTGTCATTTATGAGTCCGATGCAGGGCATGAAGTTAATTTGCTTGAGTTGCGGGATGAAGATTTTTTGCTGACCGTTAAAAAGCGGGTTCCTGCAGGATGGTATTCAAAGATCAGGCTTGAGGTCAAAGATGTCTGGGCCGAGGGCGGCCCCTGTGACACGTTTAAGCTGCCCAGCGACAGGATCGATCTGAATCCGCGAGGTGACTTCAGGGTAAAATCCGGTGAAACCCTATCCATCCGTCTGGACATCGATGCCGACAAATCGATTAACCTGCACGAGGCCGGCAAATCCGGAAAATGCATATTCCGACCGGTCGTATTTGTCGATATTGATACGATCATCGCCCCGCGACGCTGTCCCCGCATTCTGGTCGGTGAAATCGAGCGCCTGCTGCCGGACGAAAAAAATATTGCGGGTTTTACACTCGATCTATTTGGAAAACGGGGCACCATCGATGTGTGGTTATCCGATTATCCAGACAAACTCACCGCAATCTTTGGTGAAGATGGTTTTCGCGTCAGAAAATCGGCACTCGAACCCGGCCAAAAAGTCCAGGTGACCGGAAAGATTACTTCCAAGGGGGATCTGACCGCTTCGGTCATTATCGTCGGAGACGTAACCAACGTCAAGGGGACGGTCGCATCTTCCGTTAACAACTCCATATTCACCCTATTGCTGGATCCGGGGCAAATTTTCGTTGATGATCTCATCAAGGTTGAAGTTCCTGATCCGCCGCCCCTTGTTTTGCTTGGATGCGATGAAGAGGTCAGTACCGCTGCCATACAGAGAGGCAAGCGGGCGCGTGTTGTCGGTAAACCCGTTTTAAGCGAAGGCGTATTGAGGGCCATCGCAGTTTTTCTAAAGTCCGATGAGTTAATCGGCGACCTTGTGGGCATTGAGCGGGCAACCGGCGGCACCAACCTATTAATCGAGCAGGACGACGGGGGCCCGATCACGGTCTTTCTGCCGCAGGACACGCCAATATATCTCCAGGGAGATGGACCCATTTCACTGAGATTGCTCAACCAAATTGTGACCCACTGCGGGTCAAAGCGCGTGCGGGTTGACTTGGATCCGGATGAAATCGAGCCGACAGCCCGGGAAGTGCGGGTGCAGGCGGAGCGGCTTTATGGTCAGGTGGTGTACATCGATTACAGCAGCCGGGTGGTGGAGCTTAGCGGAGGTAAGATCGTAAGCGTTCAGGAAGGGGCCACGATCCTGTTGAACACCAATCGGGCCGATATCCCGGTCCGCATTGACGAGCTCAGGGTCGGGGACATACTGACCCTCTATGGGTTGACAGATTGCGAAATCCTTGACCCGGAACCCCAAAAACCGGAGTTTGATTTTTACGCTTATATCGTATTGATCGACAACCAGACAGAGCCGCCGCCGCCATCGGAGGATCAATGCAAGCGGAATTTAAAACCCCTGTTGCTCGAGATGCAGTACACCGGGCAGGATTGCGCGGCTTCCAATAACGACCAGGATCCGAAAAAAACCCAATGCCTAGGAGACCCCAATTTTGAATCCGAGGTGTTTATTCGGGCCAGCGACAAGGAAACGCCTGATGATTCTAAAGCCAACGTGTGGTTTGAAGGCCTGGTTGACCGCAACGACACTTTCTACATCGACGCCGCCAACGCCGGAGAGGACCAGTTGAAATCCAATACCTGGGTGCACATTTACGGCAGCAGAGGCGGCAGGCTTTTGCAGAAGGTTAATTTTCACACCTCCTGCTCGCAGCCCCTGGCAGTCGGGGATCAGTTCGGCAGCCTGGTTCTGGAGGATATTGAGCTGATCTCAAAATAAGGGCTGATTGGATCGCAGCGCTGATTCGCATGACCATGGCCTGCCGGCAACTGGTTTTTGCACGAGCCGCTGGTTTTCAGATGCCGGCGCACATCCATAATAACTCGAATCGGCGGGCAGCTGGCAGCCTCAGGCTTGCCCGCCAACTCGGGTCGAAGCTGAAATAATTCAACGATTTCATTTTTAACCGGAGCAATGCGAAGAATGATAAAAAATGGCCCGCTTTATGATCTAGCACCGGATCTCGTCAAAGAATGGCATCCTTCTGCCAACGGCATATTAACACCGACAAAGGTGACAACCGCCTATGCTGAAAAAGTCTGGTGGATTTGCAGCAAGAGCCATGAGTGGCGAACGACAATTAAAAGCAGATTGAATGGCAATGGATGTCCGCGATGCGAAAAGGGCAATTATATTGAAAGCCCTCAGGAAGAAAAGCGTTCCCATGGCTCAAATACTACCGGTAATAAAATCGATGCACCGCCTGGACCATCTGCTGATTCTTTCCAGCTAGATATTTTCAGTTACAATTCAGGTTATGACTTTCGAAAAGCCAGACGCTATCAGATGAAGGCTACCGCTGTTCTCAAAAGCTGGATGACCGACCATTTAGTTTATGCCGCCGTCAAAAATTTTAGCGCCGAGGGCATTAGTTTTGAAACCGATTCAAGTATCGCCCCGGGGACAACCGTTACGATAAAATTAGATCGCCCTCTTTGCCTATCCGATCGAACGCGATTTTATTCAATTATTAAATGGTGTAAAATGTTGGATGATGACAATGAATCATTCTCCACCCATGGTGTAGGGGCGGAGTTTATATAGTAAATGCCCAACCCGACCAGGTCGGAATATTTCAATTGCGGATTTAGAGGGCAGAGAGCGGAGGGCAGAGGGAGAAAAGCATAGGGCGATCACATCCTTGCGAGTTTCCAGCAGCCTTTTGGGCGTCGAACCGCCCTGTGCGCTATGCGCTTTACCATGAGCCGTGCGCCGAATGCCGAACGCCCAAAACCTAAAACCATAAACCTTACACCTTCTGCCTTTTACATTCCACCTTTGAGCTTTGATCTCGCAGCAACGGAGTTTCACCCCAATGCCCTCCGCCCCATGCGCCGCCATGCCCCATCCCCTATGGGTCATACCCCATGCCCCATGCGCCACGCCCCTTGGCCTTTGCCGCATAATCCGAAATCCCAAATCGAAAGACCCGCACCTCGCAGCCCGCACCTCGAAACCCGTCGCCCGCCTCACCTTCCAATTTTTTTCAGCACCTGACTGCCCTTGCCTTTATCCATGTCATCCAGCGCAAAGCCAAGTGCGGCCTCCAGCAGGGTGGATTTGTTATCGATGGCCACACCGGCCAGCTTCAGCTCATGGAACTTGAAGTTAAAGCGGTTGAGGAGGTTCACTGATAGATAAAAGCCGGCTTTCTTTTTGGCGGCTGTTTCATCGGCCGGGCCGACCTGGCCTGCTGGGTCGGATGTGTTTACGGGGCGGCCTTGCGGCGCGCTTGGCGGGTATCCCGTGGCGGTTTCAACCGGATCCAACCCGTCCTCACCAAAAAAATCAGGCGTCTTTCTCCTGTCGGTCGCCATGGTTTATAATCCTCCTGATTAAATTTTGATAATCACGGGCACCCTGCGCGCGGGCGGCGTATTCAAAAATAGTCTGCCCGTGGGCCGGGGCCTCGGATAATCGGACATTGTAGTGAACCGGATCACATATTTGCCGGCCAAAATATTTCTTAAGCTGGGTGAAAATATCCTGGCTGTGTCGTGTCCGGCGATCGAACATGGTCGGCAAAATATATTCGAGCCTCAATTCCAGGTTGATCTTTTGAGCCGATTGCAGATACCTGAAAAACGTCTTCAATCCCTGCAAAGAAGGCCCCTGCAGTGCGACCGGACACAGCACTTCGGTTGCCGCCATCAGGATGTTGACGCTGAGCACATCCCAGCCCGGTGCACAATCGAATATCAAAAAATCCAATGCGCCTTCTTTGGGGACGAGTTTTTGGGCCAGAACAGTTTGCCGGATCTCCCGGGGCTGCTCTCCCAGCCAGTTTTTCAGTTCTACCAGCCGGATGCCGCCATCGAGTATCCATAGGTTCGGTCGGCAGGAATGAATGGTATCATTTCTGGCGATAAATTGACCGTTTTCCAGGCGCTCGGTTACGAATTCATACAGCCCGCATGGTGGTTTTTCACCCAAAAATTTAGCCACCTGGCCCTGGGTGTCGCAATCAACCAGCAAGACCCGTTTTCCCAGCACAGCAAGCCCGTGGGCCAGATTCACGGCAGTTGTGGTCTTACCCACACCGCCTTTGGCCATAGCGACCGCAATTTTTCGCATATGTGATTTTCCTATTCTTATTTTCTCGAATTCTTCTGTTCGTATAATACAGAATTCTTCTGTATTATACAAGAAAAATTTTAGGAAAAAATCCGGATCAAAGCACCGGACTTCGCGATCTCTCCCGGGGGCTTGTTTTGTCATTTAGATGGTTAAGGAATACTGGAACGGCGCAAGAATGGAACATGGGTTATGCTAAACGGATGAGGTCTTGGTTCTGATTTCTACTCGAAACCATCAATACAAAAATAGATAGGTATCCACCATACCCCGGATTCCAACATTCCAATATTCCATTACTCCAGTACCCCATCATTTATACCCCGTCAGATAGGCCTGGTCCAGCCTGCCCTCGACAACCGGAAGGGTTTCAAGTGTTGGTGGTTCAAAGCCGAATATGTATTCCATAAATAAGGTGGTGATGCGATACGTCGCTCCCCACAGTATTTCCGCACCGCTCTCGCTCTGGAAATAAAAACAGGGGTAGTCCCGACCTGAATTTGATGATTGCTGATTCTTGTCAGTTTTTAAACACAGGCGATAGCGGCGATAATTAGCGGCATCCAGTAAATCCGTTAGCGGGATATAGACAATCTTGTCCACCTCCCAATTCGGGAAAAATCTTTTTTGCCGCCGAACCCAGGCGGCCATCGGGTAAATGACACGCTGGAACATCACCAAAGATTGCGGCGGCAGCGGTCCCAGAAACTTAACCCCAAACGGATTCAGCCGCATTTCTTCAAAACTTTCGCGCAAACCGGTGGCCCAGAAAAGCGACAGGGACCTGGCAGTTTGGGGATGGGTCTGCTTCCAGCGGGACCAATATTTCCAGCGGCCAAGGGATGTGAGCGGCAGGGAAAATAATTTCGCCAGTTGTGCGTCAAGCCGGGGGGTGACACTTCCGCCGGGAAAACAAAGATCCCCGGGTTGCCTGACTTTTAATGATCGTTTGTTTAAAATAAGACAGGGCTCCCTGTCGTTTTGATGACGATTTTCCCGGTTTCCCAGCAGCAGTATAACACCGGCGGCAGTCTCGGGATCCGGCGGCTGATCCGAAAAAATCTTATTTTGACCGGCTTGAACATTAAGCTGATGAATGATGTGCTGAATCAAGGTCGAGTCGTTGGCTAAAAATTGATCCATGGTTCCTTATGCCATTTTTTAACCAACCAGACAAGGCTCGATATGGGTTGCGGGTGTTTGGAAGTCGGAAGTGGGAATGCGGAAGGTGGAAATAAAGAAATGCGATAGGCAATGGCATAGGGCGAAAGACATTGAGATGAAGGTTTAAGGAAGGCGAATAAGTATAATAACGATAGAATTCCTCAAATATTCAATCTTCAATTTTCATTCTTCAATAGACTCACACCACTCCCTGATCCAGCATTGCCTCCACCACCTTCACAAAGCCCGTGATATTCGCACCGTTGGCATAATTGCCCGGCGTTCCATATGCCTCAGCAGCGTCCAGGCAGGTTTGATGGATTTGTTTCATGATAATTTTAAGTCGGCTATCGACTTCCTCGCCGAGCCAGCTCAGACGCATGCTGTTCTGAACCATTTCAAGGCCGGATACGGCAACCCCGCCGGCGTTGGCTGCTTTAGCGGGCCCGTACAGCATGGGCTTGTCTAAAAAGATATCCCTGGCCTCAGGCGTGCAGGGCATGTTGGCTCCCTCGCAGACCAGCTTGATATTGTTATTAATGAGGTTATAGGCGTCTTTTTCGCCAACCTCGTTTTGGGTGGCGCAGGGAAAGGCACAGGCCGCGCGGTGGCTCCACAGGGGATTAAAATCCAGGCTGTGATCAGCCGCCGTATAGACAGCCCCGGGATACTTATCGGCGTATTCCTGAATTCTGCCGCGCCTGAAATTTTTCAACATCTTGACGTATGCCAGCTTGTCTTTATCGATGCCTGCCGGATCATGAATATACCCGGAGGAATCAGAAAGCGTAATCACTTTGGCACCCAGCTCGATTAACTTTTCCGCGGTGTGCTGGGCCACGTTGCCGGAACCGGATACCAGACATTTCAGGCCGTCAAAGGTCATATTGCGCGTGGCCAGCATTTCGGCGGCAAAGTAAACACAACCGTAGCCGGCCGCCTGGGCGCGAATCAGGCTGCCGCCCCAGTTCAGGCCTTTGCCGGTCAATGCGCCGGCAAACTCGTTGCGCAATTTTTTAAACATGCCGAAGAGATAACCGATTTCTCTTGGCCCCACCCCGATATCGCCGGTCAGTATATTCGTATTCACACCAATGTGATGATAGAGTTCAGTCATAAAATTCTGACAGAACCGCATCATTTCATCATCGGATTTTCCTTTGGGATCGAAGTCGGAGCCGCCGGCCCCGCCGCCCAGCGGCAGGGTCGTCAGCGCGTTTTTAAAGACCTGTTCAAATGCCAGAAATTTTAAGATACTCTGATTGACAGAAGGGTGAAAACGCACCCCACTCTTATATGGCCCGATGGCGCTGCTCATTTCGACACACAGCCCACGATTAACTTTGACGTGGCCTTGATCATCGATCCAGGGAACGCGGAAGGTGACGATCCGCTCGGGTTCGACGATTCGGTCTAAAATTGCAGCCTGACGGTATTGTGGATTTTGATCCAGCACCGGCTTGACGCTTTCTAAAACTTCCATTACAGCCTGGTAAAACTCCCTTTCGTGCGGATCTCTTGCTTTTATTATTTCCAGGATATCTGACATGGTTCCCTCTTACAAATGACGAATGCCGATTGACGAATGAAGAATTAAGGTAGTCTGTTAATTTTATTTTCCCGACAGGATAACAGGTTCGCCGGAGTATGGCCAGACATAGCAAAGAAATCCTGGTCGCTTGCAATCTGGCTGCTTTAGCGGTCAGGCTGATTCGCCTCCGGCGGAACACCTGAACACTTCTTTCTATGTTTATGCTTTCACATAAACACCCTTCTGGATCGCCTTGATCTTGCCCTGTTTATTAAGCTTGTAGATTATATTGGAAATTTTTTTCTGGTCGTAGCCGGTCTCGCCTTTAATCGCCGCAGTATTAACGCCTTGTGGGGAGCGGCTGATAATATTCAAGACGGTAACGATGGCCGTAGTCGGCTTGGCTGCTTTCTTTCGGTCAACTTGGGGGGTCGCCTTTTTAACGGGCGCTGCTTTTTTTCTGACAGGCTTTGCCGTTTTCGCAGGTGCCGACTGTTTTTTATTTGCGGCCTTTCCCCCGCTTTTGGTTTTGGCAGTTTCATCAACCTTTTCTGCAATCGCGTCAACACCCTGCGCCAGAGTCTTAAGGCCATCAGATATCATTTTTAAAAGCGTTTGGACTTCCTTCATCAATTACCTCCTTATTTAATTTTGCGGCACTATTAATTCTTTCTGATAATTAGCGACAAATAGGCGTAAATTTTGATGAACCTTTAAATCTCTTTTATCAGTTTGTCAATTATTTTAACTATCTTGCGGATGTCATGCCTCAACCCCCGGCAATCGCGTTTGAATAAAAGGTCATGCTGCATCCGGCTTAATTCGGATAATTTCTGATCAGCCGGCATTTTCTTAATGCGATATTCCAGTTTAAGCGCCTCAGGCTTTGGCATTCCAGGGCTGGTACCAATTAACGCAACGGGTCTTCGCGAGCGCGTATACTTGGCCCCCTTACCTGAATTATGTGCTTTCAGCCTGCGCTGAAGATCATTGCTGATCCCACAATATAAAGATTTATCCGAACATCGAACCAGGTAAACAACCCAATCGCTAGGAATTATTTTGCGAGATTGGCGCATTAGCCTGTCTGCAGGGTTTCCTTGAGAAAAAAGCTGGAAACCAGGGCCACCAGCCCACACACAAAAAGCAGCAAAAAGCAATACCTGAAACCGGATAAGGCAAAACCGCCGGCCGCGCTAAGCCCCTGGCTGTCCAGCACAGTCCCCAGGATGACCTGAAAAACGGCACCACCGAGGAAGGGGAAAAAATTGACCAGACCCGTGGCTGTCCCGGCGATGGAGACCGGAAACAGCTCCTTGTTCGTAATAAAACCGATGGTGGCAACCGCGCCCGCAAAGACCCCGATCGCCAAACATATTAGATATAGCAAAAAGACAGGGATGCTCTGGCTGAAGAAATAAAGGGTACCGGTAATCACACAAATTAGTGCGCTGGTTAGAATCAGAACCGGTTTGCGGGCCTTGAACAGGTTGTTGGACAGATAACTCAACAATGGGCTGCCCACAATCATACCGATGGCGGCCATGGACAGGATGTGTCCGGCCTGGGGCTTGCTCAGATTGTAAACCTGCATCAGAAATGGCCCTCCCCACAGGCCGATGAAAGAGAAGAAAAAGCCGAAAGTAAAAAAGAACCAGCTTGAAAGGGGCCAGAAATGAGGCAGCGAAAGAACCATTTTTACCCCCTGGATGAGCGGGATGGATTCCTGAGGTGGCCCTGAAGGTTCGGATAAGGACGGCCACCCTTTGTCCGCCGGCCGGTCGCGCACAAAGATCCAGACCAGGGCTCCCAGAACCAGGGTGAAAAGCCCCACCAGCACAAAAGACTGGCGCCAGCCGATCCAATTGCTCACATAAGCCAGGGGAGTGGCGGCGCTGTATGACCCGATTCCCCCCATGGCCATGAGGATTCCGGTCATCATGGCAAATTCCTTAACCCGAAACCACTCTGCCAGAACCTTTAGGGTGGGCACAAACAGCATGGCCACGCCCACCCCCACAATCGTGCGCCCCACAATGGCCGCATAAACGTTGGGCGCCATCCCCAGAACGATCGAACCGGCAAATGCGACACAGAAAAACAGGCTGATGGTTTTGCGCGGTCCCCATGAATCTGACAGCAATCCGGCGGGAAGTTGCATCAAGGCATAAGGGTAGAAATAAGCCGATCCCAATAATCCCAGCAGTCCCCCCCCGGCAGACAGGTCGCGTCGCATGTCTTCAGCCACCACGGCCGGACACAGCCTATGAAAATAGACCATGACATACCCAAAGGATAAAATCCAAAAAATCAGCCATCGGTATCGTAATACTTTCTGCGTTGCATCAGCGCTCATGAGCCAGTTTTCCGTTTTTCAGGTTGAAGGTTCAGCGTTGGGGCCTGAATTTTAAACGAGCCCTCCAGCGGCGGGTAAATCCTCCGGAGGCGGGCAGGCCGTAGGCTTTCCGGGCAAGATTCAGGTCTTGGCTTGTGTTATCCTGACATACCGCGGGGTTTATGTCAATTGGATAGGCAAGGCGGTGAGGCCGGCGTCAAAGTCGACTTTAACATATTCAGCCTAGAGAATTTTCCGGCGGCCGTATGGGGCGTTGGCGGCCTTGGATAAAGGCCGCAATGCGACTGCAGCTGAAATAACAGCGGGAGTTGACTTAAGTCAAATTTTATTTGGCTACTTTTGATGTATATAATGTAAATATGGATACTTACCGTTTGGATCATCCGGGATAACCCCTGTCAACAACGTGCCGAGGAAAGTACCATGACTAAGGATCAAGACCAAAAAGATTCCCCTGCAAGCAAACTAAATTGCTGGGAAGTCATGATGTGCGGCCGTGAGCCGGGAGGGACAAACGCCGATGAACATGGCGTTTGTCCGGCAGCCGCCGACCGGTCCTGGGACGGAATTAACGCCGGCCAATGCGGCGGTCGAATCTGCTGGGCGGTGGCCGGAACATTCTGCGGCGGATGCACCCAGGGATCGTATGTCGAAAAGAGACCCTCCTGTCTAAACTGCGACTTTTATCAAATGGTGCAGGATGAAGAAGGCATGGCGAATCGGCAGACTAAATTTCTGCAATTTATTGTCCAGGAAAATCGCAGTCCTTTCTTTGACAAAATGACCTACCGGCATATTAAAGCCGGCGAGCGTTTCGTGGTCCAGGGAGCGGTGGAGGATACGGCCTATATCATTCAGCGTGGTGCGTGTCTGGCCATCGTTGAAAAAAATGGCGAACTGCACCCGGTGGATCATTACGGCGAGGGAGATATCATCGGCGGGTTGGGGATTCTGACCGGCGAGCCCCGGCGTGCCCATGTCGAAGCGGAAACGGATGTTGACCTTTGGATTATGACCCGCGATCAATTCGATGAAATTGCCGACAAAGACCCCGACCTGTTGGATTTCATCACCGAACTGGTGGCAGACCGCTTGGACAGTCGTCGGCCGACCGCCTATCGGGCCATCGGCAAATATGTGACAACGGATATTATCGGGCGCGGCGCTTTCAGTATCGTTTATCGCGGGATGCACACGGGCCTGAGCATGCCGGTGGTCATTAAAATGATGCGCCACGACATGGCCTTGTACCCGGAATTTTTGGAGAGCTTTCACAACGAAGCCAGAACCATCGCCGGCCTTTGCCACGACCACATCGTCAAGGTTTATGATTTCGAGGAATGCTACAAAACGCTGTTTATCATCATGGAATATTTAAAAGGCGACTCGCTCAAGGATATGATCAGTCACCTGAGAGTCATTCCACCGAAGCCGGCCGTCAATTTTCTGAGTCAGATCTGCTCGGCGCTGGCCTATGCCCACGACAGCGGTATCATTCATCGCGATATCAACCCGTCCAATATCATCGTTCAACCCAATGATCGGGTTAAAATTCTTGATTTCGGCTTAGCCTGTCCATCCGGCACCGAGGATTTTTCGAATAAGGGAACGCCCTACTACATGGCACCGGAACAAATCGAGGGCGAGCCGGTGGATCCACGAACCGATATCTATGCGCTGGGGATTACCGCTTTTGAAATGGTAACCGGCAGGCGCCCGTTTCCGGAGGACAATGTCAAAGCGCTGTTCGATTGTCACCTGACCCGGGATATAATGGACCCGCGGGAATTAAATCCGGCTATCCCCCGACAACTGCAGCAATTTATTTTAAAGTGCGCACGCTGCAACCCGAATCAGCGTTACCAGGATATGAGTCAGGCCCTGGCCGCGCTCGAACCGCTGATGCAAGATTTCAGGATACCGGCTGACAATTTATGCGCAGATAAAAGGAAAATGTCTTCCCTCTTATTGACCTATACCGACCAAAACCAGGCGGAACTCGCCCGGTTGGTGGAAACCTTCAAAGCCAAGGCCCGGCAACTGGGTGCGCGGGTGGATATGGCGGATAGTCAGGATTTATAATGAGAATGCGTCAAGGGCGGGATGGATCGAATACCATAGAAAAACTAAGTATGAATGGACAAATCGATGGCTTGCAAGTCATCAAAATCGGCGGCAGGAAGTTTATTGGCATCACCCATAGCGGCCTTGCCGGAAAACTAAATGAAGACCGGTATCTAATCAAGGACATGCAGGACAATTCCGTCCTGATCGCCGTTGCCGATGGCCTGGGAGGAGGTGTCTGTGGCGATTACGCCGCCGAAAAAATCAGAAAAAATTTTGCGGGACTGAAACGGGTGACCAAAAATAATGAACAGCCGGAGCTGGATCAGCTTGTCCGTCAAATAGATCGCGCCATTTATGCTGAAGGCCAAAGCATTCAGGACCTGGCAGGCACGGGCAGCACAGTTACCGGTGTGCTGTTGCGCAACGGATTCGCCCACTGGGTGCATGTTGGAGACAGCCGGCTGTATTTTCTGCGAGACGAAAAATTAACCCAGGTGACCGAAGACCAGACCCTGGCGCGTTTTCTGCTGCAAGAAGGTGAAATTACCCCGGACCAAATGCCGACCCACTACTCGCGGCATATTATGGATCAATGCGTCGGGTGCGGCTATTCGGAACCGGAAACAGGCAACCTAAAATTTAATACCGGTGACCTCCTGGTGCTTTCCACCGACGGTCTTCACAAGCAAATCCCTGAAACCACGCTAATTTACATCCTCAATGCCGCAACCGGCCTGAAAACCAAAGCAAAATCGCTGGTGAAAGCGGCCTTGGACGCGGGCGGCATGGACAATATCACCCTCGTCCTGGTGCAAGGCTAGCCCGGCA
>Ga0209536_100011607_pt1 | contig 12887 bp, 5 predicted proteins | sample DeeMarSeWOR28_12_FD_187461 | JGI IMG/M metagenome (GOLD analysis project Ga0209536, IMG submission 187461) | Marine sediment microbial communities from White Oak River estuary, North Carolina - WOR-2-8_12 (SPAdes) (version 2) | ecosystem: Environmental > Aquatic > Marine > Intertidal zone >...
GAATGTCCAGGACCAGGAGCTGATCTCACCCGATGACTGGTCCGTGAAGGAGACCGTAAGAGGCGAGCAGCCCGATGTGGGAGTGCCGGAGAAGGCTGCGCTGGGCGGGGTCGGGCCGCCGGTGTTCAGCGCGTTGAATGCGTTCACCCGCCCCGCACCAAGCTTCCCCGCGTAGGAGGAATTGCCAGGGAGACCATCGATGTCATCTGCAGTGTCGAACAGCCGCTGCTGCACCTGGGATGAGGTCCATGAGGGGTTCTGAGACCAGATAAGGGCCGCCACCCCAGCCGCCAGTGGCGCAGCCATTGACGTTCCGCTGGCCGAGGCGACGTAGTCGGCGGATGGATCATCATGAACATGATAGAGGCTCATGATATCCTCGCCCGGGGCAGAGATGTCGACCCACGTTCCATAGCTGGAAAAACTGGCCTTCACGTCGCTGGGGTCGGTTGCCGCCACCGATATGATGTCCTCCCGGGCGGTCATATAGTCGGTCGTTTCGTTGCCAGCGTTCCCGGCGGACTTGAAGATCAGGCCTCCGCTTGCCAGAAAGTAGTCGATGGCATCTCCCAAACCTCCGGAATTGGATGAGCTCCAGCTACAGGAGGCGATCCTTGCTCCGTTATCGGCCGCATAGCGGAATGCCTGCGCTGCGAAGTCCATGCTGACGTAGCCTACTTCTGATCCGCCGATGAAGAAGGTTCTTCCGGACCAGCCGATTCTGAGGGCCATGATTTTCACTCCGTTCCCCGTGGCCTGGAGCGATCCATTCCCCCACCCTCCTGCCGCCGACGAGACGGCATAGCCGTTGTTGTTCAAGGCCGCAACGATACCTGATGTGTGTGTGCCATGGCCGTTGAAGTCGCGCGGGTCATTGTCTTGTGTGCTGCAGTCCTCTCCCGTGATGCAGGGATTGAAGAACGATCCCGCACTACTGACGAAGTCCCACCCGATCCAGTCATCGGTGTAGCCGTTGCCGTCATCGTCCACACCTGCGGCACCGTTCCTTTCTGCCGCGTTGATCCACATGTTCCCGCTGGCACCTTCCGGGGCCGACCAGGAGGCGGCGGATCCGCCGAGGTCCTTATGCATGTACCGGACTCCGGTGTCCAGATTTGCCACGAGAATGTCCTGGGATCCGGTCTCGACCTCCCAGGCCTCAGGTGCATCAATATCGTTATCGCTTCCCTGATCAAGATGCCACTGGTCAAGGAATCGGGGATCGTTTGGTGTGGCGTCCACGGCATGGATGCCGACAGGTTGAGCGTCCAGAACACCCGGGATGTTCCGATACGCCTCAACCATTGCCTGGACATCCTGCTCCGAATGGAGATTCAAGACGTGCCAGCCGGAGAGGTCGATGACCCGCTTGCCGAGCCGTTTTGGGCGTGCACCCGGAAACTGCTGCACGATTGAACGAACCCCGTATTGCTCGGCAAGTCTGTCCAGAGCCGGGATCTCCAGTCGCCCTTGCACGGCACGTGCCCTGTTCATTTGGGTGAGAACCGTCTGGTCGAACTTGACCACGATCCGGTCGGGAGTGAAGCCGACGAATCCCGGGACGTCCGATGGGCGAACCGGCGGAGCTACTTTTGCCTCTTGCGCCCACCCGTCAGACAGTGCCAGGAAGATGAGGGCGGCAAACATTGAAATCGCGATTTGCGTCTGAACAATCCGCATGGTTCCTCCTGAGATAGTTGGCTGTACAGGAATGTGCGATCATTGGAAAGTGCGACGGGTGCCCTCTGTGATAATTCACTTTCCCGGGAAGAAAATCAAGAACCCTGGGGAAATACCGCATTGATGTGTAGGTCTGGACATCTCTCAGCTCATCGTGGACCGCACTGAGTCACGCGGCACTGGTATGCGCTGTGACTCCAAACACGACAGGTGGGTGTCGAGGGTTTTGTCTGTATGAAAGAGATTGTATATTATAGAGATAGAAGATCATGTGAAGGTGCTCTGCCGATGAGTGTACTGAGAAGGAGATTCACCGGGAGAAGGCTCATCTGCCTCTCTCTGTTTGTCGCGGCGCCATTCCTGAACGGGGGATGCATGCTGCATATTTCTCCACACGGTACGATCACGGGATCGGGAAGGATTCTCTCACAGGAACGGATCGTGGATGCCTTCCGCGGAGTGCAGATCAAGGGATTCGGGAAGGTGCACATCAGCCAGGGTTCTTCTCAAAGCCTGCGGGTGGATGCCGACGACAATGTCATTGACCAGGTGAGGACTTCCGTGGAGGCGGGCATGCTGCTCGTTGATATGGAGAAGAAGGTCTCGTATGCGAACGTGACTATCGAGATCTACGTTACAGTGCCCGATCTGGAGAGGCTGGAGATCACGGGGGCGGGTGATATCACGACAGAGTCGCCGATCCGCGTCGAGACACTAGTCTGCGACATCGAGGGGGCAGGCACGATCAGGCTCAGCGGTTGGGCGGACCGTCTCGAGGCGAGAATCAGCGGATCGGGAAAGATCTGTTGCTTCGATTTCGTTGCGCGGAGCTGCAAGGCAGTGATCAGCGGGATGGGTTCATGCGAAGTGAACGTGACAGAGAGCCTGGATGCGGTCATAACCGGGATGGGAGATATCATCTACGACGGAAATCCCGAGGTCACACAGAGGGTCACAGGCATGGGGAGCGTCCGAGGGAAGTAGCAATCTATGAAGTGGTTCAACATTCGCGTTGTTGCGCATATGCTCTATCGTTGCCGTTCGTTTCTCCTCCCACTCCTGGTCAGCTTCCTCTATCCGATGGCGGTGGCGTGCCAGTCCACGGAGATGAAGTTTGAGCGGCTCTCCCCCGAGGAAGGTCTCTCGCAATCGACGGTGAACGCCGTTGTCCAGGACGGTCAGGGATTCCTCTGGTTCGGAACACAGGACGGGCTGAACCGCTACGACGGATACTCCATTGCCGTCTATAAACATATCAGCTCGGACACGGGTTCCATCTCGGACAACGGCATATGGACCCTCTGCAGGGACGCCTCCGGAGATATCTGGATCGGGACGATGGGAGGCGGGCTCAACAGGTACGTCCTTTCTCGCGATAGGTTCGTGCGGTATGTCCATGATCCTCTGGATTCCACGAGCCTGAGCGGCGATCACGTTACTGCGCTCTATCGGGATTCAAAAGGATATCTCTGGGCAGGTACGCTTCACGCGGGGTTGAACAGGTACGACGCGGAGAGCGACCGCTTTGTTCGTTATCTCCATGACCCTGCAGATTCCAGAAGCCTGAGCAGCAATACTGTCTGGGCGATTTGTGAAGACTCCGAAGGTGCTATCTGGGTTGGCACATGGGGGGGTCTCAATCGGTATGAGTGGGGAGGTGACTCGTCGGGCGTCTTTGCCCGGTATCGACACGACCCCCGTGATCGGTCGAGCCTCTCGAGTGACAATGTCCGTGCGCTTGCCGTGGACGGCGATGGCATTCTCTGGGTCGGGACGTGGGGAGGTGGGCTGAACCGATTTGAGAGGGAGAGTGAGACCTTTGCCCGGTTCACGCACGACCCGTCATTGCCGGGGAGTCTGGGCAGCAATCTCATCCTCTCACTTGCTGTCGACAGAAAGGACGATCTCTGGGTGGGGACCGGTGATGCCGGACTGGACCGGATGGATCGCGCCTCGGGCTCGTTCATTCACCATCGGAAAGACCTGTTCGACCTTCACTCCTTGAGCGACAATATCGTCTGTTCCATCTATGAGGATCTGGCCGGCACGCTCTGGATCGGGACCGGGGCCGGAGGGATCAACCGCTATGATTGGCTGAAGAACCGGTTTGTTCACTACCGTGACCACCCGAATGATCCGGACGATTTGAGCGGAAATGACGTCTGGGCGCTCCTGGAAGACACCCGGGGTGATCTCTGGATTGGCACCTATGGCCAAGGACTCAACAGGCTGGATCGCGATCGGAAGCGCTACACAGTATATCTGCACAATCCAGGGGACCCGTTGTCGCTGAGTCACAATGTCGTTCTTGCGCTCTGTGAAAGCCGTTCAGGCGATCTCTGGATCGGCACGGAAGGGGGTGGGCTGAACAGGCTGGATACGCGGTCTATGACGTTCCGGCGCTATCTCCATGATCCCCGTGACACGAACAGCCTCATGCACGATGAGATCACCGTGATATGCGAAGACACCAGGGGCAACCTCTGGATAGGGACGAACGGGACCGGCCTTGAACGGTTCGATCCGGCATCCGGACGCTTTGTCCACTACTATCCGCATCCGGAGGATGAAGGCAGCCTCGCGAGTGGCACAATCCTGTCGATCTACACGGACCGTTCTGGAGATCTCTGGGTGGGGACCTGGGGCGGGGGCGTTCACCGCTACGACTGGGAGAGCGACTCGTTCACCCGGTTCCGGTTTTCTGAGAACGATTCGACCAGTTTGAACAACAACACGGTCCTCTCGATACACGAGGATGAGAGAGGGATCCTCTGGCTTGGAACCCAGGGTGGGGGTCTCAATCGGTATGATCCCGCGAGCGGTACCTTCAGGTACTTCACCGAATCGGACGGACTACCCAACAACGTCGTCTACGCGATTCTGCCGGATCGACACGGAAACCTCTGGCTCAGTACGAACAGAGGCGCATCCAGATTCAATCCGCTGAGGAAGACTTTCCGGAACTATGACCTCAGTGATGGTCTGCAGGGGAACGAGTTCAACCAGGGGTCATTCTACCGGAGCCGAAGCGGCGAGATCTTCCTCGGAGGAATCAACGGCTTCAATGCCTTCTATCCCGATAGCATTCGGGACAACCCACGCATCCCCCGAGTGTATCTGACCGACTTCCGGGTTTTCGACAAACGCGTTCCCCTTGAAGAGGCGATCGTCGTTACGAGTGATATTGAACTCTCCTATGCTCAGAATTTCTTCTCATTCGAGTTCGTTGCGCTCAATTACAGTTCGCCGGAGAAGAATGAGTATGCGTACATGCTGGACGGCCTCGACAGAGACTGGATCCATGCCGGCACCCGCCGGTTTGCGAGCTACACCAATTTGGATCCGGGGGAATATGTCTTTCGCGTGAAAGCGTCCAACAATGATGGGTTGTGGAACGAAGAAGGGGCGCGAGTGTCCGTGACAATCACCCCGCCGTACTGGAAGACCCTGTGGTTCGCTCTGGTGGTGACCTTTTCGGTGGTGGCTATCGGCATACTCCTGTATCAGCTCCGGATCAGGAAGCTCCTGGAGATCGAGCGCATTCGAGCATCCATTGCCACGGATCTCCATGACGACATCGGCTCCACGTTGACGGAAATGGCTCTCTTCAGTGACGTGGGCCTCCGGGAGCTGAGGAGTCATTCTGGGGACGGCAGGATCTCCGAAACGGATGTTGTGAAGGTGTCGGCGCTGCTCAAGGAGATAGGAACGACGTCGCGGAACCTCATTGATGCAATGAACGATATCGTCTGGGCGATCGACCCCAAGAACGATTCCTTTGAGTTCCTCCTTCTGCGCATGAAGACCCATGCGGGCCGGGTGCTTGAGGCGAAAGACATCAATTACGAGATTACCATTCCCGCGGACATACAGCATCTCCGGCTGCCGGTGGCATTTAGGAGGAGGATCTTCCTGGTGTTCAAGGAGGCTCTCAACAACATCCTGAGGCATGCCCGACCGACCAAGGTGACGCTCACCATCAAAAAGGAGAGACGTTCGCTCCTCATGGTGATAGCGGATGACGGGGCCGGCTTTGACCCGGAGCAGCGGCATCAGGGAAACGGCCTTCGAAACATGAAGGAACGAGCTGCCTCATTGAACGGGGAGTTGAGCATTGTGTCGGCCCCAGCCTCCGGCACGACGGTTAGTCTGAGGGCTCCCATACCATAGGAGTGCAATGGGTAAGACAGCGTTGACTGATCCGACCGAAGAGGGGACTACAGTAAAGGTCGCGGTTGTGGAGGACCGGAAGCGGATCCGCGAGGCCATTGTGGATATCATCAATCAAAGTGAAGGTCTCGCATGCACGGGAGCTTATGGATCGTGTGAGGATCTGCTGGAGGTTCTATCGGAGAGCATACCCGATGTCATACTGATGGATATTGTGCTCCCCGGGATGTCTGGCATCGAGGGGGTGAAGTTGATTAAGGCCAAACATCCCTCCATAGATGTTCTCATGCACACGGTGTACGATGATGATGACAAGATCTTTCAAAGCATCTGCGCCGGTGCTTCCGGCTACGTCCTGAAGAACTCCGAGAGCACGGAACTGGTAAACGCGATCCGTGAGATACGTGTGGGAGCGCCGATGAGCGCCTCGATAGCCCGGCGGATGCTGGAGATGGTGCGCGGGAGGGCGCGGAAACCGGACCCTGAGATGAACCTCACTCCGCGCGAGCTGGACATACTCCAGTGGCTGGTGGAGGGGCTGAGCTACAAGAGCATCGCCGAGAAGCTCTTCATCAGCCCACTGACCGTCCAGTCGCACATAAAGAAGGTCTACGAAAAGCTCCACGTCCACTCAAAGTCGGCCGCTGTCTCAAAAGCCCTTAAAAACAGGCTTCTTTGGTGAAAAAAAGGGACTCCGCCGGGCGAAATTACCATATTTATGGTATTGTGTTTCTGGCGGGTGAACGGTACCATTTCATAGAAAAATGGGGGGCCTTTTCTCCACGCCGTGGAATAACCCCTTCGCAGTGGCAGCAACCAACGAGATCTTACGGGAGGCAAGGATGAGAAGAGGATTAGTACTAGCCCTGATCGGTCTGCTATTCGGGGTCGGTCAATTCGTACGGGCTGATCCCACCAAAGGGATCATCAAGGGGACGGTGATCGATGAGGCGAGCGGCCACGGGATTCCGTGGGTCCAGATACAGGTCTACAGCTCGCCTATTGAGCAGCCCGCACATTGGATGCAGGTTCTGACAGGTTTTGACGGGACCTACCAGGTTGAGGTGGACCCCGGGACGTACGTCCTGCGCGCACAGCCACCGTACAGCAGTGTTCGGCAATGGTTGCCGGAATGGTACGACAATGCAGACAGCGCGGGCGCTACCCCGCTTGACGTATCTGCAGGTTCGACGGTAGTTGCGAACTTCGCACTGGGCGAAACGCCTTCGGGTGAGCCCACGGGTAAGATCGTCGGGACAGTAGTGGATGAGGTCACCAACGAGCCGATCAAGATGGTGCCGATCATCTTCTTCAGCACCGACAGCTTGAAGTGTATGCCCCACGTGGCATTGACCGGTGAGGATGGCACGTACCAGGCCGTCCTGGCAGTAGGGTCGTACCTGGTGAAAGCTCATCCGCTTCCCCTGCCGCCGTGGGAGTCGGCCTACATGCCGGAGTGGTACGATGGTGTCGCCAAACCGGAGGACGCAACCCCTGTTGCCGTCGGTGACGGGACCGAAGAGACTGCAAACTTCGCGCTGGACAAGAAGGAACCTCCGACGCCGGCATACATCGAGGGGAGGGTGACCGACGAAAGCGGCAACCCCCTGCAGGACGCCATGGTCATTATTACGAAGACGATTCAGGAGCTGAATCACATTGATGCCGAAGGCGGCCCGGTTCCCGGCCCGGCTCCCGATGCCATCCACATTCTCGGCCTCGGCAATATTCACGGCGTCATCTGGAAAGGGATGACAGACGCCGACGGCCGATACAAGGCCACAGTCATGTTGGGAGGCGAGTACATCGCACTGGCGGCCAAATCTGGATACGTGCCAGAGTTCTACGACAACAAGACGAACCCGCTGCTCGCCGACGTCATTGAGGTGAGTGAGGACGTCAGCGGAATCGATTTCTCGCTGGACGCAAAGACAGCTGCCTCCAACAGTGTCAGCGGGATGGTCCGGGACGAGCCTGGAGTGGGCGTGAAATCACGGATCCTCCTGATTCCCGCCGAGTACGGAATGATGCACACCTCCGTCCGCTTTGGCTATACCGATGAGGAAGGCGACTACACCATCGAGGATGTGGCCGACGGGAAGTACATCGTTCTTGCTGTTCCGTTTGAGGATTACGCTCCCGCCTTCTACAAGGAGGGCGAGTACGGCGTTATCCACTGGAAGGATGCCCAGGTGATCGAGGTTGCCGATGATGTGACGGGGATCGACATCGGCGTCGTTCCTCTGGGGACTGCGGGGGTTGTCTCGCTGGCCGGCCGCATTTCGGATGAGCTGGGAGCGCCGCTGGAAGGTGTTAGCGTCTTTGCGCTCTCGGGCGCTGACGAGGTTCTGGGTTATGGCCTGACGTCTGCAACGGGTGAGTACCTGATTGAAGGTCTGCCGGTCGGGACAGTCATGCTCGTGGCGGACAGGGAAGGATACGATCCTGCCGAGACCGAGCTGACCGTTTCCGGAGGGACATTTTCCGTGGAGAACGTTGACCTCTCAATGAAGGCCTCGGGTCCCGTGACGAGCGAGGAGACGCCTTCACTCCCGGCGTCGTACCAGCTGGGTCAGAACTATCCGAATCCCTTCAACCCTGCGACGACGATACGTTTCGAGATCCCCAGCGCAGGAATAGCTCGTTTGACGGTCTACAATCTCCTCGGAGAAGAGCTTGCGACGCTGGTGGACGGTCTTCTCCAGGCGGGAAGGCATTCGGTCGTCTGGAATGGAACGGACCACGCGGGACGTTCAGTCTCCAGCGGCGTCTATTTCTACAGACTGACTGTGTCAAACGGATCCGGTGAACAGGAGTACTCTCGCATTCTCAAGATGACGCTTCTCAAGTAGTGGTGGCACTCTCGCCGGCATGTTCCTGGGAAAGCGGAGGAAGCGCCCAGCTTCCTTTGCTTTCCCACGGCGGAGGCCTGAGCGGATTGGTACTGGATGTTGCTTTGATGGCTGTCAAACGATACATTGTGATGCCGGGTAGAGGCGTGTTCCCTCCGTTGGCGCATGATCATGTGCTGACCTGATCCCCCTCCCTCTGGCTTACGTGACACCTGGCCCCGGCAGGAGGCAAAGCGTGTACTCTCGAATCCTCTTAATCCTATGTCTGGTCCTCGCAGTGGGGACACCGGGTGTGCAGGCGGGGGATCCTCCCGTGCCGACGGCTCTTAGCGCAGAACTCGCTCCTGACGCACCTCCCCGCGTGATTCTCACATGGTCTGCACCTGTCGGTCCATACTTCTTCAAAGTCTATAAATCGCTAGGTGACTCGACAAGGCTGGCATGGGCCGGTATATCCATAGGTCGCCAGTTCGAGGATATCGAGGTCTTTTCTTCGGGTACGTACTACTATGCTGTTTCCACTGTTGACACGGGGTTCATCGAAAGCGACCGAACTGCGGTAGTTGCCATCACCGTCACTCAGGGCTCTGAGGGCCTGGCAGGGATTGTGGCCGGCGTTGTCAGCGATGATTCCACCGGGATCCCGCTCAGGGGTGTGCAGGTGCGTCTACACGCTCAGGGAACGGAGCCATCCTTCGTCTATTCGCTGATTACCGACTCGCTGGGTCGGTTCCATGCCGTCGTTGATACGGGCAAGTATCTGCTCTATGCTGAGCGTCTCTGGTGGCTGTTGCCGGGTCCCAGATACGAACCGGAATGGTATGATGATGCATCCAGCGCGAGTGAAGCAACTGCGATCAGTATCGGGGATGGTGATTCGGCCTGGGTGGATATCGGGTTGGGAAGGGAGCTGGAGGGACCGGCTGCGCATATCAGTGGAACCGTGAGGGATGAGGGGGGGGCGCCGCTCGGGGGGGCTCTGGTAGCGGCTGTGCGAACAATTCAGGAGATTCACCAGCGGAGCGCTCTCTCCGGGTATCCGTGGGGTGTAGGTGAGGAGCAGTACGATTTCAGCGGATTTGGGGAGATACGAGGAGTACGGTGGTTCGGACTGACGGATACCCTGGGAGTGTACGACGCCGAGGTTCCGGATAGCGCGAGCTACCTCATGGTTGCCTGGAAGCTGGGGTATCTTCCGGAGTTCGCTGACGACAAGTTTGACCCCGCCGAGGCCGATATCATCAGCCTCACGGGCGACACGAGTGGCGTTGATTTTTCACTGGCCAAGGTGGGAAGCTCTTCATCCGCCGTGAAGGGGTCAGTCCGATCCTCGGGAGGTGAGCCGGTGACCGGACGTCTGATTCTCTTCCCGCGTCCAAATGGTGGTCCTACGAAGTCGGGCCGGTTCGTCTACACCGACAGTGAGGGGGACTTCGAATTCCAGAATGTGGAGAGCGGCGCTTACTACGTCCAGGCGGTTCCAAACAGCGGATATGCGCCAGCATACTACAAAGGCGGCGCCTATGGAGTTCATCAGTGGCAGGAGGCGGACACCGTGATGGTTGATGGCGGGACAACCGATATCACCATCGGCGTCGTCCCCGTGAGCAGTATGGGCGTCTCTTCGGTGAGCGGGAATGTAACAGACGCCGACGGCTTGCCTGTTGGAGGAGCACACGTGCTGGTCAAGAACCAGAGTGGATCGACGGTGGGATACGGACTCAGCGATTCAGAAGGGGACTACTCTGTTGTGGCACTCACCTCCGGAGAGGTCGCACTCTCCGTTGATCGGATCGGATATGACTCCACAGGACGGGGACTGGATGTGCCTGTCGGCGCGTCGGATCTGGAGGCTGTTGATTTTGTGCTCGCCAAGTCCGGCACCGTGGTGTCGGTGGGGGAGGACGGGGTGCCAGAGAGGACGACGCTGGAGCAAAACTACCCTAACCCGTTCAACCCGACCACAACAATTCGCTATTCTCTGGGCGCCTCATCGAGGGTTCTTCTCACGGTTTATGATCTGTTGGGCCGGAAGGTCGCGACGCTGGTTGAGGAGAATCAGGTTGCCGGTCGCTACTCGGTTGATTTCGGCGCAGCCTCATTGGCCTCCGGCGTCTATCTCTACCGCCTGCAGGTTGGTGGGTACACACAGACAAGAAAGATGATGCTGGTCCGTTAGTATGTAATCTAGAGCATTCTTTTTTTGCCGTTCCTTCGCCTCCCGTCTTCCGGTGCCTGCCGACACTTTCCCCCCTATGGCAGCTAACCCCGACCCTCCGGTCATCTTCTGAGATCTAGGTTTTTCCGCTTTGTCACCCATCTGTGGTAATCACCTGGAATTCATTACTTGGGGTACCCGATCTATGTCATTTTGGCCAAACTCGACCATTTCTGCTGCCAGTGAATGGAAAGTCCATTAGGTTGTTACCGATGTGTAGTAATAAGTTACCCATCTTTGGTAATAAGTCGAGTGAAGGAGAAGGTAGTACTCTGACTAGTTTTCGCAAATAATAGCCGTGCTGTTGACAGCAAGCGTGAGCGACGTCACATCAAGGATTGTGAGCAGAACTGCTTGCGTCACACTTCTCATACAAAACTATCTCTTGGTGAGGTTAACTTCTTGTTAATTCAGTCAAATCAATTGACAAGTGTTTCTCAAAAGAGTATCTTTAGAGCACCTGTTCTCTCTATTCATGCTTCAGAGCATTGGATGATGTGCTCCGCCGGGCGCGGAGAAGACGGAAGAGAGAGTCGTGTCGCTCTGAAAACGACGACCCGGACTGATGCTCTGATAGACTAGCTTGGAGAACTCTTCAAGTCAGAGATGCGTGCGGAAATGACTGAAAAATGGTCGCTCGCGAGCTCGCGATATCCCCCAGGCAATCAGGTGGTGACGCATCTTCTGTTTCCACCTTGTGTAAGGCATCAACCTCCCCGTTGTGTCAAGCGTTCTTCCGTCCCCTTACAAGTCCCTAACACGAACCATCAACAGCAAGTGTATGCGCGAATGCCGGAGAGTGCCACCACACTCCCCTCTAGCTGAAACATAACTAACGAGTACTCTGCCCGTCGTGCGGCTTCGTTCGCCCCGTGTTGCGCAATGGCCGTCGTCTTTATTCACATCTCTGTGAATGATCGCTGAATGGCCGGGGGGGTGGTGGTGAGCGAAAGCTGTCACCTGAGAGGGATTCTACACCTCTCAAGCAGCCAGACGTGATGTTCCAGGGGAGCCCAGGTCCGCCGGTGGGATTCCCCTGATCGTCCTTCACTCAGTCAGCCGCTCGCCGGTTGCAGTCAGTTGCCCGATCCCGGGTCGCATCTATCTAGAATGAATATTACTCCCCAGTCATCAAGGCCTTGATGGCCTTGGTATTTCTCATTCGCGAGGACACGAGAACTATGCTACCACGAACTGCATCGTCCTCCACCGTGAGGTCAATGGAGCCAGAGACGTTTGTGCAGCTTCTCCGTGTCAGTGCAAACCGCCAGTCCCTCATGGAGTCGTACCTGCAGGAACAGCTTGCGCGTGCTTTGGGTGTTGAAGCCGCGGAACTCGAGCCACCCAAGGGGGTGGTCGGCGTGACCATAGATTCGGTCATGTCGCATCGCCTTCTCCGGAACATCGAGTCGAGTCTGGGCATCGGGGTGCGAGAATTCCCCCTGCCTTCCCCGTTCACGATCCCTGACCTGGCACACCGTCTGCTGAGTGAGCTCGACCGGATCAAGGTCACCCCACGGCCTCGTCAGATTGTTCCGAAGGAAGAGTTTGTCGACGTGCCACTCTCCTACGGCCAACGCGCCCTCTGGTTTCTCCAGGAGCTCAACCCCAAGAGCGTGGCGCACAACGTGGTGTACGCTGTCCGCATACCGACAGAACTCAATGTCGGGGCATTCAGACGCGCGTTTCAGCGGCTGGTCAACCGTCATCCGTGCCTTCGCTCCGTCTTCGTGGAGAAGGATGATGAGCTCTTCATGAGAGTGCATGACAGGCAGCAGGTCGACCTCCGGGAGGTTGATGCAAGAGGGTTGTCAAAGGAAGCCTTTGACGCGAAGCTGAGTGAGGAGATGTTCACACCATTTGACCTCCGCCGCGGCCCGCTCCTCCGTGTCAGGCTTTACACGCGCTCGAAGACCGATCACGTCGTTGTTCTCTCGACGCACCACAGCGTCTCTGATATGTGGTCG
>Ga0209536_100011608_pt1 | contig 12885 bp, 9 predicted proteins | sample DeeMarSeWOR28_12_FD_187461 | JGI IMG/M metagenome (GOLD analysis project Ga0209536, IMG submission 187461) | Marine sediment microbial communities from White Oak River estuary, North Carolina - WOR-2-8_12 (SPAdes) (version 2) | ecosystem: Environmental > Aquatic > Marine > Intertidal zone >...
GTTGAAGTCGCCATTCGATGAAGTGCTTCTCGACTACTACTTCACGTCCCAGCTAGCACTCGTCGACCTCGAAGGCGCTCAACAGCCGATCGGCGAGCCGGCGATCTTCAGAAACATAGACCCCGCACCGGATGGAGGGCACTTCCTCATCAGTCGAGTCCAGCGGCCGTACTCCTATCTGGTGCCGGTTTACCTCTTCCCGCAGGAAGTCGAGGTATGGGGACACGGGGGTGAGGAAGTGCACACGATAGCCTCACTTCCATTGGCCGAGCATGTGCCCATCGGTGGCGTGCCCGAGGGGCCGCGAGGGTTCCGTTGGCGACCGGGAGCGACGCACACGCTGGTTTGGATCGAGGCTCTGGACGGCGGGGATCCGAGGAACGAGGCCGAATTCCGCGATCGGATCGTCATCAGCAACCCACCCTTCGACGGTGACCCCATCGAAGTCACGAAGACCGAGTTGCGCTTCTATTCCTTCGCCTGGACCGAAGCGGGCAGTGCAGCTTTGATCTTCACCTGGGACCGTCGCGCACAGTGGACCAAGGTGGTCCTGGCGGACTTCGAGCCCTATTTCACTCAGCCCAAGATGATTTGGGAACGAGGCATGCGGGACGCCTACAATGACGCCGGCCGACCCGTTCTCGTGAGCAACGATCGCGGCCAGACGGTCATGTTGCAGGCGCCTGACCGGCGATCGATCTACCTGATCGGCTCCGGCGCCTCGCCGCAGGGCGACCATCCCTTCGTCGACCGTTTCGACCCCATGAGTGGCGCGACCGAGCGCCTCTGGCAGAGCGAAGACCCATACTACGAGTACCCCCTGGAAGTGCTCGACAACGAGGGGCGCCGGATACTCACCCGCCGCGAGTCGAAGACCGAGCCACCCAATTACTTCGTGCGCGACTTGCAGACGGGGGAGATGACGGCCCTGACCCAAATCGAGGACCCGGCGCCTCAACTGACCGGCATCAACAAGCGGCGCATCGAGTACAAGCGGGCTGACGGACTGGACCTTTCTGGCACGCTCTACCTGCCGCCTGAGTACGAGGAGGGCACGCCGCTGCCAACGGTGATTTGGGCCTACCCCTGGGAGTTCAAATCCGCCAGAGACGCGGCCCAGGTGCGTGGCTCCGAGCACAGATTCACGTTCTACCGTGGATACTCGCACCTCTTCTTCCTGACCCAGGGCTACGCGGTCCTCGACGGCGCCAGCATGCCCGTGGTCGGCGAGGGAGATGAGGAACCCAACGATTCGTTCGTGGACCAGCTGGTCATGAACGCCCAGGCGGCGGTCGACGCGCTGGTGGAGCTCGGCGTCACCGACCCCGAGCGCGTGGGTGTCGGCGGACATTCCTACGGCGCTTTCATGACCGCTAACTTGCTGGCCCACTCGGACATCTTCAGGGCGGGCATCGCACGCAGCGGGGCCTACAATCGATCTTTGACCCCGTTCGGATTCCAAAACGAAAACCGGACGTTTTGGGAGGCGCCCGAGGTCTACTTCGCCATGTCGCCGTTCATGAACGCCGCCAAGATCAATGAGCCCATGCTGATGCTTCACGGCGAAGCCGACACCAACTCGGGGACGTTTCCCATCCAATCGCAGCGGATGTTCCACGCCGTTAAAGGGCTGGGCAGCACGGTCAAGCTGGTGATGTACCCCAACGAGCAACACGGCTACCGGGCGCGGGAGACGGTACTCGACGCCCTGTACCAGCAGTTTCAGTGGTTCGATCGTTGGGTGAAGAACGCGCCACCGCGGGACGATTCCGAGGCGACCAGCGCTACCGGCGAAGGGTCGCGCTAGAGGGGCTCCCGAAGCGCGCGAGATCGATAGCCCCCGGAGAAGGGGGCGCGGATATGAGCCCTCCGACGAAAGGCAATGGCTGAGGTCGGAGGGCCAGGTCCAGCATCACCCAGGCGGCGAACTTCCCAACGCTCACCATCCCGACCCCATTGATCAACTCCACATCATCTTGCGGGGTGTGGTATTCGTTGTGAAGCCCGGTATGCAGAAACAGCACCGGCTTCATGTTCTGAAAGAAGCAGTACTGGTCGCTTCGGTTCATCAGTCCGTCCACGGTCACCAGGTTCAGTGAGTCCCTGTTGGCGTCGAGGACCAGGTCCACCCAGTACGCCGAAGATTCCACTCCGATTAAACCCAGCGTGGCATCGCTCAGCCGGCCTACCATGTCCAGATTCACCATCGCCGTGACGCTGTCCATGCTCACGGTCGGATGGCCACAGAAGTAGATCGACCCCACCAGGCCGACTTCCTCCGAGCCGTACGCCTGGAACATGATCGAGCGCCGGTCAACTCCAACGGCGTCTTCTCCAGCCGCGTATTCGCTCAGCACGCGGGCGACCTCCACCATCAGAGCGGTGCCCGATGCATTGTCGTCGGCGCCGTTGTAGACGGTGACGGATCCACCCAGGTCCTGCGTGAAACCGATGTGATCGTAATGAGCGCCGAGGATGACCCACTGACCTGCGAGGCTGCCCTGACCCGGCAAAACACCCAGGACGTTCTGCGAAGTGAGACCGCCTTGGCCGTCTACGACGAATGGGATGTCAAAGCTCTGTAGATACGAACTAGACCCTGGATCCAATCCAAGCTCCATGAAGCGAGCGCGAACCCACTCCGCCGCGTCACGCTCGTACTGGGACCCGGCACGCCGACCATACATGCTGTCTGCAGCCAGCACGTTCAGGTAGTCAATAAGAGTCGTTCGCCTCGGAACTGATATTGTCTCTGGCAGGCCGGGCGTTGGTGGCTGCTCAAGCGTGCTCGGCGAGGAGGGAGATTCCGTGCACGACGCAGCCGCGACGAGCAACGCAAAGAAAGAACAGAACCACCGAGTCCTTGGACTGATACGCCAGGTCTTCTCGAACCGAAGCAGTTTCATTCGATAGTCTCGAGTTCAGGGGCTAGCGGGTCAGTTCCGAAGGTCGATCCGATCAGCCGCTGCAATCGTCTCTTCCGGGACGCTTCCAGTGAAGCTCAGAGGTTCGGGGCGAAGAACCAGGTCCAGCAACATCGCGATCGTGAAATTGCCGATCCTGACCATTCCTTCGGTGTTGATGAGTTCGACATCGTCATCCGGCGTATGGTATTCGGGGTGCATTCCGGTGTGCACGAACACGACCGGGTTACCCGCCTCGTAGAAACACGCTTGATCGCTCCTCCCACTGTTGGCTCCGCTGTAATTGATATTCAGAGAATACGTGTTAGCCGCCTCGGCGACCTCCTCCCACCCTGACGACGACGATGTCGCGATTAGCGTCAGCGCGTTGGAGCGCAGCCTGCCGACCATGTCGAGGTTCAGCATAGCGGTGATGGCCGACATGGGAACCGTCGGGTTGCCGCAGTAATGATAGGATCCGATCATCCCCGCCTCTTCCGCACCATACGCGTGAAACATGATCGACCGCCGGTCGGCGTCGCCTGTACCGCCGCCCGCTATATACTCGTGCATGTACCGCGCGATCTCCAGCATCAGCGCCGTCCCGGAAGCGTTGTCATCGGCGCCGTTGATCACCGCAATCGTCGAGTCGTCGATCTCGATCCAGCCGACATGATCGTAGTGGGCACCAAGGATGACCCACTCTTCCGCCAGGTCGCCTCGGCCCGGCAAAACACCGAGCACATTCTGGGACTCTTTACCCGCCCCCACCGGGATGGGGACATTTATGGTGAATTCCTGAAAGTACCCTGCAACGCCGGGCTCCAGCCCGTAGTCGATGAACTTACCACGAACGTACTCCGCCGCCTCGAGCTCGTACTCCGTGCCGTACAGCCGACCGTACATATTATCCGAAGCCAGGTAGTTCAGATGTGCGAGAACGGCAGATTCGCTAAGGGGGTCGGCTTCATCGGGGGACGATAGGAAGTCGCAGGCCGCCAGCGGCAACAATATGAGAACAAGCAGTTTGCGCTTCATCGATATCCGCCTTACGGCCAACAGGCCGGGGCCATCCGCACGACGCCGGGGTCAACTGAAATATACCCCAAAACGGCTGAATGGGTCGCCCGGCTCCCCGCCGGTTGCACAGTTCCTATGCCCGGACCGAAGTTAGGTGCTGGGATTGGCAACTGAGAACACGACGAACGGAACGGAAATGAAGGCTGCAATCTTCCAGCAACACGGTGGTCCGGAAGTCATTGAGGTCGCCGATGTACAACGACCGGAAGTGCGTCCGGGCAACGTGCTCATCGCGGTGCGCGCCGCGGCCATGAACCACCTCGATCTGTGGGCACGGCGCGGGTTGCCGGGGCTCCGTCTCCAGTTCCCGCACATCGGGGGCTCGGACATGGCCGGCACGGTCGCCGAAATCGGAGAGGGCGTCGAGAACCTGGAGACGGGAACGCGCGTTCTCGTGAATCCCAGCCTCTGGTGCGGGCACTGCGAGTGGTGCAAGAAGGGAGAAGAGAGCCTCTGCACGTCCTACCGGATCATCGGTGAGCACCTGGACGGCGGGTTTGCTGAATTCGTCGCCGTCCCCGCGCGCAATGTCCTTCCCATCCCAGACGATCTAGAATTCGAGAATGCCGCGGCTGTGCCGCTCGTCTACAAGACCGCCTGGCGTGCCGTCATCAGCCGCGGACAGATCCGACCCGGCGAGACCCTCCTGATCACCGGCGGCTCGGGCGGCGTTTCCACCGCGGCACTGCAAATTGCCAAGCTAGCGGGAGCGTACGTGTTCGCCGTGACAAGCGGCGCCGACAAAGTGCAACGCCTGCGTGACCTCGGTGCCGATGTCGTCATCGACCGCCTGGAATGCGACTTCGCCAAAGAGATCTGGTCGGCGACGGAGAAGCGCGGCGTCGATGTGGTGCTAGACAGTGTCGGCGAATCTAGCTGGCCCGACCTCACCCGTACCCTCGCTCGTAACGGCCGCCTGGTGACCTACGGCGCTACGACTGGCCCCAATGGACTGACCGACATTCGCCTCGCCTTCTGGAAACAACTCCAGATCATCGGTACGACGATGTCGAGTCGTTCGGAGTTCGAGGAAGTGATGTCTCTCGTCTTCCAAGGGGAACTCGAGCCGGTGATCGACGTCGTATGGCCACTCGAGAAAGCCCGAGAGGCCCACGAACGCCTGGAGGCCGGTGAGCAGTTCGGCAAGATCGTTCTGACACCCTAGACCGCATGGTCCGGCACCGAACCCCAACGCAGCCGCCATCCGATTCGCAGGCAATCAAGCAGCGCGCGGCGGAGCTTGGCTTCGAACTCGTCGGGATAGCGCCGGCTGAGCCACCGGCCCACGGCGAATTTTACCGGGCTTGGCTGGACCGAGGGTTCGCCGGCACCATGGCCTACCTGTCGCGACCCGACGCGGTCCGACGACGCCTTTATCCCGACGAGGCGCTCCCCGGCGCACGGACCATGGTGATGGTTGCGATGAACTACCTGAACGGGAACGCCGGGCCGGATGCCGATCCGTCACGTCCCATCATCGCACGCTATGCCCGCGGAACCGACTACCACGCCGTATTCGAGGAAAAGCTCCAAGAACTGGCCAACTACTTGGGGGAAATCGTCGGCGACCCTCCCGAAGTCCGCTTCTACGTCGACTACGGACCGGTCCTTGAACGCGACCACGCCCAACGTGCCGGCCTCGGCTGGATCGGCAAAAACACCCTGTTGATCAACACGGAGATCGGTTCTTACACATTCATTGGAGAGATCCTAACCGACGCGCCTCTGGTCCCAGATGACCCGTTCGTTCCCGATCATTGTGGAACCTGCGAACGTTGTATCGATGCCTGCCCGACCGGTGCCATCGTAGCGCCACGCGAGGTCGACGCTCGCCTTTGTATCTCCTACCTGACCATCGAGCTGCGTGGCATCATCCCACGCGATATGCGACCGCTCATCGGCAACCGTATCTTCGGCTGCGACATTTGTCAGGAAGTATGCCCGTGGAACAACGAGGCACCCACGACGAACGAGGAGCGTTTCAGGCCTCGCGCCGATATCGTAGGACCCGACCTGGTACAACTGATGGACATCGGTGAGGAGGAATTCTCGAGGCGCTACCGCGATACGGCGCTGTCTCGAGGAAAGCGCTCCGGGCTTCTGCGCAACGTCGCCGTCGCCCTGGGGAACTGGGGCGACCCGTCTGCGCTACTCGCGCTCGAGCGAGGACTCAATGACGATGATGCGCTGGTACGCGGCCACTCTGCCTGGGCGCTGGGTCGGATAGGAACGGCTGAGGCACGCGAAGCACTCCGCGCACGCAGCCGTCAGGAAGACGATCGATGGGTCGTCGAAGAGATCGGGCTCGCCTTGAACGACGAGCCCGACTGAATCACTCCGACATCACCTTGGGCTAGTACTCGAAGAAGTCTACCCGAGGCTTTTCTTCAATAAGACCGGCAGCATAGCCGCGCTCGAGGAATTCCTTCACCGACTCGCGTCCGTCGGATCCCAGGTCCAGCGTTCTTTGGTTCACGTACATCCCGACGAACTCATCCACCTGGTCACCCGGCATATCACCGGCATAGCGCATGGCGTACTCGAGCGCTTCCTCCCGGTGATCCAGAGCGTACTGAATACTCTCCCGCATGTATCGACAGATTCGACCAATCGTCTCGTCGCCCAACGCTCTCCGCGCTACGTTGGCACCGAGCGGTAACGGCAGACCGGTTTGGTCATGCCACCACTGACCGAGATCCGCCACCAATTGCAGACCGGCCTCGGGGTACGTGAGCTGGCCCTCGTGGATGATTACCCCGGCATCGGCGAACCCCTCCGCCACGTATCCCATCACCTCATCGAAACGAACGAACCGCACATCGATGTTCGGCTCGAAAAGTCGAAGGGCCAAATGCGCCGAGGTCAGCTGTCCCGGCACCGCGACCACCCGATCCTTGATGTCACTCGGCTCCAGCGCCTCGCGCGCCACGATGCGCGGCCCGTAGTTGTCTCCCATGGCAAAACCGTGCGGGAGCATCACATACCCATCTGACACCTTGGCGTACGCATGAATCGAGATCGCCGATACATCAACCTCTCCATTGATCACCCGCAGATTCAACGTCTCAATATCCTGCAACTGATGCTCGAACTCGATATTCCCAGTATCCACCTTCCCCGTCGCCATGGCATAAAACATAAACGCATCATCAGCATCCGGACTGTGCGCCAGCAGCAACTTTCTCTTCATTTGCCCCTCGTATCCAAATTCAGCCAACGTCGTCGTTGACGACCGCGCCCGCGCCCCGCGTCCGCTTCATAGTACGTTCTCCGTCACATCGATAAGATGCACCGCCAACCCCGTCGGGACCTTCGGCCAGAAATAAGTCGTCTTCGGCGGCAGCCGCTCTCCGCCAGCCGCCGCCTCTCTCACCTGCGCTACTCGCGGCGCCGCCAACAATGCCGCCCCCTGCGCTGCTCCCCCGCGCACACTCTGCAACGCCGATCCTACATCCTTCACAAAGCTCATCCGTCCGATCTGTTCCTCGCGCCCCATACCCACGACGCCCGACATGAAGACGTCATGAAACGCCACTGACGGCACGGAACCGGTCACGTCCGTATCCCGCGAACGCAGCAGCCAGCCACCTTCATGATCACGGGCTACCAGCACGAACGTCGGTCGACCCACTTCTTCGTTCAGCATTCCCTCCACCGAATCGAGCTCGGCCTCACTCAACCGTTTCACGTCGAATCGATCGGCCGCCTGCGAGATCGCATCGACCCACTTCACAGAGTCTCCCGAAACAACCCGATGCGTGGGGAGCAAAAGCAACCCCGGATCGCCTTCCGGCACCACGTACGCCATGAGGAATTCGTGGGCCTGTCGACCCGTTTGGGGGGCGCCACCTCCGTTGAGACGATCGCGATAGGCCAACGCCGTCTCATATCGATGGTGCCCATCCGCAATGAGAAAGACCTGCTCGCTCATCAAAGCCGCGAGCTCGTCCACTGCCTCACCCCGATCCATCCGCCAGACTTCCTGCGAACTTCGCGACGGAAACTCGGCCCGCACATCGGGCGCCCCCGCGCTGACGACTTCCAGCAACTCGCTGATGCGACCATCGGGGTCCGAGCAGATGAAGAAGATGGGGGACAGCTGGGCACGACACGCATCCATCAAAGCCAGACGATCCGCCTTCGGGCCACTCATCGTCTGTTCGTGCGGGAGCACGACTCCACCGCCGAACGGCTCGAGCTTCAGCAGTCCCCATACTCCAGTACGCGCGAGGCGATGGCCGGTGTCCGAGTCCAAGGCCCCGCCGTTCACCCCGAACTCGTGTCGGTGGACATAGAACGCCGCCTCTTGATCTCGAACGAGGCTGCCGGCAGCGATCCACGCCTGGAGAGTGCGCGCCGCGGCACCGTAGCGTTCGTCTCCTTCACCCTCCGGGTTCGTGATGCGGACGATGTTCTGGAGACTCCTCGACCTGAGCTCGGCCGCAGCCTCCGGCGTGATGACGTCATAGGGCGGAGCTAGAACGTCACCGACGTCATCGGCAGTGTATCGAAGCGCTCTGAAAGGCGCGAACGTCGCCATTAGCCCGCGCCACCTACTGGGTCAGCCTCCGAAGGCCCGGTCGCACTCTGGCTCGAGTGCTTGAGCGCGTTGAAGATGAGCGGATACGTCGCGATGGTCTGGCCGCGATACTGCGGTTTGAAGCCGAACAGCACGACACGACCTTCACCATGTCGGACAACGGCCAGCGCCCCGTGCCCTGCGAGGTAATCGCCCCCGTTGATCCAGCCGCTCAGCAGAAGTTCTTCTTCGCCATAGCGGCCAGCGATCTCAACGACGTCCTCTGCCGCCTCGTCCTTGGGTTCGAAGGCCGCTCCACCCTCGAACCAGGCGACCGTCCTCACCGGGACACCCTCACCCAGCCAGTGTCCGGGTTCCAGATTCAGCCGCAGAATCGAGCCCGGAATGTAGAAGTCGGAACGGTCGAGTCCCTCGAGCACGTTCACGACAGGGAGCGAAAACTCCTCGATTGGAAGCATGGACGCCTCGTTGAAAGCGACGAGAACGCCTCCGCCCTTCACGAACTCCTCCAAAGCGTCCACACCCCCCTGCCCCAGACCACCCACGTACTGAGGCGGCATTGTGCCGTCACCGTGACCGTCGATCATCTCGGCCGCCTCACCGTCGGGTAGCACGATCACATCGAACCGGCCCCTCAGACCGCCCGCGCGGGCATCTTCGTCGCGGAGCACGGTGTATTCGACGCCGTGCTCGTCGAACACCCAACGCGTCCAGCCGGCGTCCATCAAGGGTCGCCACGGCTCATAGAGGGCCACACGTGGCGTGCCCCGGCCCGTTAAACCGGGAGCTTCCTTGTTGAACTCAGGCACTTGCACCGTTCCCGACAGCTCTACCTCGGGCATTTTGTCCAATGCCACCACTTCCACGCCCATGAGCAACGGCAACGTGTGAGCCGTCGCGTCGTACGGACGTTTCAGCGGGCCACCGGGGTATTCCTCCAACGCCGGGTACTCCTGAACCTCCAGCATCGTCTTGGCGAACGCGGAGTACGGCTGGTCCATTGGCACCACATAGGTCCCTGCCCCGAAATGTCGACCGTTCACTTCGAATCCCGTTAGCGCCCGATGCACCTCGACGTCACCCGTAACGAGGATTCGGACGATGTCGGCCAAGCCGGCAGGGTTCTGACCATCAACCGGGATGAGGAATGCGCGCGGCCAGCCCTCGCGGCCGGCGACGGCCCGGAGCCCGATCTGATAGAAGTTGGTCAACCAGCGTTCTCTATAGAGAGCAGCCTGCCGCAGCAACGCCGTGGCACCGGACTCCATGTAGTCGACGATATCCGCCAGGCGCCATTCGCCGCCGGGCCAGGGTTCGGGGAAACGCCACGACGGCTTCCGAGGGTCAGAATCTCTTCTCGCTTCCAGTGAATCGAAGGGAACGTCGATCGGCGTCGCCAACCGCGCGCTCGCCGTCTCCGTCAGGATCCGGACACCACCGTGGTAATGCTGATAGGCTCGGGCCGGAGTCCAGGCATCGAAGATCGCGTTTACGACTATCCCTCGCTTGCCCTGCCCGTACATCTCCCACGCCATCGTCGTACCCAAGGCGTTGATGCCCGCCACCAGCAGCGGGTCGACGTTCGGTTCAACGGGATCGGTCCACGGCGGGATAAAGAAGCGTGCCCCTTTGGATCCCATCTGGTGGACGTCGTGCACGATATGGGGATGCCAAACGTTGTGCAGTTTGGTGACCGTGTGCCGCGTCTCGGCCTGTGTGAACGCGTACCAATCGCGGTTGTTGTCGTGCCCCACGTAGTCGTGATATAGGAACGGAGGCCCCGCACCCTCCCACGGCTGGTCAAGCGTACTCTCGTACCAATCGACCACCATCTGGCTGCCGTCCGGGTTCAGCGACGGCACCAGCAGCAAGATGACGTCGTCCAAGATCGAACGCGTGACCGCATCGTTCCGCGACGCCAAATGGTAAGCCAGCCGCAATGACATCTGGTAGCCGCCGACTTCGGTCGAGTGGATTCCGCAGGTGATCAGCACGACCGTGCGGCCGTCGGCGATCAACTGCTGCGCCTCATGCTCTGACTCGATTCTCCGGGGATCGGCCAGCTTCCGCTGGATCTCGAGGTAGCGATCGAGTTCCGCGAGGTTCGCAGCGCTCGAGATTGTCAGGGCTATGAACGGGCGCCCCAAGGTCGTTTCGCCCAGTGTGTCCAGCTCGATTCGGTCGCTGGCGCCGGCAAGCAGGTTCAAATAGCCGGTGATTTCGTTCCAATCAGCCAGCTTCCGATCCGCACCTATCTCGAACCCCAGAACCGACTCCGGAGTCGGAAGGCCCCCGTCCGACCCTTGGGCCAGTCCCGACCCTGGGAGCAGAGTCGAAGCCGCGACGACGAGCGAAACGAATTTCATGGTCATACCCGAGCCTCTCTCGATTAAACCAGCCTGGTTCAGGGGCTCACAAGTTCAGGGAAACACGACGGGACTGTAGACGGGGCAACACGGCGCCGCAAGTACCAGGCGGCCGAGATGGCGAACCCGATGACCCTAAAAACCCGCACAAACACTGACGAAAGTCCACATGATAGCTGCATGATTCGACTCGAACTGGCCTGAGCGCCAACTGATCGCCACATGATCGGGGCTTCGTATGTTGAGAACGTCGGGCTTAGTCACAACCACATCAACAACAGAAGCAGGGATCAAAAACGCCGCACCAGGCGTTGACGATATACGAACTAGGATGCGAAACCGGTTACACGGCAGGAGAGAAGCTCAGATGAACGCCCAACGCAGAGCGGCTGTCGTTGACATATACAAGACGGACCTGGAGCGGCATCTTTTCGCCCCAGCGCCGCGACGAGCTCGGCGCACCGCCTGGCCGACCCTCGACGACGCGGGCGAATGGCTGCGCGACTGGCTAACGAGCGGCTGGACGCGCTGGAAGGAACTCGCAGAAGCTATGTACCTCTAACTTCTAACACCCTCCTTGCCCTCTGCCGCCGGCTCTGCAGCAGCACGCAGCGCCGGCGGTTTCTTTTCTTAGAAGAGTAACCCAGGGGAAAAGGACCGGGGGGTGCCCGGGCGGCACCCCCCTCTGCGGAGAACAGTCGCAGCTGACGCTGCTAAGGTGGGATTGTCCGCGGTGGTCACTGCACGCCGCCACCGCGGGGTGGGGCATCCTTGCCTCCTATATCAGGCCCGAGCGCAACAGGCTCACGAGCGCATAGATGAAGAAGGCCAACATGACCGTATAGAAGAATCCGAGACCCACGGCTTCGCGACTCGATCGGACTCGCTTGAGTCTGATATGCAACGTATTCATGGCTTCCTCCCGGCTCATTTGCGGCCTCACGGAACAACTGCTTCGAGCGTTAGAGGAAGCACGGTCCTCTCAGCCCGAGCCACGGGAGGCGCCCAAGCGATGGCTCGACCGCGGCGCGCGCGGCCAAAGTCCCTTCGTCCCGAAATCATCGCGTCCAACATGGCTCCCTCTCGGACCTGCTTCGCTTCAAACGAAAACTGAATTCGCTGTTCCAGCTTGCGGTAGCACAATAAGGAGGGGATCTCATCTGAGTATCAGAAGATCGTCAGAATCAGCAGGCCCGATGTCATCTGGGCATCAGCCGACAGAACTTCGACCTTGGAACTCGCTTGTTTACAGCATCTTGCGCCGTTTGATGGGCTCGCTCGGACCCACACAGTTGGCCCAAGAGTCGAGGGCAATCGGAGCTTGCGCAGGACAAGGACCAAATACACTTTGAAAAATGAGGCCTCGATTTGACTCGCCCCATACTGGATCCACTGCTGTGAGCTTTCGGAGCGACAATTGGATGGTCGCAAATCCTCAACCGGCTCATTTTTCTTCCGGTCGCGCCAGCCAGCGCCACCCGAAGGCGAGACCATGATCGAGCTCAAGACGCTGGGTCGTGGATCGGTCTTCAGGGACGGGGAAGAGCTCGTTGGGCTTCCCTCCCAGCGGCAACAGTTTTCGCTGCTCGTCTATCTCGCAGTCGAAGAACGAGTCACCCGGGACCATCTGGTCGCCGTCTTTTGGCCGGATCGTGGGGAAGAGCGTGCTCGCCATTCGCTCTCCCAGGCGCTGTACGCCCTGAGGCGCGAATTGCCCGAGGGCTGTCTTCACGCGGAGGGCGATTCGGTCTCGTTACCCCGCGAACACTGCAGCCTGGACGTGAGACAGCTCGAGTCGGCAGCGGAACGAGAATCGTGGGACGAAATCGTAGAGCTCTACACGGGTCAGTTCCTCGATCAGTTCGTCCTTTCCGGCGCCGCCGAGTTCGAGAAGTGGCAGTCGGCGATGACCTTCAAGATCGTTGGCGCGCTCGACGGCCTCACCCACCCGAACCCGAAGGTCATGACGGCGCTCGCGCTCGGCATCGGCCTCGGC
>Ga0209536_100011609_pt1 | contig 12885 bp, 8 predicted proteins | sample DeeMarSeWOR28_12_FD_187461 | JGI IMG/M metagenome (GOLD analysis project Ga0209536, IMG submission 187461) | Marine sediment microbial communities from White Oak River estuary, North Carolina - WOR-2-8_12 (SPAdes) (version 2) | ecosystem: Environmental > Aquatic > Marine > Intertidal zone >...
AGACGGACCTCCCGGTTCCCGGCGGCGGCGCGCTTGTCCTGACGCCTTCCGGCCTCTTCTCCTCCCGCTACAACACGCTGGACTTCATGACGCCGATCGCCGACCTCGCGCTGAGCCGCGTCACGCGGGCGGAGGCGGATGCGTACAATCGCTGGCGCAACCGGTACCAGGACTACTGGCGGCAGTTCTTCGACCCGATCGCCGTGAGGATCTCCCTGGAGGGCGATCGACTGACCGGTGATGTCACCGTCATGCCGCTGATCGCCAGGAGCGACTACCGGGAGATGATGGCGTTGACCCGCGGCGTTCAGCTGCCCGCCGGTGCCGGTGATCCAGCCCTCGAAAGTGTCCACAGCAGCCAAACTGTACCCGTCGGAAAAATGACATTGCCCGGCCGGGCGGTGGGCCGCCACATGGAGCGCAATCACGGCATCTACATCCTGCAAGGCGCCATCGGCAATCATAGCCGTAGCGCCGCTAATCCCATTTTCGTCAAAGGTTTCTTCACAGGGTTGGAACAGGAAGCGCACATTTCCTTGCCACGATCCAGCGGCAAAACTCTGTTTCAGTAAGAGTGCGGTGCCCAAAAGGATAGCAGTATGGGCATCGTGGCCACAGGCGTGCATCACGCCATTATTGGTGGAGCAGTAGGGCTGTTCGCTTTTCTCCTGGATGGGTAGCGCGTCCATGTCGGCGCGAATGGCCAGGGTAGGGCCATTACCGCTGCCGATCTGGCCGACGATGCCGGTACGACCCACGCCCGTTTGCACTTCAATGCCGCCAATTTCGCGTAATGTGTCGGCAACCAAAGCGGCAGTTCGAAATTCCTGGAAGCCCAATTCGGGGTGCTGGTGGATGTCGCGGCGCAGCCGCACCAATTCATCAGCAATGGCATTGGCCTGGTCTAGCATTGTCATCGTAATCTCCTTAGCAAAAATGCGAAGTAGCTTCGCGAGTGGTTTTAGTTTTTCGCGAAGTGAATATGGTCACCTATATTGACATAATCTAAAAGAGTGGGATGACCTTCGATTACATAACGGGCCGGCTCCTGGGGCCGGTAAGCCAGCCGCCATGGTCTGGCCAGGGTCTTGTCGACTACCCGGCCGGCATTATTCACCCACAAAACACCTAATGGGAAAAACACGAAAAGCATATGGATCGCCGTATTGAGCCGGCTATCTTGTGCTTCCACCAAAACCAGCCCTTCACCCTCAGCCAGTTGACGGCGAAAGGTAAAACCGCGCAGTTTGCTGGCGAACCCGTCACACCATCTGGCCTGGGGAATGAGCACCCGGCCGGATTTGTCGTCGAAGGATAGGAGAATCACCCGCCGGTAAATCATAATAACTAGAAGTATATGAGTGGAACGGACCGGAGACAAGCAAAAAAAGTGGCACAACACCCAAACATTATGTTAAAATGTACCCGAAAAAGTTTCCTAATTTATCCGCATGGTTTTGCAGAGAGGGTCTATGTTCCAGTCATCCACAAGACTATCCTGGTCTGGAAAGCCAAACTCACTTTGAGGAGGAAGAGATATGTCTGCGTTTGCAATGGAAGCACGAGAGGCGAGTTTTCCCTGGTGGCTGGTTTTACTGAACGGGATTGCCGGGGTGATCATCGGTATCTTGCTGCTCACTTCAACGGCCGCCACGGTGATTGTTATTGTCCAGTTCATCGGCATTTATTGGCTGATTAGCGGGATCTTTCAAATCATCGGCATCTTTATGGACAGCACCGGTTGGGGATGGCGGTTGATTTCCGGAATCTTAGGCATCATTGCCGGGATCGTCGTCATTCAAAATCCCTTATGGACGGCTGTTTTAGTTCCGGCAACGATTGTGCTGATCCTGGGTATTCAAGGGATTATCGTGGGGATTATTGGTATCATCCAGGCCTTCCGGGGAGCCGGCTGGGGTTCGGGTATCCTGGGTGTCATTTCCTTACTTCTGGGGATATTCCTCATGGGTTATGCCTTTGACAATACCCTGATCGCGGCGGGCACGTTAGCCATTCTGGCCGGCATCTTTGCCATCGTCGGCGGCATTGCCGCCATCGTGATGGCTTTCCGCATGAGATAGGGTTGCTGAATCAAAAAAGGGGTGAATTGATACCTGCAAAACCCCGCTGGTCACATTCTTCGGTCTCATTTACCGGCCGATCGATGTCGAAGGCCGGCGGGGTTTTGTCTGGAAATATTTCCTCAAGGGGAATTTTGCAGAAAAGTCTGGAATTTAGCCCGCAATAATTGATAAATGTTGACTGATTGGGGGAAATGAAGGGTAGGGGAACTGGTCCAGAATTCGGCCAGACGGTGATTTCCGGTTTGGACGCTGTAATTATAGGCTTGCAAATAGAGGTCAATTTTGTCCGCGTCGTGAACCAGTTGGGCCTCAACAGTTTCTGCGGCGGTTAATTCTGTCCATAGGACCAGCATCTCATCCGTAAAATGGGCCGTTTGAAAGATTTCTACCAGGGCTGCTTCTTCGATGGTTTCTTTGAGTCCGGCCGGAAAAAAGCGAGTCGCCGGCTGGGGGATGTCGCTGGTCAATGCTTCTGGCAAATCATGGAGCAAAGCCATGCTCAGTAGCTTGCCCCGGTCCACCGGGCTATCCACCACCTGGGCCAGCAGCATAGCGGTGAAGGCCACGCCATAACTATGGGCGGCCACATTTTCGGCATTGGGCACGCCGCGTTGTTCCCAACCGGTCCGCGTAGTTCGTTTTAATTGATTGCCTTGTTGGAGGATAAATATCAAGTTTTCTGGGGTCATTATTACGAGTCCAAGGTTTGTTGCTAGTCGGCCATTTCCTGGTCCAAGCGCGAGCGCAGGCAGGCCTGGTCAAATTGCATTTCATACGCCTGGGCGATAGTCAATCCCTTGCTCCATTTCCTTTTTGCCGCGCGTGGTTTACCGCGTAAGCGGGCATATTCCCCTTGCCAGAGCAAGGCACGAGGTTGCAAGATGATAAACGGGCGGGCGTAATTCCCTAACACGCGGCAGATTTCAGCGGTAGCCTTTTGTTCTTTTTCGGTCAATAGCTGCCTGTCTGCCGCCCAAAGGGTAAGAAACACTTCGGCAATATCTACCACCCCATCACCCATAATTGCCTGGCTGGCGGAGGCAACATCACCAATATGCTTCATGGCCTCCTGGGCAGTTTCTCGTGCCTGGTCTGCCTGCCCTTGTTGCAGGTGCAGTAACGCCCATACACCCAGTTGCCGGAAGCGAGCGGCATCATCAACGGTTTCGGCTTCCCGGCCGGTCCATAAAGCATCACATTCTCGCAACTTATCCTCAGCCTCGGCCAACCGGTCCAAACGAAGGAGACATTCCGCCTGTCCGGTCAGGCCGAAAATATGGTGCTGAAAATTGTTAATCCTTTGGGCATTTTCCGCCCATTCGGCATTGACGGCAATTGCATCTTCAAACCGGCCGCGATGGTAGGGAATTAAAGAGTAAGAACCGAGAGTCAATCCCAAGGTCCGTTTATCTGCCGTACGCCGGCACAAATCAACTGCCTGGGCGATCAATTCCAGACTGCGATCCCATTGTCCGCGACCCACAGTATATACGCTGGCGGTTACATATGCCCAGGCCTGAGCGGGTAAATCGTTAACCGCTTGAGCGGTTTCCAAGGCCAGCTGAACATAAGTTTCGGCCACGCGCTCCAACGGAACCAGTCCGGAAATGATGCTCATGTTGCCGTAGGCTCGGGCCAGTTCCGAGCTGGGACCGGCGTTTTCAGCATAGTTCAACGTTTTCAAACCGGCATTTACTAGCCGAATTTTCTGACTGGCGAAATAGTAAATCTCGGCAATCATTTGATTGGCACGCACTGCTTCCATGAGCAGATCTTTTTTCCCGGTATCTATGCGGGCATTGACCCTTCGGGAACGGAAGCGGTGTAGAATCTGTAGGCCCAATTGGTGCACCATGCTGATTGTCAAGGCCAGTCCATCCGGCCGGACTGGATGGCGGGTCAGGGATAAAGTTTGCTCCAGGTAGCGGCGGCTCTCTGCCATGCGCCCCAACCCCAAATAGGCCTCTCCCAGCCGGCGAGTCACCTGGGCCCGCCATAAGCGCGATTTCGCGTCTGCCGGAAGATTGCTCTGCCGGTCGAGAGCCAAAGCGCGCTCCAGGTAATGGATCGCCTCCTGGTTTGCCCCGCTATGTAACGCGGCCCGGCCGGCGATGGCAGCGTAATATTTTTCTTTCGATTTGTTTTCTGCTGCGCCCCAATGGTGAGCCAGTGAGGCGGCCATCTGCGGTGTATCGCCATAAACATCCTCAACAGCCTGCGCTATTTGCTGGTGGAGAGCTTTTTCCTGGCCATCGGTGAGGTTGGCTAGAACGCCTTCGCGTAGTTTGTCATGGGCAAACTGCCAACGATCATCTTGAACTTCCAGAACAGCGGCATTGGCCCCAGTGGTTAGCCACTGGTCCAGGTTTGTGTCCGGGGAAAGCGCGTGCAGAACGGCTAAATCGAGCCGCCGGCCACTCACTGCGGCCAGTTGCAATAGGTCCCGGTCCCCGGCCGGAATGCAGGAGAGGCGACGGTGGATCAACTGCTGTAATCCACCAGTAAACACCCGAGAGGGTAAGGTTTTCTTGCCGACATTGTCCAGATGACCTGCTTCTTCCGCCAGCGCACGTACAACTTCTACCAGGAAAAAGGGATTTCCCTCGGTCTCTTTGCGTAGCAGGCTAAGTATGGCTTCATTGCGCCCATTGGGGCCCAGCATAGATTCGCTGAGGAGGACAATTTCACCATTGTCCAGACGTTGCAAATAGATTGGTTGCATCAGGGGGAGATGGTGGGGTAGGTCAGGCCGTTCTTCGTGGCGATAATTGCCGATGAGAACAAGCGGATAGTCGCTTACCTTCCGGTTTATCCAGGCCAGGAGCTGCAGGCTCTCCAGTGCGGCCCATTGCAAATCTTCCAGAATAATCACCACCGGCCGGGTCTGGCGATGTAAAATGTCGGTGACGATCGAAAAAAGGCGGGTGCGGGCGTCGGCCGGGTTGAGTACGATGGGCGAAGGGGGGATTGGCCGGGCTAATAAATCCCCAATATCGGGAACCAGCACCTGTAGGACGCTGGCTTCCAGATCGCTAACCGGGGTAAGTAACACCAGCCAGCGCAACAGATCCCGCCAGATGAGATAAGGTCCGCCACCGGATGATATGGCGGCGCTGCGTAACACCAGTGCGCCACGCACCAGGGCCAGGGTGCGCAGTTCGTCTACCAACCGGGATTTGCCCACGCCACTCTCCCCAGCGATGAGCCAGCCACTGCCTTGGTGGTCAAAGGCATCATCCAACGCCTGCCGCAACCGGCGTAACTCCTGTTTCCGGCCGACAAACTGAGCGGCTTGCAGAAAACTTTCCCGGGCGGCTTCGTTTTCGGGGGCATAGGTCCGGCCGGTGGCAGTGTTGAAGGCGTTAATGATTTCCTGGGCATCCTGGTAGCGATCCTCAATATGCCGGGCAAGCATCCGCTCCATAATTGGCGCCAGGGCCGGCGGAAGGGGTGCCGTGTCCAGTTTGATTTGCGGATCGATCAAATGGGTCAACGGAGAAGAGTCGAGTAAGTCGGGGCTGATAAATGGATGCCGGCCGGTCATTAATTCATACGCCATGACACCCACAGCGTAAAGATCGGAGGCCGGTCCGGCCGGGTTTCCGTAGAGGACTTCCGGGGGCATGTAAGCCAGCGTCCCCATCGTGCCGGTGGCCTGATGGGTCGCCATGGAAAGACCAAAATCGAGGACCTTCACCACCCCCTCGGTGACCAGAACATTGCCCGGTTTCAGATCACGATGAATCATTCCTCGCCGGTGCAAGTACTTCAGCGCCAGCAAGACCTGCACCAGTAGTTGAACCTGGCTCTCCAGCGACCTTTGGCGGCCATACTCCAGAATGGTTTGGGCGTTTTCTAATAGCTCCATGGTGAAATAGGGTTGGCCTTTTTCAAACCCATAATCCAACACGGCCAATATGTGGGGGTGGCGGAGAGTGGACATGGCTTGGAACTCGCGGGCCAGCGTGACGCGGGGATCGGAGGTAATATGGTTCTGATGCAATGCTTCCGTGGGGGTAAAAGCTGTGTTTTGGGGGGGTGCATGCACACATTTCAAAGCCACCGTTTCGCCGGCCAGCCGGTCATGCACCCGGTAAACTGTACCCATCCCGCCGGTGCCCAGTTGGTCCAGCAAATGATAGCGCTCACCGAATAGCGCGGAGGATGAATCTACCCCATCGACAGGCAGTGGATTATTCATAACAGGTGGAATAACGAATTGTGTCATCGGCTTATATTTGCCGGAGCAAGCGCTTGATTAATGGTTATTTAGCCGGCAAACAGTGCTGATCTACTGTCATCACTGTATCAGGATGTTATAATAAACGCATGTTGGACGCGAATTTCCCCCCGGCCGGGTATATTCCCGCCAATTCATCCGTACCCGGCATTGATTTATTCATGCCCGCCCCGCAATTGGAAAAACAGGAGGCTATCGTTGAATTTCGCTGCCCGCAGTGCAACGGCGAAACGGCATATAATGCTGCAGACGGAGGATTAAACTGTGCTTATTGCGGTTTTCACGAACCACCACCGAAGGAGGTGGTAGGCAAAGGGGCCGAAGCGTTTGAATTTACCGTTACCACGGTAGAGTGGGCGGCTCATGGTTGGGGTATTGTCCGTGATGAATTGCAATGTCAGAATTGTGGGGCGCTAACCGCCGTGCCGCCCGGCGACCTGACTCACACCTGCCCGTTTTGCGCTTCTAATCAGGTAGTACATCGCCAGGCGCCCCAGGACCTGCTGCGCCCCCGTTTCCTCATTCCACTGAAAATTAGCGAAGAAGAATGCCGGACCGCGGTACGGGAATGGCTAGGCAGTAGCTGGATGACCCCAGGAAAATTAAGACATCTGGCCCGCACCGCCCACTATGCCCCCATCTATATTCCTTATTGGACTTTTGATGCCTTTAGTACTTCGGTTTGGCGGGCACAGGTTGCCCACACCCGGCGCTATCGCCACTACAACCTCAGCACCAAAAAGTGGGAAACACGCACCAAAACCGAGTGGAAATGGGAATCCGGCAATGTGCGTCTGCATATTGACGATTTACTGGTCAGCGGAACGAATAAGCTAAGCCGCCTGCTGTTGGAACGAATCCAGCGTTACAATCTCCACGAATTGGTTTTGTATGATCCTTCTTTTTTGGCCGGCGTACAGGCCCAGGCATATGACGTGCAGTTAGATCATGCCTGGGCGGAGGCGCGCCGCCAAATGCGCGCACGCACCAAAAGTGCCTGCCAGGCGCAAGCCACCAGCCAGCGAATGCGCAATTTCAGTATGAACCTGGATTTCAGCCAGGAGTCATGGCGTTACATTTTAATGCCCCTATACGTGGCTACATACCGTTATGAAGATAAGACCTACCAGGTAATGATCAATGGCCAGACGGGTGTTGTTGGTGGACAAAGACCGGTAGACTGGCGGAAAATAGGGCTGTTAGCCGGCCTGGCGCTATTGCCGGGCGTGTTTACAGGCCTGTTAAGCCTCATTTTATTGATCTTTAACGAGGGTGGTTTCCCACTTTTGGCTATCACGGCATTTTTGCTGGCCCTGGGTGCGGCGGTGGCCTTTTATCTGGTGCATCATGCCCAGCAGCTAGATGATATTTAGCTCGTCCCGGGAAGCGGATGGTTAATTTGGTGAAAATGATCCGGCGGAGATGGGCAGTACTTTTTTGGGAACAAGCTAAATGATGGACATTGCATGGCTACCCTGAATGCCTTGATGACGGAATGGAAAGCCCGGCTGGAGCCGGTACTTTGCGGATATTGCGACTGGCGTTATATGATTCCCGCCGGCTCGTCTACCCAGCGTTGCCCGCATTGTTTCCGGCGCGATTTAGTTCCGCTAGATGTGCGTGAGGAGCTTACCCCTTTTCCCCACCGGCCGGAATATGTGCTGCCGTTCACGGTTACCGGCGAGCGAGTGGCCAAACAAGTCAGTCTATTTACCCATAACATTCCCTTTGCTCCGGCGGATCTGACGCCGCAAAATTTGCGTAAACGACTCCGACGCGTTTACCTGCCCCATTGGCTGGTGGACGCCGAGGTGGAAGCCCAATTACAGGCTGAGGTTGGCTTTGATTACCAGGTTGTTAGCCACCGGGAGCGGTATGCATCCGGCCAATGGGTGACCCAGGAAGTTCGTGAGACCCGTATCCGCTGGGAGCACCGGGTAGGGGATATGGTTAGAGAATATTACAATGTGCCGGTGCCGGCACTGGAAAATGACCGGGAATTGGTCGAGCGCCTGGGAACCTATCCCCTAGAAGAAATGGAGGATTACCGGCCGGAACACCTGGACCGGTCTTTTGTCCACCTGCCGGACCGCTCCCCAGAGGATGCCTGGGCGGATGCGGTTCCGGCTATCCAACAACAGGCCGCTGATGAAATTCGCCAGGCCGCCGACGCCCAACATGTACGTGATTTCAGCTGGCGGCCGGATTTTGGTTATCAAGAATGGACGCAATTGTTACGTCCGCTCTACGCCACCTATTATCTGGACGATGATCAACAACCCCGGCCGGTATTGATCCACGGCCAAACCGGCCGGTTATCCGGCGAGCGCCGGGCTTCGACAAAACGGGCCCGGCGCATGGGATTCATTATTGGTGGCGTGGGGTTATTCTTTGTCCTGGTGGCCGTTGGGTTAGGATTAGCCGACCTTTTTGTCGCCGAGGGGTTGGGCCTGGCTGCCTTGCTGGTGCTTTTATTAGCGGCGGCCATCCTCATTGGCGCCCTCGTCCCCCCCTTTATTGCCTGGGAATTTAATCGGCGACAGGACTTGCAATAATATTTGGGGCTATATTGTTCGACCTATCGACCTATTGGTGAAGTTGGTCGCACCAGGGAAGTAAACCATCCAAATTTACCACTTGCCCGGTAACCAGGGCGATGGTGTTCAAACCAGGTTGGCTTTTAAATCATTGAGGATTGTTTGCGCCGCTAACCGGCCGGGTTCGCCGGTGATGCCGCCCCCGGGATGGCAGCCGGAGCCACAGAGATACAGGCCGGCAATGGGGGTGCGGTAACGAGCATAGCCGGGTACCGGACGCATGAAGAATAATTGGTCCAGCATCATTTCCCCGTGATAGAGGTTACCACCGGTCAGGCCGAAGCGGGTTTCCAGATCTACCGGGGTCAGCACCTGCCGGGCGAGAATGATGTCCTTAATATTGGGTATGTACGCGGCTAGTGTATCGATTACCCGATCCCCTATTTGCTCTCTTGCAGCATCTCCTGCCTGTACAGCCCACTCATAGGGGACGTACTGCACCAGGATAGAGAGCGTATGCTTGCCGGCCGGGGCCAGCCGGGGATCGTGCAGGGTGGGCATAATCATGTCCAGGAAAGGCTGATCTGAAAACTGATCATATTTCGCCGCATCATACGCTTTTTCCAGGTAGGGAATGCTGGGGCCGATCTGTATACGGCCGGTCAAACGCGGATCGGGTGTCGAGGCCGTTCCGGCCGGGAGCGCAGAGAATTGGGGTAGCGTGTCCAACGCCAGGTTGACTTTTGCCGTCGCGCTACGGTAGCGAATGTTGGCAATGTAGCGGTTGAACGTGACCGGCAGCTCATAAGGGTCCACCAAGTCGGTAAAGGTGTGGGCCGGCGTGGCGCTGGATACCACGATCGGGGCATCAATTTCTTCCCCATTTTCCAGCACCACACCGGTCGCCCGGCCGTTAGACAGTTTTATTGATGTTACCCGGGCATTCGTGCGCTGGTCGGCCCCAAATTGGTAAGCCGCGGCGGCTAAAGCGGCGCTTAACTGCCCAATCCCCCCGCGTACGATACCTGGATGGGGCCGGCCGGCCGGTGAGCGGTGGCCCAAATGTTGGTATAGAAGCAGAAAGTTGGTGCCCCCGGAGCGCGGCCCTTGCTGAATACCGATTAAACTGGGGGCAGCGAGGGAAGCGCGTACAGCTGGATGGGTAAACCAGTCGTCCATTGCCTCCCAAACCGACATGGGCAAGGCCCGTAGCAAGTCATACATCTCTGCACCCATGGCCCGGAAAGCAGCAGCTACCCCCACCCAGCCTAATAGGTCCTTGCCCGCTGGTTGTGCTGGATCAGGGGGAACCATACTCAAAGCACGTTCTAGAAATCGGGCAAAGCGTTCCGTTTCCTGGCAGTAATCCAGAAAGCGGTCGGCATCAGCAGTGGAAAAAGCGCGGATTTCATCCACTGTGTGTAGCGGATCCGGCCAGATGGTCAACCCTTGGCCGTCTGGGAGCGGTAGGAAGGAAAGGGCGGTGGGAGAGACAAAAGCAAAGTCGTGCATTTTGAGGAATAATTCCCGCACGATACGCGGGCGCAATGTTGCCGCAGTGTGCATCGCAGTATCTACCTGGAAGCCGGGTATGATCTCTTCGGTCACAGCCAGACCGCCCAATTCCGGCCGGGCCTCCAAAACCAATACTTTCTTCCCTGCTTTAGCCAGGTAGGCGGCGGTTACCAGCCCATTATGCCCGCCACCGATGATCACAATTTCTGGTTTTTTTAGAGTCATATTTAAATCCGTTATGTTTAATGCTTGCCCATTTTGTCAGTGTCGATATACTAGAGGCACTAAGCCGGTTTGCTTCCTCACGACAACCCACGAAACCCTGTTCCCGAAACGCACACCGGTACTGTATCCTCACCACCTATCACTGGCAAAGTCTGTTTTATCCGGTTAGCGACGACCGGGCAAGGAGGTGATACCCGGAACAACACAATACTCACCAATAACGCATAATTGAATTAATCCTGCCGGTTAAAAATGACCGGCCAATGTAAATCATGTAATGGAGGAGAATAACATGAATAAAAAGCTGTTGATATTTGTATTGGCCATGTTTGCGTTCGCCATCGTGCTCACCGCCTGTGGTAGTGGTGAAACTGTGGAAGTCACCCGCATCGTGGAAGTAACGCGGGTGGTGGAAGCCGAAGGTGGCGACAGTGGTGCTGAAGAGGTGGCCCCGGCGCCGACCGGCGACACCCTCGGCGAAGTTGAGGCGCGCGGCTCTCTACGTTGCGCCGGTAACCAGTCGGTGCCCGGCTTCGGCTACATCAATCCGGACACCAACAATTTTGAAGGCTTTGACATTGATTTCTGTGCGGCCATTGCTGCCGCTGTGTTAGGGGATGGCACCGCCTTTGAAATCCGGCCCACCACCGCCAACGAACGCTTCCCTGTGCTGCAATCTGGGGAAGTGGATGTGTTAATCCGCAATACCACCTGGACGGTTACCCGGGACACTTCCCTGGGAAATAACTTTGCCCCGACCACTTTCTACGATGGGCAAGGTATGATGGTGCGTGTGGATAGTGGTATCACCGAGCTAGAAGGGTTGGAAGGCGGCACCATCTGCGTTCAATCCGGCACGACCACGGAGAAAAATCTGGCCGATGTGTTCCGCGCCCGCGGCATTGAGTTCGAACCGGTGGTTTTTGACAATGCGGATAGCACCCGTGAAGCATATGATGCCGGCCAATGTGACGGCTTCACCACAGACAAATCCGGCCTGGTCTCCCAGCAAATCCTGTTGGCCGAGCCGGAAGCACATGTCATCCTGGAGGAAACCATGTCCAAGGAACCGCTTGGTCCCCTGGTACGCCATGGCGATGACAACTGGTTTGACATTGTGAAGTGGACGGTGAACTGCACCATCCAGGCGGAAGAATTAGGCATTTCTTCGGCGAACGTAGATGACCTCCTGGGCAGTGATGACCCGGTCGTGCAGAACCTGTTAGGCGATGCCGGTGATCTGGGCAGCCTTTTGGGTCTGTCGAATGATTTCTGCTACCAGGTAATTTCCCAGGTGGGCAATTACGGCGAAATCTACGATCGGAATCTCGGTCCGGATACCCCCTTCAATCTGGCCCGCGGCCTGAACAATCTGTGGACAGAAGGCGGGTTGCTCTACTCACCGCCGTTCCGGTAATACATACTTAAATTAGGACTGGCGGTCTGGCAAGGACTGCCAGTCCTTATATTACCAAAAATAGGGTAACATTATGGCCGATATAAGCCCCCAATTACCCAGCACCGAAGAAGAATCGATCCCTTTTTGGCGTGACGGCCGGGTGATCGGCGTTATCGCCCAAATCATCTTTCTCACTCTGGTCATTCTGGGCGTCACCTGGGTGGCCCGCAATGTGTCCCAAAACTTAAGCGATTTAGGCATTGGTTGCTCGGATGGTTCGATCCAGTTTGGCTGCCTTTTTGATTTCTTGCGCCTGGACGCCGCCTTTGACATCTCCGAGACCCTGGTTGATTATGATCCCAGCGATGCCTACCGGCGAGCCCTGATGGTTGGTTTGTTAAATACGATCCGGGTCACCGTGTTGGGCGTCATTCTGGCTACGATATTAGGTACATTTGCCGGTATTGCCCGGCTTTCAGACAACTGGTTGGTATCCAATATTTCGCGCTGGTATGTGGATCTCTTTCGCAATACCCCCCTGCTGCTGCAGTTGTTTTTCATCTTCTTTGGCGTGCTGTTGGTCTTGCCCAACATTCAAGAGGCTATCCAACCGTTAGGGTTACCCATCTATTTGAGCCAGCGGGGTATTAATATGCCCTGGCCAGTGGCTTTGCCCTCGTTCGGCATCTGGCTGGCCTTCATTGTGGCGGCCATTGTGCAGGCCCAGGTGATTTGGGTAATTCTGGGCCGGCGGGAAGAACGGACCGGTAAAGAGAGCAACCGGGCGTTATGGGTCGTGCTGTTATCCGTGCTGCTCATTGGCGCCGGGTGGTTTGTGGCTACCGCCAGCGCCAATAATTACAGTTTGATGGCCCACCAATCCCT
>Ga0209536_100011611_pt1 | contig 12883 bp, 10 predicted proteins | sample DeeMarSeWOR28_12_FD_187461 | JGI IMG/M metagenome (GOLD analysis project Ga0209536, IMG submission 187461) | Marine sediment microbial communities from White Oak River estuary, North Carolina - WOR-2-8_12 (SPAdes) (version 2) | ecosystem: Environmental > Aquatic > Marine > Intertidal zone >...
CTTGATGCACGGATTCACGACATGCTAGATTGTAATGATGCCAAAGAAATTCAGCTGGTTACTCTGTCTGACAAGATTCCAGTTTGCACAGAAATTCATCTTGATGTCATATCCGAGCGGGCTCTTGAGAATCAGACTGTTGCAAATGCAATTTCAAAGAGGATTGATGATTTCCAAGATTACTTTGAAGGATTGGTTCTACGACAAGGACAAGAACTCACAATATCTGAACTAGGAGTTAGTTTCTCGGTCAGGTTGATGAGTCCTACTGATTCTACAATTGGAGCTGCAAGAATTGTCTGGAAACAACTTCTCAAAATACATCTTGGAGCAGTGGAGTTTCATCCAAGTAACCTTTGTATGATTGTAGAAGTTGCTGCTGCAACACAAATTGCTGATGTCCAACTTGGCGTAGATGTTGGTGAACCAGGCTATCTCACACGTCATCAAGCCATTCTTCAAACCCTCGAGGTTACGGAGAGAAGAATCCAATCTACTGAAATAGATGCTCTATTCACGGGTATTGTTTTCTCCGATGAAGTACTTCCATTCATCACATTCGATTCACAAACAGGTGAAGAAAATGAAATCACCAACTTTCACTCATCATCTCTCATAGGAGCATTCAGGAACTGGGTAGACACAGTGCTTGATGAATTCTCGAATAGACCATCAAACCCTGGAGCTGCCTTGAGAACTGGACTAGAAAAAGTTCGGTCACTAAATGAGAAGAATGGTCTGCCTACGACAATAGTCTTCTTCTCGAGCGGAGTTTATTCGGCTGGGCAAAATCCTGTGAAGATCATTCGAACAAATGTGGAGGATTTGGATGTCAGAATTCTAAGTATCGCAGTGGGTGAGGATTCCGCAACAGACATTATGGAGGCAATAGCTAAAGAAGGGAGAGGAATAACTATACATCTGGATAGTTTAACTAAAATGAATCCGATTGTAGATACTATCAACAATATGACAACCAGTCAAAGGTGAAAGCTTTGAGTAATGATATAGCCACTCACCTTCAAGCGCTTTATCATAGTGGGCAAATCATTGGATACATTCACTCGAAGATGACAGAAGGTCCACTTAAGACTGGGTGGATAGAACAGGGTCTCCTTTCCAAAGGCATGAAGGGAAAATTGCGTGACAAGAAAAATCAAGAATCTCTGTTGATTCCTGCTGATAGATTCGCTCGACTGGCAAGAGATCGTAGTGGTTGGGAGGATGCCGCCTTCATAATCATTGGGTCAAAAGGCTCAACTGCAACCAAGTTCGTAGCGATGGTCTTTGCACAGCAAGACTCACAAACTCTAATTGCGTTTCAGATTGAGAAGACCTCTCCATATGAAATTGTTCGATTCCTTCTTCAGAATGCGTTGAAAAAGAAGGCAATCCGTCACTTCGAAGAACCCAATATTGACTACATAGAGCAGCTCAAATTGGATGTTTCAGAGGGACAAGTGGATGAGATGACAGTCCTCACACTCCCCAAAAAGCAAGTGAAAGTATCTGAATGGATTAAAGATACATTACTCAGTCCATCCTCAGACAGTATTCAGATTCAGCATGGTACCAGTAATCAGATTCCGAAATTTGCAGCTTTAGTAACTCGATGGTTAACGGGGTTGGAACTCTTTAAGGTAACAACCTATGGAATTGCGGCTTTGGTGTTCCTAGGCCGAAAAACTATGGATGCATGTTTTTGGGACCAGCCTCACAGAGTAGCCGCCTTTACATCTTTTGCACACAACAATGTTGAATCATTAGCAATGAACTATCTTACTCCTCTTTGGGTCGTTCCAGGAGAGAGTGTAGAAACACCGAAACCAACCCGTGAAGTGACAGTTGAACCACGCTTGGCATCAGTTACTCCAAAGAAACCGCTAGCCCTCGAGCATCCCTCCAAAGAAACACAGAAGGTGTTGACTGATTTAACAAAGCGTCTGGATTCCATTGAAACTCGACTCAAGTCTGCAACAACAGACTCTCAGACCAGTGACATAGATCGAGGAACTATGGATGTCTTACAGTCCCGGCTATCTGAAAATATAGAGCGGATCGAGGTGCTCTCAAAACGTTTAACCGATCTTGAGAAGAGGTTGAAGAAACTTCGTACATGAACTGGATGTGTTCTGTTGATGAGGAATGGTGAGGATTTTACTCAGGAAATCCGTGTACTCGAGAAGAAGTTACAAGATCTAGAAGAGCTATCTGGTATAACCGCCAATCTCCAGAATTCTGACTCTGGGTCTTTCTCACAAATCCTGCAGAGAATCAATGATATTCAGGATCTTGTTGACCAAATAGAGATTGAAATTGATAAGCTTGAGATGCGAGTTTCAGCAATTGAGCATATGGGATTCAGACTTAGGACTGGTGGTCAATAACTCCCTGACTCATGCTGTCAATGAGGTCAAGCAGATATCCCATAAAGACTTGCGAGGAGAATGATTCTATTGGCACAACTTTGGAGTTCAGTCCCTTTAGCATTCTTAAACTACTTTTCATGTTTCCATTCTTTCCCAGAGTAAGAATATCAAGTCGGTATCTTTCATGCTCTGAGATTGCTTTTAGAAATGAGAGATGTTCTTCATCGTAGTTTCCTACGCTGTTGCTAAGAACGAGAGCCAATGTGGGTCTTTCTACTCCGAAATCCTCCAAAAACTCTGCAACTGATCTATACGCTCCAGCCAAGTCCTCATAACCATCAACATCATCAACAGCATCCATGATTGAATATATCAATGAGATGAGAACTTCTTCAGATTGTAGATCTTCAAAGAATTCAACATAGGGTTGAACTTCTTTTCCCCTCTGGATAGAGAACTTTTCGGGCTTTTCTCCAAAGGAAACTAGGGCTAATCTGCCCTCTGTCTTATTGTGTAGTAGTGTGTTTACGACAGTTAGTGCTATTAATGCTGCAATCTGTGATCGAGATGTATTCTTTCGAAGTCCATCCAAGAATCTAGAAATCTCTGGAACCTTTTCGCGTAGTGTACCGAGATTTGTTTTCGCGGTATGAAGTGTCTTTAATGCAATATCCTTAGTTTTCATATTCGCTCCTTTGGAAATGCACAAAATCAGGTTAAATTCGCTAAATGCCTGTTTAGGTCTGAAGTGAGTCCTGTCACTTCTCAATCTACCAACTTGTCCAGAAAGGAGCTGTGGTTCAGAACTCTCTAAAGAAAGAGTGACATTGTTCTCCTGCTTGCCAACACTCAACTGAGAGTCTGATCCTACCAGAATCCCATCAATCGATTGTCGAATCTCGTTCTCATGCAGATGTATGAAAGAAGTAAGCTCCGCATTGTCACTCCCTTTTGGCGCAGAATATGAGAGAACTGCTTTTGAAATGTCTGCAATCTCACCTTCATATTTAACCAGATTTACAACAGATGAATCACGCAAACCAAAGAGCGATGCATCTGACTCAGAAACAACAATGGAACGTTCTCCACATTTTGAATGCTGTCTGACTTCTCCTGCTGCCCATTTTCCTGTACTTGAATCCAACGCAAGAACATGGTTTCCAGATACAACTTCAAGTGCAGTCATATCTTTATCACACATGAAAAAAATCCCGGGTTCAGATTTGGCAATCTCCACACTGAAATGAAGAGCTGAGAGAATTTCCGTTGGATTCTCAACTTGGAAACATGTCAATAGTGCCTGATCAAAACGAGTGAGATGAGCTGGAGACCCATAGATTGGGCCCTCCAACTTTGCATTTGCACGGACCAAAGTATCTAGCAAGACACCATCTCGTGCAACAAGACTCTCTGAGAAAGCCTGCTTCCACCCAGAAATCATAACCGAGCCATTTTTCTCCATCAGAACAGCTATGCTTGTAGCTTTAGGAGAAGTTGGACTTTTCAATGTCAAAACAGCACTATCGAGATGAACACGTGCTCCATCATCATCAACCATATAGTCCAGTGATGCAATTCCTAGAATTTTCCGGGCATCCAAGAGCTGCATTATTCTTGCAAGCTCATTCATTGCAGATTTCCCCAAGCTCTCCTCTGCTACAACTGAAGCATTATTCTCTTCGTATTCGTAGAAACTTGGTCGTGGAGGAAGAATCGAGAGCATGTTTCCGCCTAAGACTCGTTGAATATCTCCTGGGTCTGCTGACAAATTCCTACTCAAAAGATAGCTAAACACCTCAGAAACACTATCTCCAAACTGAGTTTCAGGGTAGGCTGATGCAAACATGAGTCGTTTGGACCAGTTGATATCACTCTGGTTCTTTCTCATATGTCGGATGAGAGTTGATATCGATGATATTGTAGCACCAGAAGTCAAGACCCGACTACCAGGAACATCAAGAAGTCGTGTGATTTCCTTTCCCCAGTCTTTGTGATTTCTGACATTGAGAATCAAATTAGGTGTTTTGAGACCCGCCTGTTTGAGAAGCACAAGCCATTCAAGAAGTGGGTCTATTTCAGACGGAGGTCCAAGTTCAACAAAGATTGGGCTACCAGCCTTGATGAAATTCAGGAGGTCCTTTCGGTTAGAACCCTTCAGAATATGTTGAAGGTCTACAGCTCTCATTACACAGCCCCAACCAGGTTCAGTCCGTCTGTCTAATCGCATGTCCTGTAGATGAAGCAATCTTGGACTGTAAGGTGGTACTGATGACCATCTGTAAATTGATTCAGCATTCGCTTTCTGTTGGAGCTTGGGGAGCACTGTTTCACCTAGACTGATCAGCGGCTTCACAACAAGAAAATCTGCAATCCAGCTCGTATGTGAAGAAGATGCAGAATCATGATAAAACTCGCCAAGTAATCTTGGTTTCCTCAAGTAATCGTAGGCTCTTCTTGGTAAATACTTAAAGGCTCCTGGATATTGAGATGAAAAATCGTGAAGCTGACTCTCAACCATGCTGTAATATGAAAATGCTCGATCTGGGTCAAAGGTTCGAATGTTTGTCCCAGCACGGACAATACCAAGATGAATAGAGCAGTCGACGACAGCAAAGCGTTGAATCTCATTTGCTTCAGTGTCTTCTACAACTATCATCCTATGCGTCTCCGAAAATACCTATCAGAACGTTAACAGAAGTCGATATATGCATAGTGCCGATTTACACCGGTTATGCTATGTGATTGAAGGAATAGTTTATCACTCATACTGAATTATCATCAGTTTGGAGGAACCGAATATCTATGCTCGTTGTTCGAGCTGTTGAAGAAATACCGCATCGTGGAATAAAGAAGGGTGATGAGTTTCATCTCTATATTGTTGATGCTCATCATCATATGGGCCGAGAGAAAGGACATAAGAACACACCTGCAGGTGCTTACGATTTTTACGCTCAGTTATGGTTTGAGATTCAAAAGAAATCCCGAACTCTTAAGGATGAAGATCAACTACTCTTTGAACCAGTTGGAGTTGAAGCTCCGGCTTTAGGCACTAAACTGTTTCAGAGCAAGGATAGTTGGTCACGGCTTGATCATGGCTGGCTTGTTGACCGGACAATAGTCTTCCCCTACACTGATGACTACTCCGCTCCCTCCTCCAAGGGGGAACCCTCATTCAAAGCCTCAAACGACAAAATTGCATCTTGGACAAGTAGAGCTCCACACTCATCGCGATTGATAGGTTTTGCACGGGTTAATCCTCTCGATGGTTCTTACAAAGGACATGTTCTAGCAGTAAGAGAACTTGAACGAGCAGTTCTATCCCTCGGGCTAAGGGGTCTCAAACTTCATCCTCTTGCCCAACTTTTTGTGGACACCATTGACCGGAACGAGCCTCGTGATGTTGTGAAACGTGCTGGTGAGCTTGGGATTCCTGTGATTTTCGACACACGAAATATGCGCACAGTTGTTAGAATCAAACGACTTGTTGATTCAATGCGGAACGATCCAGATTGTGGATCTGCAATGAAAGGTTTACGTGTTATATTGGCACATTGTGGAATGGCTCCTGGTGACTCTCGTCTTTATGAAGCACTGAAAGATCCTGTAATATTCGCAGAGACCTCCACACTTCATGATAGGGATGTCCCTGTTCTATTTGAGATGGCAAGTGATCGACTCAGCGCATCAAATCGGGAATGGTCCGAGAAAATCCTCTTTGGCACTGATTTCAGTTTTCTTTCAGTACAAGCCATGGATATCATTCTCCATCTTCTCTCTCGAGACTTTCCTGGAACTTTAGCTGATGCTCAGAGAGTACTTGCAGGTAATGCGCTGTCACTTGTAAATATTCCATTCAGAACCTCAACTGGGACCTCTACTCCTCCTGTCGAGTTCATATGTCGCGATAAGTCATTTGCCATTCAGCGCGAGCTTGAAGAATCAATCATCAAGCTCATCACAAAGGGGACATGGGATCTAGGCTCTCTCGATTATATGATACCTCCAATTGGTACTTGGCCAGAGCCTAACAGCCGAGCAAAAGGCGGATTTAATGGAGTTGACATGGATTCGTATGTCCTCACATTGAAATCAAAGAAAGAGGCAAGAGAGCTTCATCTATGGACACGAAGACGTCCTGATGAGTACGTGAGTTGTGCTATCCTCTCTACACAAGGAATGACACGCTTAGATACTTTGGAAAATGCATCACAGAAACTTGGACAAGTCTTGTTGAAATCATTATCAGACCATTCAGAAACCCTCGAGTCCCTCTCTGAGATGCAGTCGCGAATAGCCAAGCTGCTTACATAACGCTGACTCACAATTCTTTATAACGTCAAAATTGGAGAAACTTCCTAAAGCACTAGAGGAGGCAATTGCCATCACCAAGAAACTGACCTTGGAGATTCTTGATGGCGGAGACCTGAGGGGCTTCGCTAATATTCACCCCAAAATAGCAAAGAAACTAGATGCTGATATAGGATCTATTGTTATCTTTGAAGACCCTCAGAGCAGTTTCTGGGGTGCTGCTGAGATAAGAAAGAGCAACGAAGCGGCAGAAGACAGCATCGTCATCGACACACTAGTTCTAGAGGCATCACTACTAATGGAGGGTGATCAGGTCGAAGTCACACTCTATGATGAAGATATGTTGGCTTTGGAATATGTTGAGTTTGGACTCAAACCACTCACTGAGGATGCAAACACTGAAGACCTCGTTGCAAGAGCAGCTGAGCGAGTGAAATCACTGGAGAATATCATTGGAGGTCGACTAGTATATCCAGGAATGTCTTTCAATTGGCCAGAACTTGATGTAAAAGTCGAAATCATCAACACAAAACCTGACCTCGCTGGAAAGACCTTTGCCAAGCTAGCATTTGAAGCTCTTCGCGAGAGGACAGGATATCAATTCAAAACAGTTGGAATTGCCTCACCGTTTAACGCTGTACTTTGCATTGACACTAGTGGGTCAATGAAAACCACTGACGTCCCTGTTCAAGATATTGCTCACGCACGAGAAGGTCTGAAAGATCTTGCTGGAGATAGTCCTGAGGTCCAAGCCTTTCTCAATCGATTTGAAGAGGGTAAGAATGTCAGTCGGGCAGAAGCCGCTGCCATGGCAGTCTTACTTTATCTCGCTGAAAAGGTAGGCCGAGGTTATGGTGAGAAAGTTGGGGTGATTACTTTCGAGAAAGAGGTCAGTGAGATGACGTTCTTGAACTCTGACACTGGTGAAGTCCAACCATTCGTAGAATGCACAGGAAGGGAAAAAGCACTCGGTTTACAGATTATTAGTACACATGTTGTGGATAAGGTAGAAGAGGGCGGCACACTCACAGACATGGGCACAGCTTTAGCAAAAGCACACGAGATAATGGAAGAATTTGGTGACCCTGATAAACCCACGATGCTTATTATGCTAACCGATGGAATGACAACATCGGGACCACCTCCATTAAAGGTGTTGAAAGACAGGTTCACTGAAAGGAGCAAACTCGTGATATATTCCATAGGACTTGGAGAACGTAGTGAGATAGATGAGGAGCTAATGCTTGCAATTGCCCAGTATGGTAATGGCAGCTACCGTCACGTTGACAACATGAGAGATCTGCTTGAGTGGTATGGTAAATTAGCTGGCGAATTTGCAGTAGTAATCCGTGGTTCTGACTGAACAGATTAGTCACGAGGTTCAAGAGCCTGTGTTAGACCTTTCAGGGTTTCTAGGTCCATCTCTTGAATCTGATCTTCAGGAATGCCTTCAAGCATTACATCAGGTATGGTAACTAAGAGCTCTGCTTTGTCTTGTCCATATTTGTCGATGAAATCTTGCATCCTTGGATCTGCTGCTTCCTCTTCAGGTTCTGACTCGACAACAACCTCTTCAGGTTCACTCTCAGCAGTTGACGAAAGAAGAGCCTCAAGTTCCTCAACACTTAGAGCAGCGAGAGTTTCATCTCCAACCTCCTTGCGAACCTCTGCTGGGAGTTTTTCAATCAACTCCTCTTGCGCAGTTGGCTTCTTCTTTTTCCGAACCTTCTTTACCTTTCGAACTTTGACAGCTTTCTTCTTCTTTGGTTTCTCTGATGGTATTGAAACCTTGAGTTTTTGAACAAGTTCCCGAGCAGATGCTGGAGTTAGTCTCCTTAGATCTTCTGGAGGTAGTGTTTCTCGTATCTCATCAGGCAACTCACTTAGTATCGCTTCTACCTCATCTGAAACTCCCGTCACTTTCGGAGCTTCAATTGCTGCAGCCGCTTCTTCAGAGAGTAATATCGGCGCTCCTTCTAATTCCTCAACAATAGCTGATACATCTATCTCGATATCAAATGCTTGACTACGCCAGTTCATGAAACGATCAATTGCGGCTGGTTTCAGCTTGAGGCTAGAGAGAAACTTGTTGATGTCCTCTTCAGCCATGTCTGGGAAGTCATCAATGATTTTCTCTACATCATTTGTAGTAATTCGCGCCCATATCGGACCGTTGAGCAGCTTTGAAAGACCTGCCGCACAATGCGATCGTACCCATGTGTTGTCATCTTTGAGGCCCTTAAGTAAATCTGGAACGGTTCGAGGTTGATGATAGAAGGCAAGAGCCTGAGCTGCAGCTATTCGAACATCTGCAACCTCGTCAGCCAGAGCCTTAACAACATCTGTAACAACTGCTGGATCAGCTAGATCAACGGCAGCTATCAGCGCTCTCTCTCTAACCACGTCAGATGGATCAGAGAAGGCGTTGATTAGGGCTTTTCGCTCTGTCTTTGTTTCCCTTGCAAGACGCCCAACCTCATCTGTTTCAAATTCCAACAAAAGACTCCGTGTCTTTGCCAAGAGTACTCCTCCATGACGCGCTTGGTTTCGCCTGTTTTTTTATTATAGTAACCTGCAGCTTACTATCTTAATAGCCTTAGGTGGGCGAATACTGCTGCCTACTTATATCAGTTGGCACTACATATACACTATTCTCCGATGGATTACCTACCGGAGTAGATTTAGGTAAGAAAACAATCCGAGTGAGATAGGCGCCAAAGATGACTAATGTGAAACAATCACGATGGCTTAGACTCATTCTCTTCATGATTGCAAATCTACTGATTGTTTTAATGGCACCAGTTTCATACGCTCTATTTACAGGAGAATTGCTTGCTCTTGTGGCGACACTGGTCTTCTTTCTGACATTTATCCTGATGTATGTTGTAACATGGGTATTTGTAAGATGGGATGTAGGTGACTCAGTTGAGGAACTGGGAATCACAGTTGATCATCGTTTTGGACCTCACCTCACTATTGGTGCTATTGCTGGAACTATCGGCGCGGTTTTGGTTGTGGCTATTGCTTTCTTCTTTGGCGGTCAGCTTCGTCCCTTTGACCAAATAACTGGTGATTTGATAGTTAATGAAATCATTATAACCGCTCCAACGGCATTCTTCGAAGAATTGGTGCACCGAGGGTATATACTCTCAAGAATGGAGGACCTCGCAGGAAAACGAACAGCCATCTTCCTTAGCTCGCTATTCTTCTCACTGCTTCACTTCACTTGGTGGGCTGAGCCTGGTTTCCCCATACACCTAGCAATTCTGTTTACATTCAACATGTTTCTTGGCGGGGTTGTGTTATCATTAAGCTATTATTGGTCAGGTCGAAGGTTATGGGTGCCAATAGCATTTCATTTCATGTGGAACATGATTGCTTATCTCATGTTTCCAACATTCCCACGAGAGGCAGTATCGCAACCAGAGATATTCCAGATAGAATGGGGAATCACTACTATTGTAGGATTTCTATTAGGACTATCACTGCTTTGGAGTCTTCTTACTACAGAGAAAAATAAAGTCTGAGAAGGGTCCGGAACTCTCCGTTCCCTTCCATTATTCTATCATCTATTGGTCTGAACTTACGATGTCATCCGGTCTTCTAACATGCATCGTTATGCCAGTGATGTGATCTATGACGACTTTCTCACCAGCCTTGATTGGGGGACCGGACGTTCTTGCCCACCAGATTTCAGCACCGGTCTTTACCTTCCCCTTTGGATTCAGATCTGTAACTGCATGAATGTCTGAGTACTTGAACTGAGAGTATGTGGGCCATTTGTCATAGTCCCTGAGGAATGCAAAGTACAGAAGCATCAGACAAAAGACTGTACCAGCCATAATGTATACTGTCAGTTGTCTGGTTTCATCAATCAACACTGAGAGGAAAATCGCCACACCATAAAGTGGGAATAACTTCAACGAAACCTTGGCATCTATGAAGCCCCCCTCAACGAAGCTGCCTCCACCTGTGAACATGGTGAACATGAGATACATCACTGCAAAGACTACTAGCAGCATCCAGTTATTGAATGTGAAATCTGAAATCCAAACTTGAAAGACAAACAGGATGATGACAAGGGGCACAGTTACCTGTGCCATGGCTTTGCCCGTTGCTGGCTCAAGTGTGAGTACTAGTAGTGTAAGAATTACACCGAGCAGTATCAGACCTACGAATGGATCAATGAGCAAGAATGGCATGATCATGCCCACAGCTGAGAACATGATCATGACGACCAGGATTTTTATCCACGCATCCATCTTTGTTCCTCCTATTCATAGTCCTGTGGGACTACTCTTGCTTTCCTTTGTCCTTTGGTACTCGTATTCCTCCAGTACCTGCTGAGAGCGCAACAGAAGTTCCCGCTGCCATTCCAATTTCTGGAAGGTTTGTAGGAATCATGATGATCAGGTTTGCATTCTTTGATATCTCTTGCATGATGTTCCACTGCCGAAGCATGAAACCAACATTTGACTCTTCATAGATTCGAGCTGCTTTCAACATGTTCTCTGAAGCTTCTAGCTCAGCAGTAGCTAAAGTAATTCTAGCTCTGCGTTCTCTTTCTGCCTGAGCTTCTCGACTCATTGCATCCTGAAGTGCTGATGGGATCACAACATCACGAATCTCAACACTGGTTACCTTTACACCCCAATGCTCAGTTTTCTCATCAATAAGCTCTTGTAAATGCCCAGCAATCTCATCTCTCTCAGAGAGGAGTTGGTCGAGTGTCACCTTACCTGTAGTTTCTCTTAGAGTTGTTTGAGCCGCAAGCTCAACTGCAACCGTGTATCTTTCTACACTGAGAATTGCCTTCTCAACATCAATAACTCGGAAGTACATTACAGCGTCTACGACTACTGGTACGTTGTCCTTTGTCAGTGAACGTTCTGTTTTGAAGGCATAAGTAAGGAGCCTAAGTGAGACCTTCATTGCTACTTTGTCAAGAATCGGGGTGACCCAGACAACACCAGGGCCTCTGATGTGCTTGAATTTTCCCAGCCTGAGGACAGCAATTCGCTCCCACTCCTTGAGGATCTTGATCCCACTCGCGACAAACATCAGTATGAAGAACGCGAGTACGATGACTAACATCATTGTCAAATATGAATCCAATATGAACTGCAATTCTTGTTTGCTCCTTCCTTCCACACACATAATTGTGTAGATGAATGGTCGAACCGAGTCCGAAGACCCTATTCCAAGTAGACTTTTCGTGTGAAGTCTTAAGAAGCTTCGTCTCAGTACAACATTATTCTAAGAATCAAATGGTGTCGGAGGAATGCCCGTTTTTCCTCCGACGATTGAGCTCTAAGCTCCTCCTATTCTAACGTGCGAGCTAGATTTCCTCCTCACTTAATTCAAGCAACTCATAGTTACCGATGCGTGATAATGGTAAGCCAAAATCCACCCTTGAGAGTCCCTCAACCAACGCATAAATTACCAATGCAACAATTATCGATCCGATAATTCGTTCAAAAGCATAAAGTAGTATAGCTACTTCAAAGAATCCTACAATTGGCTCTAGCCCCCAAAGTGGTGGTAGGTACCATCCTCCAATTGCAGATCCTACTGCTTGGTCTAATGTCACAGCGACGAGACAGAATATCCAGATACTTACGAACATCACCCACCTATCGGTGTCCATCCTAAGATTAAGTGGGTTGATTAATCTTGGAGATATCTTAGGGATGAGGAACAATAGTGATAGTACAAATGCGATAATATGGAACCATATGAAAGCTGGTACTGCCATGCCTACTGGACTGATTAGGTAAATAGCCATAGCTAGAACGAAAAATATTGGCACACTGATCCGAATCCTTGTTCTCATTGCACCTGCTGCAAATGCTCCGGCTGCTGTAGCTAATGCTGTGAGTGGACCTATTACTGCTATGAGGGGGTTGATAAACATCGCAATTAGTGACCCAATCAATACCGCAATCACTCCAAAAAAGGGCCCCAAGAGAAATCCAATGATGGGTGCAGAAACAAGACCAAAAGATATCTCCCCACCACCACCAACACTAAGATTGAATGGTATCAGTGTAATTACCAGATGCACTGCTCCAAAAATTCCCGTAAGAGCCCACGGATAAGCTATAGATCGTGTGAATCCTGACATGGTCATCACTATTGTAGTGTATTTTAGTAAACTACATAGGTAGCTTTGTACACTGATTTGGCATAATAAACCGCTATTTGAA
>Ga0209536_100011612_pt1 | contig 12882 bp, 11 predicted proteins | sample DeeMarSeWOR28_12_FD_187461 | JGI IMG/M metagenome (GOLD analysis project Ga0209536, IMG submission 187461) | Marine sediment microbial communities from White Oak River estuary, North Carolina - WOR-2-8_12 (SPAdes) (version 2) | ecosystem: Environmental > Aquatic > Marine > Intertidal zone >...
CCGCGTCTCGGACGTTTCCCGACTGGTCGAATATCGCCGAGTTGGCTCCCATCCTGATGAGAACGTCCCATCCGTCACGCCACCCGTATATCTGGAGTATTATCTGGAAGATCCTTGTGTTGGATGTGGACGTGGTGGCGTCGGCGGTTCCCACGAGGGTTGTAGGAAGGTAGGCTGCGTAGGTTGTGCTCGCCAAGTCTTCCCATGATGCGGGCTCCGGGAGATCGTAGAAGTCCAGCAGCTCTGTATTGATGGTGAACCCGAAGGAGCTTATCGCGGCCCCGACCCAATAGACATCGTCGCCGACGACTCGCCTAGTCTCTGAGCCGCCTATATCCTCTGGAATATCCGCCAGTATGGTGTCGATGTTTTCGCCTTCGAGTGGGGCAAGTAGATTGGAGTCGAGGATGATGTCGAACAGGTCGGGTCCGCCGCCCCAAGCCACGTCTATGTCACCTGACCTTGAGATGGTTTCAATCCAAAGTGAGTCGGCGATGGGCAGCCACTCTATGTTCGCTATGTTGTTTTCGATTGCGAAATCGCTCTCTAGGAAGAGTTCCTCAGCGACAAGCATGATGTCTGCTCCATGGCGGGTTATCACGCGTATGGTCTTACCGTCGCCTGTCCCGGTGCTCAGGACCCTGAGAGTGAAGTCTGCCTCGTACTCGGTTTCTTCTGAGACAGTAACAGATTTGATTCCCTGGCTGTATCCATCCTTGCTAGCCTCAACGTAATATGTTCCATTCGAGACCTCGAGACTATACTCTCCTTTCGAGTCAGTCGTCGTCGATACATCGCCGATCTGTACGAGAACTCCCTCGATGGGTTCACCAGAATCATCCGTAATAGAACCCGTGACAGTTGCCGTGATGGTTTCACCACCTGTGTCAGGCGTCTCGCCACCCGTATCTGGGGTCTCGCCGCCTGTGTCAGGCGTCTCGCCACCAGAGTCCGGTGTTTCTCCTCCATCGTCTGGTACCTCAGGTTGAGCCGGGTTCATAGCTAGGTACCCGATATACCCTAATCCAAGTAACGCAACGACTGCAATTCCCATCAACACCCGGTTATCCACGGATTTCACCTTGATTCGTTATCGTTTTGACAGCATTTAAATTCTGCTTGATGCCCAGAGAAAGCTTTAATGCCGTACATAGCTATTTGAACCCGGAGAAAAACCATGAAAAGTAAAATCATTGGGCTTATTCTTCTATCTACTCTATTCATGTCTCTGACATCCATCGCACTGGTTGGTGCGGAGTCAAGCGGAAAAGTAGTCGTCCACATGAAAGGCGCCCTCGAGGCGGATGACAACCTCAAGGCGGCCATGGAGGACTACTCGTACGTTGACTGGGTTGTGCCCACTGAAGATCTAACAGCATCTGATCTGGAAGATGCAGACATGCTCGTCCTGATACAGGCAGACCCCGCAGTTGAGTACACCGAAGCGGAGCTTGCGGCTGTGACGGCATGGTTCGACGAAGGCAACAAGCTGCTCTGGGTGGCATCGGACAGCGACTACCCGGACGGCCAGGAGCTGAGACCGCCGGACGCCAACATCGTCTTAGAGACGGTGGGAAGCCATCTTCGCGGCGAGCACGGCGAAACCCAGGACCCCATGGTGAACTTCGACGCAGCCTACAGGGTTAAAGCCGTGTCGGAGAACTGTGCACCAGAGTACAAGTTCCTTGTAGCCGGCGTAACATACGCACAGTTCCACGGCTGCGGAGTCATCATCGGATACCTTAACGGCAACTACTACGCCCTAGACGAGACCGACATCGACGGCGTCTACGTGATCATGACGTCGTCCGACAGCGGCGTCATCAGCGACGAGTCCGCCCCCGCCCCAGAGGCACACAGCCCCGGACAGGAGGGTAACTTCGCCATGATGGCACTGGAAGAGATGCCCAACAGCAACTACGTCATCGCCACATCCGACGCGCCCTTCAGCCACTACTCTCCCATGTACAAGCCGGAACTACAGAAACCCGATCGATACAACCTAACATCAGGAAACCCGCAGCAGGGAGACGTCCTGTTCGGTAACATCCTCGACCTTGCTGTACGCAACGGGATGGGAGCCACCATCTCGATGCTTGAGGACGACGTAGCAGGCTTAGTAGAAGATGTGGCTGATTTGGAAGTCGACGTCGCTGCGCTGGATGCAGAGAAAACCAGCCTCGAGGGAGACGTCAGCACTCTGACAAGCGAGAAAGCGTCTCTTGAAGCCGATCTGGCGGCGGCACAGAGCTCAGCGAGCACCATGCAGTTGGCGGCAGTCGCAGCCCTAATCATAGGCGTCGTCGTCGGCTACTTCGTCGGCCCCATGCTGAAGAAGTCATAGACTACCTTATCCTTTATTTTATAATAGAAATGATATATCTTACCATGAATCCATCTATGTCATCTATCATGTAAAAATAGTATATTGATACATAATCAATAAATCAACACATATTTGTATGAAATATCTGGCTGTAGTAATGAAAAACCTATCTAGCGCTGAACAAGCCCAGAGCTCTTCTGAATTAACTTTAGACAAGCGCATGTCGATAAGGAAAGCGCTTAGAGTCATGATCGATAACCGAAAATACAGCGCGATCGTCATCGACGAGGATGAAGAGCCCATTGCACCAGTGAACGTGAAAGGACTTAGAGAGGCGTTGAGCCTCGGCTATTCATCTTCCACGAGTCTGGAACAGCTATTTTGGGGAAACCTGTTAAGCGAGATATTCTTCTGTAAAGCCAAAGAATAACCGAGTCATATTCTGCTCAAAACCGAGTTCTCATCGCTTCTTTTATTAACAAGACGAGAAAGGAGAGCCATACCGTATCAAGCCCCTGTTTGGTGTACCAATTTTCTTGAAATCGGGCTCTTGGTTCATCTCTAGGATATGACGTGACGCAATGCCATAGGGGTTCTGTCCATTAAGAACGCTATCCACGGCATAAAAGAAGATAATGTCTTCGGGCTTCGCTATCACTCTTTATTCTGGCCATATTAATCAAAGCTTTAAGAGTGTCCATTTATGTTTCTCGGAGGATGAGTCCCTACATCATATATCAATATCAGATACTAGCTGAAACGTTCTTCTGAATTATTGACGCATTGACCGCCAAAATCAAGTACGAGGCTTATCTTCTTTGTAAACGAGATAGATCACCGTGAATATGCAGAAAAAGCTAACACCATAGCCGAGGGTTACTATGAAAACAAGATCCCTGATGGTCATTTCTCTCTCCTAAAAGTCGCTTCAAAAAGGTAATCGTTGTGGATGATGGGTATTTACCGCGAATATTGATCACCGACCTCGAGGTTAATAATTACTATGAGGATTTACGTGCTTGTGACAAGGAAAAAATTATACGGATTCGATTATCAACACGCATCATCCTATTTATTATGGCTAATTATCGCAGGGTTATATCAAGATCCAAAGCGGGTTTCTTAAGAATGGCATTTTCATTTCAGTTTTTTATCATATGACCTTACATTATATTGATGCAGATTAATATACGCGAAATATGTATTGATCAGGATCAATATTTACTCTATATTGATAATAACTATTAAATATGTAATGGTGATCCATATAATATGCCTATACGGGGCGAAGGAGATACTGAAGCCTAGCACGAAAGGTATGAACAGACCTCTGGAGGCTGTTCCCTAAAAAGGCTGGGCATTTCTCCTTTCCTTTTTCACCTTTTTTTCTTTTTTATCAAGGAAGAAACACCAGTAGGTTATTATGCGAGTTTTATCGAATTCTAAATACCCATGGGTGCTTCAAAAGAAAAATCTGGAATGGACGACAATCCTCTAAGCATTCTAGAGGACATCGAGAACATCCAGGAGATTCTTAGCGACCAAGAGATGCGTCTAGTGAATAACATTTTTGTTGACATGGAAGATTTTTACCGGATAACGGAGTGCATCGAATTGGCTCTGTCCGAAAAAAAGATTGATAGAAGGGATCTTAGGGTCTTGTATAATTCTATTTTAAAAGTTGTTATGCACAACTATCATGTTCAATTAGCCGAAAAAAAGCAGAATGAACGTAATTACCTAAGAGTATTCTTTGATTTGCCAGAGATACTCAATGAATGGCTGTTTCATGCCCGCGTTCTAGTTCACAATTATAACCGATAACAGCGTGCACACAAGGTTGATTCGAGGAATAATCACTCCTCCATTTCAGACCGTTATTGCATATATCTCAGGGCTCGCCTCAATTATTTGACCGAAAAATAGGAGTATTATGGGGCTTGAGACAGGAGCTTGTAATATTGAGATAGTAGTTCATCGTACTCCCTCTGAAGATCTTTATACTGCATGGAAACCTCAGTGTAAGCCCATAGGAGCTCCTCGATGTCTTCTCTCCCCACCATTAATTTGGCTCTTTCAAGCAGCTGGATTTCTGATGCGAGTGCAGAGTTGTTCATCTCAAGGTCATTTAACCTCGCCGTGAGTTTACTGCAGTTTTCTTCACTAATATGTAAACTATCCTCTAGATCTTTTACCTCTGAGTCTTTAATCCTTAACTCTTCTTCTTGTAACGCGTTGAGGTTCTCAAGTTCATGTATCGTTGCTTCTCTCTGCATGACCTTGTTCTCCAATTCAACCAATCTATCTCTATATGATATCGCGTTAACCAGCCCTACCACGCCCACGAAAATCATCCCCACACACACTCCGATCATGAGAGACCTCTTATCGCTGAACATGAAGAAATCAAACGTTCCCAAAAAGAAAAAGATGACTCATGATTGCGAATTTCTTAAGTATTCATATATTGTTCGTTAAAGTTGTAACACAGAGTAAGACCTTATCCGCTTCTTTTTCATGATCTTGACCTAGAAAATGGTTTAAGGGCTCGAAGCCCAGCGGCGTTGGTGTCATGTTCATGGTTATTGACGTTAGGCTTGTTTCGGGGGTGTATTACCCGTCGTTGAACTAGGACGTTGGCGGTGACAGCGACGGCACATGGATTACCATCAACAAATCCTAGTTATTCACTTTTAATAATGGATATGCCTGGCGTTTGTTTGTATATGTTATAATATTGTTGTTTTTTCGGCAATATTGTATTTTTATGGTAAAATCAGTTTTCTATTTGGATCTAACGCTTTCATGATATGCATCTAATTTGTAGTACGTATTAGTTGTTATCAATTTATATCATTAGTTAAATATCTGCAAATAACTTCTAGGAATATTATTCTTAATGTATCAATAATATTTGTTAGTAATCCTGCTCGTTAACTTAACCTTACTTTGTCACAAAAAGGTGGGAATGATCTATCGGCGAAAGACATATACTATTGGTCCGGACAAATAGTCAGTATGTGTGATATGGATATGTGGTCGTGACCGCATATTCATTCATATAGTGGCATCTCTTGAAGGGTGTCGTGTTGAGGACTCGTCGCGATAAAATGCAAATAATTGAGGATATTCTAAGGGCTTCTGAAGGGCCTAGGGGGGCTCTGAAAACTCATCTCGTCTATGGCGCTAATCTTAACTTTGCTAGGCTGGATAAGCATCTATATTTTCTGTTGAACAAGGGGTTCATGGAGCTCAGGTCTGAGTCTGAGGACAGGTATTTTTTGACTGGTAAAGGTCGGGAGTTTTTGAAGATGGCCCAGGATACGAGGGAGTATCTGAACAGAGCCTCTGGCTAGTTCTCTTCTTAGCTATCTTCTGATTGTGCTTGTACACAATGTAACATAATATATATGATCAAAATACCTGAATTCAGAAAAGATTCAAGTCTACGTATTTCTAATCTCATCTATAAATTGACGAACGAATATCCATTCTATTTAGATTTGCTAATTTCTATGCGTTAATGTATCTCAGGAGAAAATTGAAACATTCACGTCATTAACAGACACCCGATATTTTTACGGCCTTTGAGTATGCATGAGAATTACTAGAAAAAAGAAGTTAAAAAGAGAACCTAAGGACGTACCCTCTGCGTGAATATCAATATATTATATATAGGAACCAAAATTTTTTCACTCTTATTCTTCGCATTTCACACTATAACACAGCTACAGAATTTGGTTGCGTTTTACAATTTAATAGTAAAACTATTAGCTGGTCTTTATTTTGCGATTAAATATATTCATAAATCAATCGTTTAGGTTAATTTAGATCTATACGCCGTCTCAAATTCGTCTAGTGTAAACTCAGACTCGTCATCATATGGCTCCATTAATTTGGTGGTAAATAAGCCACTTTTCTTCAACTCGTTGATTATGACCACCCTTATCCACTCGGAAACGTAGAGGCCTTCTCTGTACGCCACCTGTTTGATCATCTCGTTGATCCTAGGGGTCACCCTCGTAGCTAAAAGTTTGGTTTTGTTGTTCGATTGCGATCTACCCAAGACCAGCGCCTCTTGGGAGACGTTCTGTTATGGATGTTTTGAGGATTATGTAGCGCCATTCCATCACCCGGTTCTTGAATCCTCATGCTTGTTATATGATCCCATCCAATTTTAAATGCAGAAACAATCATACTCCAGAGTACAGAGAGAAGTATAAACACCAGTTCATTATCCGCCAAGGTGTATTTATCCCACCGGTCCTCGGTCGCCCCTCGATCTGTGCGTACCAGTGATCCAGGTCAATGAGTATGCTGCAACCACAAAGAACAGGCTACAGAGTATGATACCACCAAATGTTCTTCACGCCACATCATAGTAACCTCTAACCAAAGGGGTTCCACCATCTACTCAAATTTATGCTGCATATTGATACAATGATTATTTCACTAGATATATGGATTTAGCATTAATAAACAACCTCAATTCGAAAAACAAATTCCAAATTAATATCTGTTAAATGTAGTATGACAAGATATTATACTTATTTATCAAATAAATGTTGTATGTGCACTTATTATATGTGCCTTAAATATAACTCTCCATAGTAGGATAAGCTGAATATTTACGCATATGCATTACTTACAGCTATGATCTTTCTTCTCGCTTAGTAAATTATCATAAATGATAGAGTATGACCATATTCCATATGCCTACAATCATTCTTATTAAACCAGATAGAAATGGAAAAATAAAAACGACCATATTATTTCTCGCCGTCAGTTTATCACTAAAAAATCTTAATAACGAAATAACGAAAACAAACAAAATAAGATCTACATACATCCATAGACCATTCTCTATTAAAAAAAATGTTATTATATTGATTTCTTCAACTTTAAAGACATTCAAACCTATATTGGTTGTAATATGATCCAATAATATACCAAAACCATAAAAGGAAATTACCATCTTCTTTAAGATCTGAAGTTCCATAGTATTCAATTGTATAGCAGTAATGAGTAATAATAATCAATTAATAATAGACAGAAGAAAAATATTTGTTATACAATCATTTATCAAATGTTGACTATATGTTAATAATATTAATTTTTTAACATAATGGGGTTAATTAAAGAAACGATGCAACGTAATAATAACATACCTATAAAAAGTAAGAAATTAATTAAGTCTATAGGTACAAAGCACTATATGCAGAATAATATTATTTCTGTGTTTAATGATTCTTCTTGACTTCACCATGGTGATCATCCTAAATTTAAAAATGGATGTATGTGTTTTTCATTTATTTTTTTGTGTGTGGTTTTGTGGTAACATTAGTCCCTCTGGTAAGAACGATTAGTAATCAAGTTTTAATTACTAAGATCGATATTTTTAAAATGAAAGCATTAAATCCCCAGTGAGTCCAACGCGCTCGCAAGAGGGAGAGGTGGGCGATGAAGAGTAATAGTACACTAGCGAGTTTCAAGAAAAGAAGAAGTTGGCTTCGTATTGCAGAGAATATTTTAAGAATCTGCATAGATGGCAGTAATACGACTGAAATCGTTTATGGTTCTAACATCGCTTTTTCGCGTTTTTCTAAATATATTACGTTTTTATTGGAAAAGGATATGTTGTGTGAATTTAATGATGAGAGGAAAGTATATCGTACAACTGAGCGTGGTATGCGTTTTCTTGATCTCATGAATGAGATTGATGGCCTTTTGGAGGAATCTCCATTAAAATCAACTATCTCTTGAAAATGATGATGATATTTTATAGAGGTTTATAATTATGATCGATTAAACATTACATGCCAAAAACCCTGACCCAGAAAATGGGGCCTGTGTCCTTATCCATCCAAGCACCGAAGCCTATGGAACCTGGAGCTACGACACCAAGTTTCAACCATTAGAATTTCCGCCTCAATTTATATTCCATTATTATTCATCATTGTCTTCAAAGGTGGATTTTTATATGTATGCCTTTGTCGCATGAGCCGCTGGGATGGACGCCTTTCTTTAGCTAGGTCAGCTCATCTGACGTTGTAGTTTAAGTCGGGGGCTGGGACGCAAGGGGAGATGATCACCTCGTCCCCCGGCTTGGTTTCGAACCTGTTTATCCATGTCTTAGTCGCCAGCACGGCCTCGTTTCTCAGGCACCCGACGAGCCTGTCCAGTCGTATCACCAGAGGCTGTTCGTTTGTTTTCTTGATGGTTGTCGGGTGCCACCAGTCCCTGAGTATGGGGTTCGGGTTCCTCGGCAGCTTCACTACGACGTTTAACTCGTGTTCTGACATTGGCTCGACGCCGAGCCTGTTGTATATGCACGCCAGTTTACCGTGGAGTTCTTCTGACGAGAAAAGGCAGTCTCCGCCCTCTTTTTTAGTGGCTGAGTATATTTGTCTCACGTAGACATGGTTTTTTATTACTTCACCCAGATCCCATGTAGGCATGAGTGGCTTCTACTCCCCGTGATGAAAATGCCTGTGCTTAGAGATAGGGTATATGGTTCACTGATCCACAGCTACCATGTCTTTTTAAAACTACCAAGAACCGTGTGTCTTACCCAAGTAGGAAGGTAGTATGTCATCTAGGGAAAGGTTTGAGACAGCGATTACTGTGTCTGAGGCGCCGTAAGACAGCTGTAGCCAGTCTCCCCGTTTTACTGCGCCGCAGCTAAAAACCACGTTTGGAACTAGGCCTTGGCGCTCGTATGTCTCGCTAGGCTCAAGAATGGGGTCCTCTGATCTATAGATGATGTTCTCGGGGTCCTCTCTGTCTAGTAGTAAGACACCCAGTCTGTACACCCTGTCGGCGTCTACTCCGTGGTATATCTGCAACCAGCCTGCATTGATCTCGATGGGGGGGCCAGCGATACCCACCTTCACGCTGTCCCACTCACCGCTCCTTGGGCTCATGACCTTCTTGGAGTCAAACCACGTCTTCATGTCATGCGAGTAGGCTATCCATACATCAGGGTCTATTCGGTGAAACATGGCGTATTTGCCGTCGATCTTCCTAGGGAAGAGAGCAGCGTTTTTATTGGTCTCTTCAGGGAAGGGGTAGATCCTCTCGCCCCATAGCCATCTTTTGTCCAGCAGGTCTTTCGCCTTGATGGTGGTTATACCTATCTGTGGGGTGTCCGCGAAGGCTGTATAGGTCATGATGCAGGTGTCGCCCATCACGGTCACCCGAGGGTCCTCGACGCCTCTCGCCTCTTCGGGGTTCATTGGCTCAAATACGGGGTAGGGCAGCCTTTCCTCGATGACGCATCCATCTGTAGAGCAGGCGTAGCCAAGCCTGGAGACCATGTCGTCCCCCATGGCCCTGTAAATGTAGTGGATCTTGTCCTCTAACTCGAACATGGCGGGGTTGAAGACGTACTTGGATTCCCAAGAATGCGTAGGCACTGGTTCTAGGATGGGGTTTCCCTCGAATCGAGCCATAGCCGATAAGCTATGGTTCCCCTAATAAAAATGATGTAGTCAGATTCTTTACTGGTGTCTGGCGGTGATGGATAGTTCGGCTAGCAGGTACGATATGGTTGACTCAGCTCCTTTGTTCTGGTTTAGCCCTTCCGGGGTCAGGCCGTCGTAACAAGTGTAGTTTTCTTTGTCTAAGAGGATTAAACTGGATGAGTTGTTTCCGTGGAACCACTGGAAGGCTTTGTGCGCGTAGTCGACGTATCTCTCCTCGACTAGTGCTCTGTGTGCTGTGATGCAGGCTTCTGCCATGCAGGAGGCCTCGATGGGCTGCTGGTCGTAGTAGGCCCTCTCTCCTCCTTTCCTGTACCATCCCTTTGTGCCTATGGGGTGGAAGACTCCGTCAGTGAACTGGGTTTCCACGAGGAAATCCAGCGACTCCTTGCCGATGGTGAGAAACGATTCGTCTCCAAGTAAGTTACCTGTCTCAAGCAGAGCTTGGGGGAGCCTCGGATTTGCGTAGGTCACATATTCTTCGAACCACGTCCACCCCGGCTCCGCGTTGTCGCTGTACCTGTCGACCAGGAAACTCGCGAAAGTTACGATGTCTTTCCGCAGGTTACTATCTAGTGGGTGTGCTTTACTGTACTCACATAGCCCTAGTAGGGTGAAGGCGTTTCCCCGAGGAGACGTGAAATCTCTTGCCGTGGGTAGGCTCTCGTCGAACAGCAGTCTTGAGAGCTGTTTCAGCATTCTTGGGGCCCTGGAGTTTATGGTGCATCCGGTCGCCCACAGGGCGTGCCCTATGCTGTCCTCTGTGCCTTTCTCGTCGAGGTACTTTCTGTCGTAGCTGAGGAGGTTGTGGAAGCCGGCACCGTCCACGTGCATGAAAAGCAGAAACTCGAGGTACCTCTTGGCTAGGTGGAGGGATTCGTCTCCTCCGTATAGTTGATGGTGTCTCACGGCTGCAATGAGGGCCCTAGCGTTATCGTCTGTGCAGTAGCCGTGTCTTCTGTCGATGACGCCGTATTTTGAGTGCTGGAGGATGCCTGTCTCGTCGGTGAACAGCTCGATGCCGCTTAGCCTGTTTGTGTCTTTGTCCCTCATAGCTTACATCCCTAAGGTCTTGTAGAACTCGTTGATGTACCTCATGGCGACGTTGGGCCATATCTTGTCTCGGGTGTACTCGTAGGCCTGTCTCTCGTATTGGTTCTTCAGTTTCTCGGAGTCGATAAGGGCGGTGACTTCTCTGGCGATGGAGTCGGGGTCTCTGAACTCACACCCAACCGCGGCTCCGTCGTTTATAACCTCCTCTGCGTGGAGGAAGGGGGTCGTGACAATCGCTTTGCCTGTGCATAGGGCGTATAGCATGGTGCCGCTGCTTATCTGGTCCCTGTTAGGGTACGGGAGGATATAGGTGTCGGTTGCCTGGAGGAATCGTATAAGGTCGCTCTTGCTTAGGAACCTGTTCACGAACCTGACGTTGTTCTCCATGTCCAGCTCGGATGCAAGGTCGGAGAGACTCTGTCTGTATGTCTCCCCCTCGTGTTTCCGGACCTCGGGGTGGGTCTCCCCGATGACTAGGTAGAGGGTCTCGGGTTTCTTCTCCACTATCTCTGGCAGTGACTGGATGGCGTACTCTATTCCTTTTCCTCTGCTTATGAGGCCGAAGGTGGATAGAACGTAGTGGTTATCGAGGCCCAGTCCCTTTTTCGCCGTCTGACTTTTTATGAAGGGTACGTTGGGGCATCCGTGAGGTATGTATCTCACGTTGAATGACAGGGTGTCGTAGCGTTCCTCGAGTATCCTGGCTCCCACCCTCGCTAGGACGACTACCAGGTCGCTGAGCCTGAGGATCTCGTTCATCACCTTCTCCGCTTCTGGCGGGGGATCCTGCAGTATAGTGTGGAGCGTTGTCACTATCGGTTTGTCCACTTCCTCCATGAACGAGATGAGGTAATCCCCCCAGCTGCCTCCGAACAAGCCGTACTCGTGCTGTATGTTCACCAATTTGATGCCGGAGTTCCTAACCTGGCTGGCCACGGCCTCGAAGGAGTCCCGGCTCTCCCGTTCAGCCTGTAGCTTGACCTCGATGGGGTAGTCATAGTAGCCTCCTCTGTCATTGATAGCGACTATGAACGGCGGTGAAAGGGACTGCTGCTTCGTCATCGAGTCGACGAGGTCTTGGGTGAAGGTGGCTATGCCGCACTCCCTCGGAGGGTAGGTACTTAGGTAGGCTATCACTGGTTTCTCGATCCCTGAGTCCACGGAGCCTGCGTATACTCCCCTGGTTCTCTCCAAGTAGACCGTGTGGGCGAGGCTCAGCAGCCTTCTCTCCGTTGTGAGGCCTATCAGGTTTCCTTTCTCTGTGACCACGAGTCTCCTGATGTCGTGGGTTCTCAGCAAGGCGATGGCTTCACGTATGGACTCGTCTGCCTCAATGGTGATTAATGGTGATGACATGATCATTCTCATGTTTGTAGTCTCCACGTCTCTTTCACGTTTCAAAACCCGATCGATGAGGTCTCGCTCGGTGACTATCCCCACAGGGGTCTCGTCTTCAACGATTATCACGGCTCCAACGTTGTTCACGACGAAGAGGTCGAACAACCTGTCCGCCGGGTCGTCGGGGTGGCCGGAGCGCGGCGTGCAGGTGATCTCGGCGCCGACGGCGAGGGCCTCGGACAGCTTCGAGACCTCCTCCGGATCGACGGCGATGGTCATCTCCTGGACGATCAGGGTCCCCTGCTGGGTCCCGGCCATCAGCGAGCTGGAGCTCGTGGGCGTCGCGCGCGCGCGCAGCGACGACACGACCATGCCGTTCTGCACGACGACGTTGACGCGCGCCTGCTTCGCGACGTTCTCGAGGTGCTCGATCATCCGCATCTGCGCCCCGTAGACGCCGCCGTACTTGGCGCCCCCCATGCCGGCCTTGTCGTCGACGGGGATCGTGGAGATCATGTCGAAGCGGTCGCCGGGGTTGAGGCCCACCAGGCCGTGGATCTGCGAGACGTCGACGGTGAAGCCGCGCTTGTTCGGCGGGATCCCGGCCGCCAGCCCGGGGCGCGTCCCCTTGGGCAGGAAGTCCGACTCGCGGAAGACGTAGCTCGGCGCCTTGTCCGCCTTGAG
>Ga0209536_100011613_pt1 | contig 12882 bp, 7 predicted proteins | sample DeeMarSeWOR28_12_FD_187461 | JGI IMG/M metagenome (GOLD analysis project Ga0209536, IMG submission 187461) | Marine sediment microbial communities from White Oak River estuary, North Carolina - WOR-2-8_12 (SPAdes) (version 2) | ecosystem: Environmental > Aquatic > Marine > Intertidal zone >...
GTATTCGTGAATCCAGGCCAGTGGAAAAAGATCACCGAATGTGGATCCGGGATACTCATTTTTTTCCGGATCGTCAATGGTAGTGAGGTCGGCGGCGAGAAGTACGTGGATATCAGGATTCAGGTGATCGATGTAATAACATTCATCTTCCCAGTGCCAGATTTCTCCAAGGAATTCGGTAGCCGGATTATCCGGATCAATTATTTTAATATCGAAGGGCTGAAAAGGAGGATGCCGCCTGAATTTTCCGCCGGTCATTGCCCAGAACCAGGGCCATTCCCTTTCGGATCCGCAGGCCGAATGAATCCCTGCAAATCCTCCTCCCTTTTGGATAAAATCCTTAAAAATACGCCGCTGGTTTTCATTTTCAAAAGCTTCATTATTTGTGTTCGAAAAAATCACAAGATCAAATTTTTCACTGAAATCCTCGCTGAAAACCTCCGGATTATCTGAAACTTCACAAACCGCACCGATTTCACGGCAAATCGTTTTGAGGGCACTTACACTCGCTGTAATATTCTCATGAACATAACCTTCGCCATTTTTCGTATAAATGAGAATGTTTTTGGTCTGTGCATTGCTTTTGGGGTTGAAAATTCCAAAAACTAAAAAAAAGGTGATTAGTAAAAAACGCATGACAGAACGGTTTAATCCCTGATTATTTCAATTTCAGGTGAATTTACGAAACTTTTCCAGTACAATTCGGCTTCCTCCGGGATTATTGGACTGTCAAATACCAGGAGTCGGTAATGCAATGTATATTCTTTTCCTGGTTTTAAAATCCAGTCATTATAGCGTATGGGGCAAAATTCAAAAAACAGATCTCCTCTGCCCTCATTGGCATCAGGAGGCCAGACCCGCATTGGTTCGGGATGTTCCCTGTTGAAAGGATGGCTCATAAACAGGATGCCTGGTTCACTGGATCTGTCTTCGGTTTTTGCACTTACCATGCACCATTTGGCCCGGCTCCCATCCGCATCCTCCCTGGTTCTTCCTTCGGATGTTAAAACAGAGGTATTTTTATTGGTCCAATATTCGGATGCCCTGAATCCAATACCTCCGCCATACCGATAGGCTAATAATTCGATTGGGCTTTCCGTGGCGCAATTCAGCATGGATGTAAAATCAATCAGCCAGTATTTATCATTATTATCAATTTTCCATGCCCTTAATGTCCAGCTTTCATGCAATACGGTTTCTTCTTCATTTCCATCCGAAAATCGGATATGATCCTGTAAAACGTTAATTTCACCATAAACGGGTCCTTCCACCTGGGATATTAATCCCTTGAACCGGACCGTACCCTGATTTTCCCCCAGATTCCAGAAATCGATTTCCTCTTCCCGGAATTTTGTTCTTGTCCATGGATTCCAGATCCCATAGTGGTGGTAATGATCTTTCGGATGTATTCGGGTTACAACCGTTTGCGATGGAGACCATAAGGGATGAATATAGGCTGAGCGCCTGAAAATCGGATCCACTCCCTCCGGCGGCATTTTTTCCCGATGCTGGTAAGAAAGTATTTTTTGATCTCCCAGGGTCATCAAATAGGATTCATGATCCGCGATAATTTCAACCGATGAAAAATTAGCTGTCTTTTTTTCCGGTATTAGGATGAATTCCCTGACATTATGCGCATCCGTATGTCCTCCCATCATAAAAATCATCTTCGGATTTGAGCCGGATTCAATTTGAAACGGCAGTGATTGATAGGATGGACCTTGTTTCTGATAAAGTACCAGATTTTCCCAATCATAAACAGGTAGTTTTTCCAGAGGAATACGGACCGGCACATTAATGTATTCATAGTCATTGGTATGAACTTTTATCACAATCTGATCCGATTGGGCGAAAGCAATAAACGATAAACAAATGCAGTGGAATAGGAGTACAATTCTCATAATATTTCCCGTTATGTTGAGGTTGAAAGTCTGTTGATGGTAGCTGTAAAAACCCGAATATTCTCAATGGGAACTCCCGGAGGAAGGCCTCCGCCACAAGACCAGATAATATTTTCCTTACGGGTTACCGAATGGAACAGTAATTCTGTTTCTCTCCTTACCCTTTCCGGGTCTGCAGCAGCCAGCACATCTCTGGGAGGCAGATTGCCTATCAACTTCACCTCCGGCCCGGCCAGATCCTGAATCTCATCCACCGTGTGTTCAAAACTGAAATTAAATAGATTGATCCCTATCTGGTGAAGATATTTACTGCAAATCAATCCCTGGGCATCGTTATGAAAAAAACGGACAGTCGATTCAAAAGCATGAAATATTTTTTGCATAACAGGTAAAGCAAACGTATTAAAATCATCTTCCCCGATAAATCCGACCAGATCATCGAGTATAAAGATCCCGTCTACCCCTGGGAAATTTTCTTTCTGAAATAATAACCAGTCACAAATAAATTCTGAAACAATATCCAGCAAATGTTGGATCTCCTCAGGATACATGGCCATATTCAGCATCAGTCCGGTGGTTCCCATGAGAAAGGAAGCAATATTAAGAGGACCACGTGAAACAGCAAACCGGGATTCGTGCCCTAACTTCTTCATTTTTGATTGATTCAACCTGAGCCGCTGGATGACAAAGGGTAAAAGTCCGTCGGTTTTGGGATCCGGTTTTCGAAGGTCTTTAATCATGGAAAGATCTTCAATTATTTTTTCAGCATGCGGCAAATCATGCTGAGTCCATATGCATTTTGAACCAAAAGCTGAAGGTTCGGTACACATTCCGAATTCACTCCAGAAACCGGGCAAAAAAATAATCTCCGGGAAGGTATCAATCGCCTTCCTGTTTGCTTCAAACCATAATTGTTCCGATGAATAATAATCCAGCGTGGATATCCCCGCAAAACCCGGTAACCACGGGCTGTCTATAATGAATCCCGTCAATGGTTGCTGAACCCTTTTCCCCCGGACAAAATTTGTTAAAGAATACCACTGATTATCCGTCATCGTAAATAAAGACTGGGTAGTCGATTTTACATCCTGAAAGTAGTTGATAGTGACTGGATCAAATATAAGTATTCTTATAGGAAATCCTTTATTAAATCGGATCCTTCCTTAGAGTAATCTCTCCGGAATCATTAGGATCCCGAAACTGTCCCTGATAAATAATGAGATAAAATATTTTACTTTTTTAATGTTATTTTTAAATTGGGCCGACCATTGACATAAAAATTGTACTTTTTAAATAAGTTTCTTAACTTTTTTGTATCAGGACATTCACTACCGGCTATCCTATGAAAAAGATTTGGCAGTTTGTGAAAAGTGTGATTGACATTAGACTTGGCATTATTGGAGCTATTTTTATGGGAAGTGTAGTTGCCTACATCAATTCGGATCATGGTATTCTCCCTGCCGGTATAGCTGCTCTGAAACAGGCTTTTTATACATTTTTTATTGGAGGGGTTATCATCCGGATACTTGATATCATTGTGAACAACATCAAAAAGAAAGCCTATGCCTATCTGGTATCCATCACGGTAGCCACTTTTTTAACCACCAGCATGGTTTATTTTGTCCATCGTCTCAAAGGGACACCCAAACCCTTGGATTCAACCATTGCTACGGTGATACTTGCTCCTCCCGGATATATATACCTGGCCTATTTTAAGCGGAAAAACCATGTTAATTCAAAGGAAAATGAAGGAGATAGCTAATCCCCGACGGCAAACTGTTCATTAAATATCCGGTCGTCCAGCGAATGATCACGATCGAATAACAGATAAACCTGGCGGGTACGATCCTCTTGAATGTCTACGGAAATCACATCCGGGAATTCCTTAAAATCCGCGGATACGTACACCGGTCTTTTTTGGGGGTCCAGGTTTACAAATCTTATGATTGCCGTATGGGGCAACAGGGCTCCATTCCACCTTCTTGGCCGGAAAGGACTGACCGGGGTAAGCGCAAGCACATTCGATCCGATAGGGATAATGGGCCCATGGGCTGAAAAATTATAAGCCGTGCTGCCGGCGGGTGTAGCCACCAGTGCCCCGTCACAAACCAGTCTTGATATTCTTTCGACCTCATTCACAATAACGGCGATATTGGCAGTTTGCCGGGTCCGTCTGAAAAGAGACACTTCATTGAAAGCTACACCGGAAGTAATATCCCCCGATTTCAGTGTTGCCCGCATGGACAACGGGTGAAGTATTTCTTTTTTTGTCCTTTGGATCCGTTTTACAATATCATCTTCCGAAAAATCATTCATTAAAAATCCATATGTGCCACAATTCATTCCATAAAAAGGTTTTCCCAGGTGACCGAATTCATGAAGCGAATGCAACATATAACCATCCCCGCCGAGTACCAGAATCGTATCCGCTTCTTCCGGCAATACCAGGTCCTGATTCTGTTTTAAGAGGGAAAACCTCTCCACTGCGGTAGGAGTATCTGAATGTATACAGGCGATTTTCAAGAAAAAAAATTTATTTGAATATAAAAAAATTAACCTTAAGATACAGTCAATCAGGTTAAATTTAAATGGGATTCAGAAAATATCTTTCCCGATCCTCAGTCTTCGATCGATTCAAGCAAGGGAATCCCCAGCGCCAGTTCTGCATTGATCAGTGCGTCGATTTTGTTTTCAACCTGTAAATACCTGAGCGTTTTCTGCGCCGGGAGAATTTTCATGAATTTATTTGCATAGGATTTAGCCAGTTTTAAAAGCTCCATATCAATCGATTGAGAAGAATTAACCATTTCAACTGCTTTTTCACCCGACATATTTTCAAAATTATCGGCAAATTCCATTATGAGATTTACTCTTTTGGTACGCACCTGGTACAAATTATTCCGGTAATCGTTGTAAAGGGGCCAGAAAACTGCACTTTCCGTTTCAGCTAACTGCGTCAATTCCTTGATAATGGCTTTTTTTTCAGTTTTTAGAACTTCCAGGGATACTTCCATATAATCATTCACTTGTTGTGCATGAAGGTGCATTCCAATCAAAACAATTGCGAACAGGAAAACATACTTTTACATCATTTTTTAAATTAGGATTTGGGTTAGGTATTGTAAATAGCTCTTTATAAAATTTTTACGAAAAATTGTTAAAACAGAACAAATAACTGAAGGTTTGAAAAAAATTCAGAATGGATAGCCGATGGCGAAATTCAATAGTAGATTTTCCTTTCGCCAGTTTGAACTAAGCGGATTAAAATCCTTGATTACCCATCGTTCGCCAGGAAGCAGGTTGGGCCTGAAAACCGGCCATGCAAAGTCAAACCGGACGACGACGAAATCTGCATCGAACCGCAGTCCAACTCCGGTCCCGACGGCAATTTCCTTATAAAACCGGTTCCAGTCAAAGGAACCTCCAGGTCTTTCCGGGTCATCATTTTTAAGCCATACATTTCCTGCATCTAAGAAAAAGGCCCCCTTCAACAATCGAGTAAAACTGAAACGATATTCCACATTGGCCGCCAGCTTGATGTCTCCTGTCTGATCCACCCCAAGATTTGAAACCGGCGGGTTGTAACTTCCAGGTCCCACAGTACGGGAAACAAATGCGCGAAGGTCATTCGTGCCTCCCGCAAAGAATTGACGGATATAAGGGATAACCTCGGAATTGCCGTAAGGAATTCCAACTCCAATGATCCCCCGGGTCACAAGAAGGGAATTCCTTCCTATCTTGTAATAATCACGTATTTCGTTCCTGATTTTGATAAATTGAGAGTAAGGAACCCCAAATAATTTGTACTGATCGCCCGGTTCCTCTAATTTGCCTTTTATCGTTTTATAAAATAAGGATACTATACTTCCAGCCGATTCAACAGATGGATTTAAATAAATGCTATTGATTTTATTTTTCAGCCTGTTATCATAGGTAAAGGAATATCCTATCCCCACAATAAATTGTTCCTCAAAACTCCTTTTAACAATGGGATTCGCCTCCAGGTAATCCCTGAATGCCTGCGTCTCATTTCCCACTCTGGTAAACGACACGTCAATTAAATTCAGATCATGGTTAATATAGGTGGATTGGCGCCATTTATATCCGAACTGGGCATAAGATGATATCAGGGTATATAACTCAACTCTTCTAAACATCTTGGTCCCAATGCGAATATTGGTTACGGGAACGAATTCAGGTGACAATTTTTTCAATTTAAAAGGGACCACCCTGGGTAACTCCAATCCGGCATCCAGCCCTAATTCAAAAGAAGTATTGATCGAGTCCGCACCGATCTGAAATTCAAAGCTGCCATTGAAATTCATTGAAAAAATTTCGGCTCCACGGAATAAGTTTCGGTTTTTCCAGTTCAGATTAATACCCGGACCTGTATAATTTGTAGTTCTCACCACTGCATTCAATTCTGCAGATAATGAATTTTTTTGCTGGAGGGTTAGAAATAAATTCGGTTGTAACTTACTTTCTGATGAATCAGCTATAAAATTTGCATTTACCAGCTTATAAATCCCTAAACTCGTGAGATGGTTTAGGGTCCTGAAATGCATTGATCTGGAATACCGATCACCCGGTCGCATAAAAATTTGGTCGATAATTATCTGCGGACGTGTTCGGTATGAACTTGAAAGATAGGTGATCCCATCAAAATGAAGTGTATCGGGATGATAATCTTCAAGGGTGTATTCATCATGAACGATGATATTCCCGATATTCATTTGCCGGGTCGCATTGAGCGGGCGATCCGGTTTTAAAAATAATCTTAAATTAACCTGATGATCTCCGGAAGCACTGTCCGCCGCGAATTTTAAGTAGTTATTATCAAAATAATAATATCCTGAATCCTTCAAAACATCTTCAATTCGTTGAAGCTCCGATTCGAGGATCCCCAATTCATAGGATTCCCCCTGCTGTATAAGGGTGCCTTCACGGGTTCCGGCAATTAATGCATTGATTGGATCCGATTTTTCAGGGAAAGCTATTGAATCAATTACATAGTCAACCCGTGGCATTATGAAATATTTGATCTCCGCTAACTTCTTATTTTTCTTGATTTCATAAGTAGCGTTGGCATTAAAATAACCAAAGTTAAATAACCGGTTTTCAATCACTAGAGTAACATTTTCCGGAGTCGCGTCACTTAATCTCACTGGGGGTTTACCGATCTTTCTCTTGATCCAGCTTCTTATACCCTTTTCCCTTTTGAGATTCCCTATAAAATTATATATGGATAGACGGGGTCGCATCCATAAAAATTTGCCGTTCGGCTGAGGAGTGATCACATCCGACACCTCATATTTTAACTCCCTGGAGAAGGTTGACTTAAATCGGGGCGGATAAATGATTTCCGATCCTGACAATAAAGGATCACTGGATTCTATATGTTTTAATCCGGTACAGGCACCTGAGAAAAAAACAGATAGGATGCCGTATGAAACGATCTTAAGTAAGATAATCCTTGTATCAACGTATATCTTTTTGATCTTATTTACTTTTTTATTGACCTTTCTTTTTCTTATCTTTTTTTATGTCTGATAATTTATCAAAATCCTTTACAAAAATGATGGCGAATCCGGTAGTCCTGATATCCTTATAAATGATATCATAAGATGATTTATTAAATATTTTAAGTTTATAATCACCTTTCTGTGTAAGATCATATTTAAAGGCAAAATCACTCTGAAAATTGGAATAATTATATCCTTGAGGATTCGGGTAGTTATCACCTCCTACATCAAAAGAGGTTTCCGCCTCAATGGTGATCCGGTCATTATAAAAATTTTTAGAGAACCTGACGTCCATTGTAGTTTGTGTTGCAGAACTTCCGGATGACATCTGACTGGAAGTCTGCATTCCGATATCAATATTTACTCCCTGAAGATATTTCCCGGAAAGTTTATTTAATTCCCTGGTTAATATGCCATTCAGACTGTTTGCTGCGGCCGTGGTGGCAAGGGCTGCACCGTACCCGGTTCCTCTATCAACTGTTTGTTCGGGAATAAAACTGCCAATCGTTAATAACCCGAATACCTGCTCAGTAAGCTGGCTTTCATAACCAGGACCGTTTATCCGGTTCAATTTTGAAATCACCAATGGATAAGCCGCCCTGTCTTCATCGATGAGATCTATGGAGAATCTAAACTCGGGTTTTTGAAATGTCCCGGTGATAAATATTTTTACTTCATAAGGAATGGCTCTACGGTATTGTCTTAGCTCCTCATCAGTCTGGCCAACCGTTTCCGCGGCCACCAGTCCGGAAGAAGAAGTCCTTAATACATGTGAGGCGGTAAGGTTGACCCGGGCGTTATCGGGATCTCCTGTCCAGGTAAGAATACTGCCTTCCTGAATAGTAAAACTTTTTTGGACCAGACCATAAAATGATACACGATATTCTCCTCCTGTGATATTATACACACCGGATAAAAAAGCATCTGTTCCCTGCAGGTATCTGATATTCAAATCACCCCTGCCTTTTGCAGTGATAAAATCTCCTGAACCGGGATCAACAATCAGTTTAAACTGCGCCTGCTCTTTGACAGTGAGGTCCGATTGCAGGTCAATTCCTTCAAAACGTGCAAATAGTGTATCGGAAAAATTACTTTTTTCATGGACCATAAAGGTGGTATCGAATTCATCAGGAATTTCAAATTCTACAATTTCATCATATGATACAAGATTGATTTCTTTGGGTGGCAGCACATAGGTCATGTCCGTTCCATTTTCAATTGATAACTTAAGATTAAGTTTGGGGCTGGTCAGGGAACCCGTAGCCCTGGCATCTGCCGACAGAATCATTTTCCCAAACAAAGTTGCATTTTCCCTTTCCGATGCATTATAAACCGTAAATTGATCCGCCAGGATGTGAAGGTTAAAACGAATATCTTCATTCTGAATATAATCAACATAACCATCGATCACAAAGTCATTATTGAGGGAATCCGTGATGGTAAAATCCAACAGCTGAATCTGATTATTATTCACAATTAATCTTTCTTTTTCAATTAGATACCGGTTGTTTAATTGTTTTGAAAAAAAACCTACCCGATCCAGTGAGATATCTCCATTTACTTTAACATTCTGTAAACTACCCTCGAGGCGGGCATTCCCCCTCATGATTCCCTCCAGATCCGTAAACATTCCATTCCCAAAAGTCTCAAATACCCCAAGTGAAATAATATCCATGTCCATATTCAAAAGGAGTTGATTTTTTTTCATATCCGGGTTATAAGTTCCCTCGACCTGAATTGTATTTCCCTGATTTTCCAACCTAATCTCAAGGAGGACCTCAGCCTGATTTAAGTCCCGGATAGTCGCCTGAAGATTCCCTAATTGAGTACCGTTGAATAATAGGTCCTTAATATTCAGTTTTGCCTGTATTGCAGAAAGGCTATCCTTCAAAATCATTTCTGATTCAACATCAAGCATACCTCCCAGTTGAAAATGATCCCCGCCAAGAAAATCAGAAAAATAATTCAGGTCAAATTGCCTGGCCCTCAGGGTATACAAACTGTCTTTCTCGACCTTAAAAAGAAGTTGCTGACCTCCCCTGCTAATATTGATTTGACCTTCCTTTTGTTGATTACGATCAAGTATAATCCTACTGTTTTCTGAGACCTCCCAGTTATTTCCATCCAGCAGTAATCGATCAGGATTTAGACGGATAAACAGGTCCCTTTCCGGTGAAGCGGATAAATCGATCGCCACAAAGTATTGTTCTTTCCCAAGACTGTCTTTCTTTATGAATTGATTTGTTAACAGGGTATCTATCCTCTCTCCCAGCATGGTAAGATTGGTTATATCGATTGAATTAATCGCAAAATCCCTGGCATCCGCCCGGTAGTTTAAATTTTCACCATTCATCAAAAAATACATATTCAGGGTATCCAGTTTAATATTTTTGTAATTGAATACCGGCACACTCATTTCCGCTGAGAGATACTTTTTTGATTCATCAAAATCAATTGATATATGGTCTAGATATACAACTTTAAAATCAGGAAAGACTTCGCTGAAATTATCAAGTGGTTTTTTAAATTGAATATCAAGGCTGATCATTCCCTGACCAGGGATTTCCACTGTGTCGGATGATTTCACCGATTCCATGATAAATTTATTAAGTTTCCCGGGGATTGCAGCCGGAGATAAATTACTTGAAAAATGAGCCGAGATATTATCTGATTTTAAATCCAGATAAGTACTATCCCCACCTGCCAGGAAATCTAACAGAATTTCACCGATCTCTATATTCTCAGTCCCTTTAATACCGATGCTATCAATCTTTAAAAACCCATTGATTTGATCCTGGATAATCCTTCCGCTGACATTCATTTTTGTATGCAGGACCAATGGAGTGCTACTGATTCCCAGGTTTTTAAGATCGACTCCTGAGATTAAGGTTGAAACATCAAAATCTAAAATTGAATCTTCAATAATTCCCTTTGCAATTAGTTCCAATCCCAAAGCAGAATCGTTACTGATCATCCGGAGACCGGCCCGGTCAACATCATAATAACCAGCCAATCCCAGATCATTGAAGACAGTATCAGAAAACGCAAGGGAGGATATATTCAGATCGACTTCAGCATGAATATTCCTGTTTTTAAAACCTGAAAATCCTGCTTTACCGGCCAAAGAGATATATTGCAGCGAATCCTTTTCAAAAAAATCACTCAGATCATATTGATCAAGCCGGAAAACCAGATTGATTGAATCTTCGTAAGAAACATTTTCTTTTTGGTAACTTGCTTCGATACCAAGGTTGCCTTTGGAAGTTTGAAAATCAAGGTCTGCCTTCATGTGATCAATAGATCCTCCAAAATCTCCTGATGCATTCAATTCTTCCGGTAAATAGGTTTTAAAAGAATCAATAACCGGAAATGTGTGAATTAGATTTTTTGTGGTGGTGAAAAACTCCTTTAGCCTGATATTAAATGAAAGGCGATCTGGATTCAGGATATTCTCAAGTAAACCATTCCCTGAAATATGGGTGCTTTGATTTATTTGAAAATAAAATTCTCCCAGGGTTATTTTATTTAAATTCCCATCTGCTGCCACGAGAATTTCAATTGATCCCAGGTGATAGTTTTTCATTGGATTTTCCGTCATAAAATAATCCAGATCCTGTTGACTGATAAATGAGTCATCGATGTGAAGAAGAAAAGGAGCCTCTTGATTTACAGTCTGCAGATCGCTGAGAAGCCTTGTATCTGTTTCCAATTCGGCGATAATTTTGGATCGGCCGGTTTCCAGATTAAGGTCTCTGATATTGAACCGTTCCGGATTGATGGAAAGATCCATGGCTAACTGGTTAAGTTGAAAACCTTTCTTTTCCTTGAATTTGAATTTCTTAATTGTTGTGTGGAACTCTTGATTGTTAAGATCGATCTCTTCAGCATGTAGGCTCAAATCCGACAATTCCAGGTGTTGATTGGTAAGTAATTCAGAGGAATCCGGAATGCTCAAGTTATGTGAGGATAGAAATATATTATCCAGATTAATCGCCTGGGATGAAATATCCCATTCAAAATCGGTAAATGGCCACGCGGTCTTTTTGTGTATTTTAAGAGAATCCTTATTTGATACAGCAGGATCATAAATTTGTAGATCCATTTTTGAATCCCTTAAATTCAATGGGCCGGTTGAAATTTTACGACTACCCAGATCCAACAAACTGTTTTTACCGGTAAATTCATGAATATTCACATCGAGCCAGAGCCTGTCATCATATTCCATCTTGATCATTATATTTTCCAGTGAAAGTCCACTGGCTGAAACGGTCGGTGATTTTTCTTCCCCAGTATAATTCGATCCAGTCCCGGAATTATTCATCCGGTTCATTTTCAAGTTCACAGTAACGTCGGCAACCCTGATCTGATCGTTGTCAAATAATAACTTTTTCAGATTATTTGACCGGGATTTCAGACTGATTTCACCAATTGCAGCCTTTAAATCCATTTGTTCTGAAATCTTCAAATCCAGCATCATGTTTTCAAAGTGAAGATTCCGGAAGGATATTTCCCAGTTTGATTCAGCCACAGGAGCAGGCTTTTTTTTATCTCCTGAGGAAAACGCCTGGACTAAAAAATCCAAGTTGGTGAATTTATTTTCAGGATTAAAGAACAAGGAGGAATGAAGATCGGTTACTTCCAGATCACTGATTTCTAGAGTTTTTGTGAACAGTTTCAATATGGAAACATCCACCACAATCTTTTGTGCATATAAGAGTGTATCCTTCTCCATGTCCTCCAGGTAGACCTTCTTTAATAGAAGCCTTCCATTTAAATTCAGGCGGATTGCATCGATCTGGAATGGAGTCTGGGTCTTCTTTGAGATATATTTCTCAACCTTACCGGTAATTACTTGCTGTACAGGGGGGAGGTACATTATTGCGATCAGAACCAGTATTATTAAAAAAAAATAAAAAATAATCCTGATCAGCCAGTGGATTAACGTAACAGACAAACCCTTTATCTTTTCTATATGACTCTTTTTATTCATTCGATTATGGCTGAATATAAAATTAATCCCAATTATTCATATTACGATTTATAAACCGGATCATAAACAATCTTATATTGTATTACGTTCAGTCCGATATAAGAAGGTATGAATCTTCGATCAGCTCAATCTCAATAGATCCTTCCATGGTTAATGGAATATTCCCAGTATTGTAATTCCATGAATATCCATGCAATTTATTAGAAATCGTGCATCATATCCCAATAAATATCGGGACCTTTGAGTAAAAAAATGATGCTTTTCCAGGATAATAAGTAATATTCATTTTTCACGTAATGGAAATCTCGAATGGGTAATTTAATATATTTTATCTTCCATGGATATTAACTTGTATTAAAAGGAATATTCAACTAATTTTGCCATCCTTTGTTTTGTTGAGGGGGAGAAAAAGTAGGCAAATCGGGAAATATTTTTGAAGAAATATTTGTTCTTAATAATGGGTGCACGT
>Ga0209536_100011614_pt1 | contig 12882 bp, 11 predicted proteins | sample DeeMarSeWOR28_12_FD_187461 | JGI IMG/M metagenome (GOLD analysis project Ga0209536, IMG submission 187461) | Marine sediment microbial communities from White Oak River estuary, North Carolina - WOR-2-8_12 (SPAdes) (version 2) | ecosystem: Environmental > Aquatic > Marine > Intertidal zone >...
GTTGACCTGGTAGCTCACGAGGATGAGGCCGTTCTCCTCCCACGGGGCGAGGCGCTTGAAGTACTCTATGACGGGCCCACCCTCCATCATGCCGGCAGTGGCCATTATGATGCACGGGCCGCCCTCGGCGATCTCGTCCCTGCTGTCGTGCTGCTTGACGACGGTGAAGTAGTCCGACTCGAAGGGGTTCCTGCCCTCCCTGAGTATCAGGTCCCTCAGGTTGGACGATAGGTAGTCCGGGTAGGCCGTGTGGATCCCCGTCGCCTCGGAGATCATCCCCTCGATGTAGACGGGGACCTCGGTGAGCTCGCCCTCCTCCATGTACCTGTTGATGACCATCAGTATCTCCTGGGCCCTCCCGACCGCCGGCACGGGGATTATGACCTTACCTTTCTTCAGGATGCTGTTGGCGATGTCCACGAACATTGCGTCGGTCTCCCTCCTGGGCGGGGTGACGTTGTCCGGGGCCCCGTAGGTGCTCTCCATGATGAGGGTCTCGACCCTCGGGAACTGGGAGATCGCTGGAGCCAGGAGCTCGGTGTGGCCGTACTTGAAGTCCCCCGTGTAGACGACGTTGTGGAGCCCCCGTCCTATGTGGAGGTGGGCCATCGATGAGCCGAGGATGTGCCCTGCGTTGTGAAGCGTCAAGCGTATGTCTGGGGAGACGTCCGTCACCTCACCCCCGGCGAGGGGGATCGTCCTCACTATGACCTCACGTATGTCGTCGGCCCCGTACGGTGGGACCCGCCCTTCCTTCGTCATGACGTCCAGGTAGTCCCCCTGGAGGAGTGTCATGAGACTCGCCGTCGGCGCCGAGCAGTAGACCGGCCCCTTGTACCCGTACTTGTAGAGATAGGGCAGGAATCCGCAGTGGTCCAGGTGGGCGTGGGTGATGACTACGGCGTCGAGGCGGCTGAGGTCGAACTCCTCGACGTCGATCCTGGGGAAGGCCTGGAGGGGCCTGTTGGTCCCCGGGTTGATGCCGCAGTCCAGGAGGACGCTGCTCTCCACCGTGCGTATGAGTATAGCCGACCTGCCGACGTGCTTACTGCTCCCCAGGAAGGTCACCCGGACGTCCTGGGACTGGCTGTACATCGACCTGAAGATGGACTCACCCGTCTCCCTGAGGAACCTCTCCCTCTCCTTGCTCTTCGAGTAGAGGTATCCCCTGATCTGCTTGATGGTGAGGCTCGGGATGGGGGGCGACCTGACGACGTTGGGGGTCCAATGGGTCTTCTGGACGATCTCCAAGAGGTTTGAACCGCCCTTCCCTATCGCTACCCCTGGCCTCTCCACTTCGAGGGTCACCTCCCCAAGGGTGGGGTCGAAGTAGCTCTGCACGAGGCCCGCCTCCTCGAAGATCAACTTGATCGCGTTCTCGGCCTCGATCTCGTTCGCCCTCACTGAGGGGTCGGAGCGTATAACGATCCTTTTCTTGATCTTTCCGGCGATATCCGCCACGATGTGGCTGTTCTCCTGGAGGATCTCGGGCTTCTTCGTGTAGATGGCCAGGCGTGGGCCCTCGAACTCGATCCTCGTTATACCTATCTCGGTGGGGATGTTCTCGAATATAGTGTTCCTTATCTCGGCGAAGGAGAGCCCTTGGGTCGTATGCATCGGGATCTAACTCTTGAGTAGAGCCATCTTCTCCTCTTCAGATAGCTCCTTGAAACCCTCTGAGGTTATCACGGCGACGTCGAAGTTGTCTCCGCTGGCGACGTCCCGCTTCATTGCGGAGTCCACCGCCTTGACAACGACGGGCGACATCTCCGCTACGGTGCTGTCCTCCTTGTATCTGTCCTCGAGGACACCGTAGGCGAACGGGGAGCCGGAGCCCGTGGAGACCATCTTCTCCTCGGTTAGGCTTCCGTAGGGGTCCAGGTTGTAGACATGGGGCCCGGTCAGGTCCACGCCCCCTATGAGGGCCTGGAGCGGTAGAGGCGCCCCCACCTCCCTGTTTGAGAACAGGATGTTGGAGACGAGCCTCGCGGCCGCCGCCACGGGCATGGGCCTGCCCTTCTCGAGGTTGTAGAGCTTGGCGTTCACCTTGAGGATCTCGACGACCCTCTGAGCAGCCGCCACCCCTCCGGCTATGGTCATGGCTAGCTGGTCCGTGATCTGGTACACCTTCTTGGCGTGTTTGCTGGCTACGTAGTTGCCCATTGTCGCCCGTGTATCAGTCGCCATGATGACGCCGTCGCTGCAGACAGCCGCAACCGTAGTGGTCCCCTTGTATTCACCTATCGTATTTTCCATCTTGAAATCCTCAGATCGGGTACGAATGATAGTAATCCTAGAAAGGAAAACCAAGTAAGATAAAAATGTCTCCTTTAAAAACCTTTCTTGGGTCGAGAAAAGCGATATATTTCAACCTTTTCCCCTTTGGGCGACGACGAAAAAGGCTTATTATCCTGATGGATAGTGCTTTACAAGCTGGTGCCTATTGAATCACGTCCACAGGATCGATCTGCCCCGCATAGTACTTGTAGGCCAGGGCGTGATCGATTCGATAGGCGACGTCTGTGGAGAGCTGGCCATCGAGAGGCCCCTCATAGTCACCGGGAAGAGGACCTACGAGATAGCAGGCGGAAGGGCTAAGGGTATCCTGGCCAAAGAGGGGTTCAACGTCGAGCTGACATATTGTTCAGCTGCGGACATCGCCACGGTTGACAGGATCAAGGAGGAGGCCACGGCCATGGGGGCTGACGCCATACTGGGCGTCGGAGGGGGGAGGACGATAGACGTCGCCAAGCTAGGGGCCTTCAAGAGCGACGCCTTCTTCATCAGCGTCCCCACCACCGCCTCCCATGACGGCATCGCGAGCAGCTCAGCCTCCATCAAGGGGTTCAACAAGCCCTACTCGGTGAAGGCCAAGTCTCCAATAGCCGTCCTTGCGGACTCGACCATCATCGAGGAGTCGCCTTACAGGTTCACTGCGAGCGGCTGCGGTGACATAGTCGGGAAGGCCGTCTCCGTCGCGGACTGGAGGATGAGCCACGACGAGAACGGGGAGTACTACGGTGAGTACGCCGCGAGCCTGGCCCTCATGAGCTCCAACCTCATCATGAAGAACGCCTTGCTAATCAGGGAGCGCCTCGAGGAGGGATACAGGACGCTCCTGGAGGCCCTCGTCAGCTGCGGGGTCGCCATGAGCATAGCCGGCAGCAGCAGGCCCTGCAGCGGGTCGGAGCACCTGTTCAGCCACACCCTTGACGTACTCGCACCGGGGGCGGCCCTCCACGGCGAACAGTGCGGTGTTGGCGCTATCATGATGGCGAAGCTCCACGGCCTCAACTGGCGCGAGCTGAAGGAGAGCCTCAGGATAATCGGGGCGCCGACTACAGCCGAAGAGTTAGGTATAGGGAGGGACACTATCGTGGAGGCCCTCGTGAAGGCGAGGGAGATAAGGCCAGACAGGTATACCATTCTGGATTCAACGAAACTGACGCCCGAGAAGGCTGTGCTCCTGGCCTCGGAATGCGGTGTAATTTAGACCTGTGCCCGGAAAAGGGGAAAAATACACAGACTAATGTTTATTAGCTGCAAGTTCCCCTTCTTTTTGGATTATCAAGGGTGGATTCCACTTTGGCCTCCGTGCAGTTGAAGGTATCTGAAGCGAAGCAGCAGAGGGACGTGGGGAGGAGCATAGCCCGAATAGACTCCGAGACCATGAAGTCCCTGGGCGTGACGGTAGGGGACGTTATCGAGATCAAGGGCAAGAAGGAGACGGCCGCCAAGGCCTGGCCGGCCTACCCCGAGGATCAGGGGCAGGGCCTCCTCCGGGTGGACGGGTTTATTCGGAAGAACTCCGGCGCGTCCATCAACGAGTTCGTCTCGGTGAGGAAGGCGGAGGCGGAGTACGCCGTCTCCATCAAGCTGGCTCCAGTCGACATCCGGATCAGCGTCGACAACGATTTCGTCAGGTTCGTCAAGGACCGCCTCATCGACAGGCCCGCCACGAGGGGTGACACTCTCCTCATCATGATGCTGGGCCACTCAGTTCCCTTCCTCGTCGTCAACACGAGGCCCAACGGGATAGTGAAGATCTCCCCGACCACTGAGATCTCCATAATGAGCGAGCCGGTGCCGGAGATGGAGATGCCGAGCAGGACCACATACGAGGACATCGGCGGGCTGGACGAGGAGATCCGGCGCATCCGGGAGATGGTGGAGCTGCCCCTGAGGCATCCCGAGATCTTCCAGAGGCTCGGCATCGACCCGCCCAAGGGGGTTCTGCTGCACGGGCCGCCAGGCGGGGGCAAGACCCTCCTGGCCAGGGCTGTCGCCAACGAGTCGGACGCCAACTTCTACGCCATCAACGGCCCGGAGATCATGAGCAAGTTCTACGGCGAGTCCGAGGCAAGGATGAGGAAGATGTTCGAGGACGCCGAGAAGAACGCCCCCAGCATCCTGTTCGTTGACGAGATCGACGCCATCGCCCCAAAGAGGGGCGAGGTCACCGGGGAGGTGGAGCGCAGGGTCGTCGCCCAGCTGCTGGCCTCCATGGACGGCCTCAAGGGGAGGGGCAACATCATAGTCATAGGGGCCACCAACAGGCCCGACGCCATCGATCCGGCCCTCAGGAGGCCGGGGAGGTTCGACAGGGAGATCGAGATAGGAATCCCGGACAGGGATGGTCGCTTCGAGATCCTCCAGATCCACACGCGGGGGATGCCCCTCAGCGAGGACGTGGAGCTTAAGCAGACCAGCGAGATAACCCATGGCTACACGGGTGCGGACCTTGAGGCCCTGAGCAGGGAGGCCGCCATGAAGGCGCTCCGCAGGTACCTCCCCCAGATCGACCTCGAGGAGAAGAGGATCCCCCACGAGGTCCTGGACAAGATGGAGGTCACGAACCAGGACATCCTGGACGCGTTCCGTGAGGTGACTCCCACGGCGATGCGTGAGGTCTACATCGAGGCCCCGAACATCCAGTGGGAGGAGGTGGGAGGCCTGGAGGGGGTCAAGCAGAGCCTCAAGGAGGCGGTGGAGTGGCCCCTCAAGAACCCCGAGATGTTCAAGCGCCTCGGAATCTCCCCGCCCAAGGGGATACTCCTCTACGGGCCCCCGGGATGCGGGAAGACCCTCCTGGCGAGGGCAGTGGCCACCGAGTCGGAGGCCAACTTCATCTCCATCAGGGGACCGGAGATATTCAGCAAGTGGGTGGGGGAGTCCGAGAAGGCCATCAGGGAGATATTCAGGAAGGCCCGCATGGCGGCGCCCTCCATCATCTTCTTCGACGAGTTCGACGCCCTCGTCCCCAGCAGGGGGGCGGGAGGGGACTCCAGGGTGACGGAGCGGGTGATCAGCCAGCTCCTCACGGAGATCGATGGGCTCCTGACGCTTCAGAACGTCCTTGTCATCGCAGCCACCAACAGGCCTGACATCATCGACCCGGCGGTCCTCCGACCGGGGAGGTTCGACAGGCGGGTCTACGTGCCGGCGCCCACGGAGGAGGCGCGCCTCTTGATACTTGAGATCAAGACCAAGGACATGCCCCTGGACGACTCCGTGTCCATCGAGGACCTCGCCAGGAGGATGGTGGACTACTCAGGCGCCGACATCGAGTCGGTGGCCCGGGAGGCGGCCATCAACGCGCTGAGGCGGAGCAACGAGTCCAACGTCGTCACGTTGGCTGACTTCGAGGCCGCGATGGCTGAGACCTCCCCGTCGATCACCTCTGACATGGAGAGGTGGTACGCCGATGTCTCCAAGACCATGAAGGAGCGCGAGAAGCCCCCCATGGCCATAGCCTAGGTGATGCATGTGAACGAGCGGCTGGTGACGTCGACCGTCGTGGACGCCCTTGGGCGGAACGGGGCCCTCTACCTGGACGACCTCTACAAGAAGGTGCACAAGATGCACAGCGAGATGGAGAAGGGGAAGTTTGAGGAGGCCCTCATGCTCATGGAGCTCCAGGGGCTCATCAGGGTCTACAAGATGCCCCGGGGGAAGAAGAAGGCAGAGCTCACCAAGGGTTGAGATTTGGGAGTCAAACTCGGAGGCCTCCTTGAGGCCAAGAAGGTCGCCATCGATGACCTCGCTGGACGCCAGGTAGCCTTCGACGGACACAACATCCTCTACCAGTTTCTCGCCATAATCAGGGGGCGCACGGGTGAGCCCCTCAAGGACAGCAAGGGCAGGGTTACGAGCCACCTCAGCGGGCTCATCTACAGGAACTCAAACCTCATCGAGGCCGGGGTTCGGATAGCCTACGTCTTCGACGGGGCGCCCCACAGCTTCAAGAGGAAGGTCATAAAGGAGCGCCAGCAGGTCCGCAGGGTGGCCCGGCGTAAGTACGAGACCGCCGTGAAGGAGGGGAAGCCCGAGGAGGCCCGGAGGTACGGGCAGGCGTCGGTCTCGGCCTCGACGGACATCGTCGCGGACGCGAAGAGGCTGCTCACGCTGATGGGCGTCCCGTGGGTGCAGGCCCCCGGGGAGGGTGAGGCCCAGTCGTCGTACATGGCCCTGAAGGGGGACGTCTGGGCATCAGCGAGCCAGGACTTCGACTGCCTCATGTTCGGGGCCCCCAGGCTTCTGCGCAACCTCTCCATCACGGGGCGGAGGAAGCTCCCCAGGAAGAATGTCTATATCAAGATCGAGCCTGAGCTGCTGGAGCTTGATCGGTTCCTCAAGGAGACGGAGCTCACCAGGGAGCAGCTCATCGACGTCGGCATCCTGGTGGGCACCGATTACAACCCCGACGGGATCAAGGGGGTCGGCCCCAAGACCGCCCTCAAGCTCGTACGGGAGCACGGCAGCATCGAGGGGGCTCTGCCCCACATCAAGAACGCCGAGTTCCCTCACCCCGTCGACGAGATGAGGGAGCTCTTCCTAAGGCCAAGGACCACCGACGACTATACGCTGGAGTGGGGGGAGCCGGACAGGGCGGGGATCATCTCCTTCCTCTGTGGGGAGCGGGACTTCAGCAGGGACCGGGTGGTCAAGGCCGTCGAGAAGATAGAGAGCGGATCAAAGAAGTCCAAGGGCAGGGTTACCCTGGAGCGATGGTTCCAGCCCTCCTGACCTAGCGAACATTCTGAGGCTTCAAGCTTTTATTGGGCTTAGGTCGGGTTAGTAGGGAGTATCCCTTGAGCGGTGAGATGTCGCGGTCCCTGAAGCTTCTGCTCGTCGTGCAGCTCTTCCAGGCCTTCCGAGGGGGGATAATCTCCCCAATTCTCGCCCTATTCATCAGGAGGCAGGGGGTCTCAATCACCCAGCTCGGGCTGCTGGGGACAGCCGGTATGATGGGGTGGCTCATCTTCGAGCCCCTCTCGGGAGTGATAGCCGACAGGGTGAAGAAGAAGTACATGCTCGCTTTCGGCGTCGTGGCCTCGACGGCCATCTACGCTATCTATCCTTTTGCTGGAGAGATCTGGCATTTCGCCCTCCTCGCATTCGCCATGTCTTCTGTCATGTCCTTCTACGCGATATCGGTGAAGTCCCTGACGGCGGAGCTTCTGCCGACCTCCGGGAGGGGGAGGGCCTACGGGCGGTTCCTCGCCGCCATCTCCATCGGGGGGATCGCAGGGCCCTTCATTGGAGGCTACCTAGCCGACGCTCTGGGATACTCCCTCCCGTTCTACCTCTCCGCGGCTGTGGGCCTCTTCTCGCTGGTAGGAATAGCCCTTCTCAAGCATGATGGTGTGGCCCCGGAGGCTTCTGAGGCGTCCGAGGAGGATGACAGGATCATGTCGAGGCCCGTGCTGACCATCTTCCTGGTCAGGGGGCTCTATCTTTTCGACCTCGTCTTCAGGCAGAACTTCCTCCCCGTCTACCTCAACGAGAGCCCCTCCATCGGGGCATCGGAGACGGAGATAGGGGCGTACATGAGCATCCTCAGGGTTATGTCGGCGCTCTCCCAGTCGTTCCTCGGTGACGTCATCGACAGGGTGGGTTGCAGGGTTGTCATCGTCTCGAGCCTCGGGCTCGGGGGGCTCGGCTACCTGGGGCTCCTCGCCCTGAAGGGAGTCTTCCCCCTGTACCTGCTCGGGGTATTCCAGGGGGTGGTCATGGCAGCGGCGAACATGGGGATGATGATCCACCTGATGGATGTGATGCCTGCGGGTAGGACGGGGATGGTGATGGGGCTCTACTCGGAGGCCGAGAATGTGGGCGGCATGATCGCAGCCCCCTCCCTGGGCTACGTCTACGACTCCGTGGGCTCGGCTTACTCGGTGCTCTACGTGGTGGGGGTGCTGATGCTCAACGCCGTGATTTCGGCTCTGCTGATAAAGAAAAAGAGGGCGGCCGTCGAGGTCGACGGTGAAATTAGTTGAATAGTAGGATCATTCCCACTGTTAGGCCGAAGAACAGCAGCTGTATTATGATGGCTGGCATCACGTCGGATAGCTCTCCGTCTCTGGCGTCAGATTCGACCGTCAACGCTCCCCCTCCGGAGTTTTGACCGTTTTTACCCGATACGGTAAGCTCATGCATGCTTTTCCTCCGGAATTATAGGGGATCTTGAACCTCCATACCTCTATGTATTATGGAGAGTAGTAGGATGTATTATGGAAACGGCCCTTTTTCGGGGTCCTGGAGGCGCTCTCGATGGTGCGCGCATTAGGCCTGTATTATGGTTTCAGAGGTCGAGCTCCTTGAGGAATGCGTGGAACCCCCTCTTGCTTCGAATCTCCTTCGTCCTCAGGTAGTCGGGCCTCCAGTTGGGGCCCCTCCCCTTGGAGGAGAGGAAGAAGCCCACGGTGTGGGGGTACTTCCTGCTGATCTGGATCTTCGACAGCACATCCTTGAGGCTCTCTTTCCTGCCGGACTGGGCGCTCTTCCCGCTCCTGTCGTTGTAGTCGACGCCGTACTTGTCGTAATTTCTGCCTTGGTTGCCGTGGCTGGGGATGTAGATGACCCAGTCGATCTCCTGGAAATGGAACTTGAATGAGGGCATATCGGATAACCTGTGAATACTCGGTGTTTCGGGTATATAGGGTTCTGGGAAAGAGTGGGTTAGATGAGGAGCCTTCCCAGCTCGTCGCTCTTCAGGAGCTGCTCCCAGTTAGATGTCGCCCTCTCCTGGACCTCGGCGACCTCGACGTCGGTGACGTGCCTGAAACGTGCCTGGTAGCCTATGTACTCAGAGACGGGTCTGAGCTCCTTGGGCTTGTAGCTGAGCTTGAACTTGTCTCCGTCGACGACCTCGTAGAGGGGCCAGACCCCGGACTGGACGCCGACCCTTGAGACCTCGATGGTCTTCTCCGGGGAGTACCTCCAGCCGACGGGGCAGGGGCTCTGGATGATTATCAGCCTGAAGCCCTCGACCCCCTTGGCGTATGTGACCTTGGCGATGAGGTCCTCCGGGAAGGCGACACTCGCTGTGGCGACGTAGGGGACGTAGTGGGCGGCGAAGATCATGGGGATGTTCTTCTTGGGGCGGGCCTTCCCCCTGCTCCTGGGGCCGATGGGGTTGGTGCTCGTCATGGCGTACTGGGGCGTGGAGCCGCTCCTCTGGTTCCCCGTGTTCATGTAGGCCTCGTTGTCCTTGGTGATGACGAGGATGTCCTCGTTCCTCTCCGCGGCAGCCGAGAGCCCCTGGAAGCCGATGTCGTACGTGCCGCCGTCTCCGAAGAAGCCGACGGCCTTGATGTCAGTCCTGTTGATGGCCTTGAGCCCCCTTGAGATCCCTGAGAGGTGCGCGCCGCCGCCCTCGAAGACCCCAACCACCAGCGGGTTGTTGGTCATGGTGTCGGGGCAGCAGGGGATCATCAACCTGATGACGTTGGGCCCCAGGGCCTTGAAGGCCAGCCTCGCGGCCAGCGCGGCCCCGCAGCCCTGGCATGCGCTCCCGGGTGTTAGGCCCCTCTCCTCGAGGGGTACTTGGGCTCTCGTCATTCTTTCGCTCATTTCATCACCTCCTAGACCCACTCCACGAGGCTCTCCACCGTGCCTCCCTCCGCGACCTTGAGGGCCTTCTCGCCCACGCTGTAGAGGTCTCCGATGCGCACCTCCTTGCCGCCGAGGCCGGCGTGGAACTGGAGGATGTCGGGCCTCTCCTCGACGTTGTAGACTGTGCTCCTCAGCTTGTTGAAGACGGGGCCTCCCTTACCGGGGCAGATGCTCCGGTCCACGACGGCGAACGATTTCACCCTCTCCGCCCACTCCTGGAAGTCGGTCTCGGGGAAGGGGATGTAGCTCCTGAGTTTGATGAGCCCAACCTTCTTGCCGTCGCTGCGCAGGTCGTCCACCGCGGCCCTCGTGGAGCCAGCGATGGTGCCCATGGCGACGATGGCGGCCTCCGCGTCCTCCATCATGTAGGTCTCGATCATGCCGTTGCCGTACCTCCTGCCGAAGGTCTTCTCGAAGGAGTCCATTGTCTCCCTGAGGACCTGCTCGGAGCCCACGATGGCTTCGTGGTGGGACCTCCAGGCCTGCTGGGGATCCCCCCCTCCTAGCATTTGCATGAGCTCCATCATGAACTTCCTGGCGTCGTAGCCGTCGGGGAGGATACTGGGTAAAGCCTTGTTGGGGGGGAGCCAAGCGTCCACGGTCTCCTGGGACGGGATGTCGACGGGCTCCGCCGTGTAGGAGAGGACGTAGCCGTCGTAGCCCAGCGCGACGGGGATCCTCACCCTCATGTCCTCGGCGACCTTGTAGGCCATGAGGACCGTGTCGAGGATCTCCTGGGCGTGCTCGACGTACCAGTGGATCCATCCTGTCCACTGCTGGGACATGAGGTCGCTGTGGTCGGGCTGCATCCCCTTGTACCCCCTGTGGACAACCGCCATGACGACGGGGAGCCTCCAGGTGCCGGTCTCCTGCATGGGGTGGTGCATGTAGAGGAGGCCGGGGCCGGCGGTGCAGGTGAATGTCCTGGCTCCTACTCTGGAGGCGCCCTGGACGATGAGCTGAGCCGTGAGCTCACCCTCGACGTTGACGAAGTCGAAGTCGAACTCGGCGTTGGCGTGCATCTCCGAGAGGTACTGGGTGATGGTGGTCTGGGGGGTGATGGGGTAGGCGCTGGCGACCTGGACCCTCGCCAGCTTCACCCCTGTAGCACAAGCTTTGTTTCCAACTATAACTTCGGATGACATATCAATTTACGACTTGGGGACTCTCTTTTATATGTTGAGAGAGTGTCGGGAGGATTTCTCCGCACCCCTTTCTCCCTTGGGGGTACGAACGATGATGAAAAACATCTCCCGGATTTATAAACGAGGGGTGCTCGGATTAGAACGAGTTGCTGAGCGAGAACCCTTGATGGTTGGCGTACATGCGGCGTATCTCCCTCGCCGCCTCCTTGATGTCCCGCGCCTCGATGGTGCAGGTGACCCTGGGCTTGTGCTTCACGTTCACGTTCGCATGATATCTCAGTTCATTTCACCGACCTTTACTCGCTGTTGTGCTCTGAAGACTCCCTCAATTCGTATTTAAGACCATGCGGAACGGTTTTACGAAGCCTTTACAGGGGGTTGCACCCTAGTTCAGAGTGCTGTATGTCTGCTCCGTAGCATCGGCACTGGTTTACAGGGGGCTGCTTCAGCCCATTTTGTGGCCTCGTCCGAGCTTCGCAAGCCAAGTGATATATGCCCATTATCTGAGATGGTTATTGAGCGAGAATGGTTCTGGATGCGTCTCTTCTTTCGGTCTGCGGGAGGTACTGCGGGAACTGCGTGTGGCATCTCGGGGAGAGGGACACCGTCTGCCCTGGGTGCAACGCCCACAGGGGCAATCCTTGGTGGGGCGAGTGCCAGGTCTACAAGTGTGCATCGGAGCACGGCGCCGATTACTGCGGCGTCTGCGCGGAGTTCCCGTGCGACCTGCTGATGGGCTACTACGATCCCGGTAACCCGGAGGGGCCCCGGAACGCGGCGATAAGGGTGGCGGTGAACGCGATCCGAGCCAAGCACGGTGACGTGAAGACTCTGGAGTACCTGGAGAAGACTGGGCCCCTGAACAAGCCGGTGGACTAGTTCACTGGATGGACTCCAAGAACGTGTTGACAACCTGGAAGATGCGTCCCACGTCCCAGGAGTAGAGCCCCAGAGCATTACCGAAAGGTATAATCGTGGAAGACCCCTCCATGAGTTCTATGTGTCAACTGGCTGCCTACGTTGGTGACCGTCCCATCGCTCCCTTGCTCCTGAAGTCCCTTGAACTCCAGGAAACCATATTCGGAGCTCAGGCCACAGGCTTGGGGGTTATAAACGAATCTGGGCTACACATCCAGAAAGACTATGGACATGTCAAGAGGGTCATGGAGACCACTGAGATCGGCTCTCTCGAGGGGACCGCTGGTATTGCTCACAGCAGGTACAACCTCACCGCTAGAGACGACTCGAGGTACAACACCAAGGAGATGGCTCATCCCTTCCTCAACGATGATGAGAACCTTGCGTTGATGCATAACGGAGGGATAAACAACTTCAAGGAGCATTGGGACCGGCTCAGGGAGTCGCATGTCTTCAGGTCCCATTCGTTGGAGGTCGATGCTATAACCGACAGCGAGGTTGCGGTGCACATGCTCAGCGACAATCTGAATGCTGGGTACACCATGGAGGAGGGGCTGAGAGCAGTCGCTTCAGCCTGCACGGGGTCCTTCCTGTTTGGTACCATCATTGAAGGAGAACGGGACACTGTCTGGATCGCGAACTGGCATCAGCCCTGTGTTGTGGCTATCGGGGAGGATGAGTCCATGTTCTGTAGCAGCCCCACAGGTCTGGGGCACATGAGGGATGGGTTCGAGAGGTTCTTTGAGCCCCCCAAGAACTCCCTGATCAAGCTGATGAGGGGGAGGGTTGAGATCTCGCCTCTGGATCTGGGTAATAAGGCCCCCATTCTCGAGCTTGATAGGAATGAGCTGGGTAGACAGATTGTGTCACTGCTGCGTGAGAAGGGTAGCTTGGACATCGTCCAGCTGGCCATTGGGTTGAA
>Ga0209536_100011615_pt1 | contig 12879 bp, 10 predicted proteins | sample DeeMarSeWOR28_12_FD_187461 | JGI IMG/M metagenome (GOLD analysis project Ga0209536, IMG submission 187461) | Marine sediment microbial communities from White Oak River estuary, North Carolina - WOR-2-8_12 (SPAdes) (version 2) | ecosystem: Environmental > Aquatic > Marine > Intertidal zone >...
CTTGCCACTCTTGTAGTTGGACATGGCGGTTTCAAAAACAGCAGATCGTTTCATAGAGTTCATGTTCTGAAGAACTCCGGTGATCGACCTGCTTGCCAACTGGCTCAGTGAGCTGGGTTATCAAACCGAGATTCTCAGCCTTGCCAGCCAGCCGCAAAAGGCGAACCTCATCGCCACGCTTGGCAGCGGCCCTGGCGGTCTGGTGCTGGCCGGACATACCGACACCGTTCCTTACGACGAAGGGCGCTGGCATTATGAGCCGCTGCAACTCACCAGGGCCAACGGCCGCCTGTATGGGCTGGGAACGTCCGACATGAAAGCGTTTCTGGCCCTCGCCATCGAAGCGGCCGCTGTCTATTCTGCCAGCCAGCTGAAAGAGCCGCTCATCCTTGTCGCCACTGCGGATGAAGAGACTTCAATGGACGGCGCCCGCGCCCTGGTCGCTGCGCAACGTCCACAGGCGCGATATGCTGTTATCGGTGAGCCCACAGGACTGCGTCCCGTGCGCATGCACAAGGGCATACTGATGGAATCCATCCATTTGCGCGGCCGCTCCGGGCACTCCAGTAACCCCGCACTTGGCAACAGCGCCCTGGAGGGCATGGTTACCGTGCTCGCCGAGCTGCAGGACTGGCGCAGCGAGTTGCAGGCCCGGCACGTGAACCCGCTGTTCGAGGTGCCGGTACCGACCCTGAACTTTGGCCACATACACGGCGGTGACAGTCCGAACCGGATCTGCGCTGATTGCGAATTGCACATCGACCTGAGACCTCTACCCGGTATGGACATCGAAACATTGAGAAAAACCCTGCAAACCCGGCTGCACAGGGCGCTGGACAGCAGCGGCCTCGAACTCGATTACCATCCGCTGTTTGAGGGCACGCCGCCCATGGAAACCTCGGCGACCTCGGCGATCGTGCGCAGCGCGGAAGAATTGACCGGCTACCGCGCCAGCGCTGCTGCCTTTGGCACGGAGGGACCCTACTTCAACCAGATGGGTATCGACACGGTGATACTCGGACCGGGCGACATTGCTCAGGCTCATCAACCGGATGAATTTCTGGCCGAGGACCGTATCGACCCGACGATCGAACTACTTCGCAAACTGATACAGCGCTTTTGCGTGAATCCGCCCGCCTGACGACTCGGCGCCTGGGAAACCCACCATCGCGGGACGGCGAAGCCGGTGTCGAAGCAAGGGCCCGGCAAATATCCAGCCTGCGTCCTTAATCATTGTTTTTCCAGCCACAAAAAAGTTACCCTAACAACGCTCGGTTTGATGGCGTTTACAGGGCTTAACATGTCCAGAAAAGAGAAAACCCAACAACAGAAGGCTTTTGTTGCAAACATCCGTCAGGCTGCACCCTATATACAGGCGCACCGCGGCTCGACTTTCGTGATTATGTTCGGCGGCGAAGCCGTAGACCAGCATTTCGACCAGCTGGTCAACGATATCGCCCTCATCAATACCCTGGGAATCAGACTGGTGCTGGTCCACGGCGCCCGGCCACAAATCGAACAGCGCCTCAAACAGACGCAGGCGAAAATCCGTTATGTCAATGGACTCCGAATCACCGACAATGACGCCCTGGCCAGCGTCAAGGATGCGGTGGGCAGCCTGCGGGTGGATATCGAAGCCAAACTCTCCATGGGCCTGGTGAACTCGCCGATAGCCGCTGCGCGTATCGGCATCGCAACAGGAAACTTCGTCACCGCGAAACCGCTGGGTATTAGGGACGGCGTGGACTACTGCCATACCGGCGAAGTGCGCCGTATCGATGCGCGGGGTATTCACCAGCAGCTGGACGACGGGCGCATTGTGCTGCTCTCACCCCTGGGTTATTCCCCTAGCGGAGAAATTTTCAACGTCACGGCTGAAGAAATCGCAACCGCTGCAGCGGTTGCCCTGCATGCAGAAAAACTGGTGCTGCTGGTGGACAGTGTCGGTCTACGCGACAACAGGCGGCGCCTGATTCGGCAACTGGCGCTGCACGAAGCCGAGCAATTGCTACGTTCGCGCAAGAAACTCGGTAGCGACTGGATCCGCCACCTCAACAATGCGGTGGACAGCTGCCGGCGTGGCGTCAAACGCACCCACCTGATCGATCGCAGCAGTGATGGTGGCCTGCTGCTGGAACTGTTCACGCGCGATGGTATCGGCACGCTGATCAGCGCCGAGATCTATGAGGGTCTGCGCACAGCCACTATCGATGATGTAGGCGGCATCCTCAAGCTGATCGCACCACTCGAGGCCGACGGGGTACTTGTCAAGCGCTCACGGGAAATGCTGGAAATGGAAATCGACCACTTCCTGGTTGTGAAACGCGACGGCATGATCATAGCGTGCGCGGCACTCTATCCCTACGATGGCCGCATGGGTGAACTTGCCTGTCTGGCCGTGCATCCAGATTACCGATCCAGCGGGCGTGGCGATAGTCTGCTGGAAGCGGTCGAGCACAGAGCAAGACAACAAGGCATAAAGAAACTTTTCGTATTGACTACGCAGACGTCGCACTGGTTCCGGGAGCGCGGTTTCACAAGCATCGATATGTCGAAACTCCCGCTAAGGAAACGGCAGCTATACAACTATCAGCGCAATGCCAAGGTGCTGATCAAGGCGATTGATTAGCGGATAGCGACGAAAATGACGCCCAAACCGCTGCGCATCGCCCAGATTACCGACACGCATCTGTATGCGGATCCGCACGGGCGACTGCTGGGTCTGGACACCCGCCACTGCCTGGAAGCGGTTATCGATCTGGCGCTCGACACCCACCCCCCGGATCTGGTGGTTGCCAGCGGAGACCTGGCCCACGACGGCACGCCGGCAGCCTATCAGCACTTGCGGAACTCGTTCAGCCGATTGGGCGTGCCCGTCTACTGCCTGCCGGGCAATCACGACGAAGCCGTCGCCCTACGGGCGAACTTGCAGAATGACTACCTGCGCAACAGCCGCAGCGCCTGCATCGGTGGCTGGCTGCTGCTGTTTCTGGATTCCTCGGTACCCGGCAGCGAAGGTGGACACCTGACAGAGACCGAACTGGCTGCACTCGACAAAGCACTCGCCGCGAACGCTGAGCTGCCAGCCCTTGTCTGGCTGCACCACCAACCCGTCCATGTCGGCAGCCGTTGGTTGGACACCATGGCGGTCGACAATGCGGAAGCATTTTTCGACATCATAGACAGGTACTCGAAGGTGCGCGCAATCGTCTGAGGACACGTCCACCAGACATTTGAAAAAAACCGAAATGATGTTCGGCTGCTCGCCAGCCCGTCGACCTGCATCCAGTTCCTGCCGGACAGCGAGAATTTCGCAGTGGACATGACCCCCCCGGGGTACCGCTGGCTTGAACTCCATGCCGATGGAAGCCTGGAAACCGGCGTGGTCCGCCTTCCCGCAATCCCCGGCGTAATCGATCTGAGTACGCGCGGCTACTAGGGCCTGGAGAGACCCGCCCAATCACCGTCGAATTTGTTGGCTGATCACAAACCTCCTCGCGCACGCTGTTTGTCGGCAGCAGACTCTGCGCCTGGCCGCCATCCTGGAAAAACCAGGCCACGGGGAATAGCAACAACAATAATTGCTATAAATACAATCTGTTATGAAGTTTTTCGCGCTGACAGGAACGGTCTGGCACGGTCACTGCAATAGCAGTGGGCATGAACCCTTAACCGTTCATACCACGCCCCCCGGGGCAATGTGATATTGAAACCTTTACATGACTTTAGGAGAGACACACCATGATGATCAAAGACCTGGAAATCAGCAAAGACCTCGACCGTGACGCCCTGTCTGCCGTGCGCGGCGGTAACTCCATTCAGCAGGGTGGCATCTACGCGCCTGTCGCTAACGCTGACGCCGGCTTCAGCTTCGCCAGCCCGACCACCATCGTCAGCGCGCCCGTCAATGCGCCGACTGCGGTTCTCAACGACAACGACGTGCGTCTGAAGCTCAGCAACAAGACCACCAACGTCCTGGGTTCGCTGGGCACCATGGTCTGGCAGTAAACCGCGACAGCGCAGTTATTAGCGCCGGCAAAGCGGGGGGCTTCGCCCCCCGCTTTTTCGTCTATCGAAAAATCCATTCGGCATTGGCATCAGTCAGGGTATCATTGACGGTGAAACACCGGGCCAGAGGTGTTCATTGTTGAAATTGGGCGTCCTGCCCGTTCAAGACTCCCGTGGTGCCGGCAGCGACTGGAAATGTCAATGAAAACTCTTCTCATATGGTCATGTGTGTTCGTCGCGGGGTGGATGTTCGGCTGGTATACGCACGAGCACTGGCCGCGGACGGGTTTTTCGGCGCACACCGGGCCACCGCCCGACCCCGGTTCATCGCACCACGCCGATAAAACCGCTGTCCACTTGAGGAGCAAGTCATCTGAATCGAAGACAGCGGACCTGGCGCAGCCCAGTCTCTTTGAGCAGATGCTGGCCAGTGGCCAATTTCAGGACGCGGTCGAATTGTTCAACTCATCGGCTAGCTCACTCACCAGAGAACGATACCGGTCGGCCATGATTCAGTATTTGAACGCCTTGCTGCGGGGAAAGGACTATCTTCGCGCCGAGCAGATCCTGTCCACCTATCTGGATGTGGAGTATCGTGATGCCGATGTCCTCTCTCTGCAGGCGACACTCTACTGGTCGAAGGGTCTCCACAGACGGGCCATTGAAACCCTGTATGAAGCCAGGTCCTATGAACATAGGACGCCGCAGATAGTGCTGATTACAGAGCGCATAAGGAAGTACGTCGCCGAGTATGCTCGACAACTGCGGGCGGGTGACGAACAGCAGACTCAACTGTCGCTGTATGAATACCTTGTTCAGGTTGAACCGGATCACTCCCCCTATTTTATTGCCCTGGCGCGCACTCAAGTCGCCCAAAACAGGCTCGACGAAGCGCGACAATCCTTATATCTGGTCGAGTCAGATCCACGCGTATCAGACGAGGCACAACAGCTATTGGATCAGATCGCTGACACGGTTGCCTTCTCACAGACCACCCCTGTCGCTATACCCTTGGTGCGTGAGGGAGACCATTTTCTGATTGAAGCCTGGATTAACGACGCTCTACAGATACGCCTGTTGATTGATACCGGGGCGTCGATGACCGTGATACGGGATGATATCCTGCGCGCTGCCGGAGTCTCTCAAGCTGCCACTCCGCCTTTACGCCTGTTCAACACGGCCAATGGCCTGGTGGAAGGGGCGGTCTATCGGCTCGACAACTTGTCGGTTGGGGAACAGAGCGTGGCGAATATCGATGTTGCGGCTCTGGAGCTGACCCAGCTGCGTGCAGCGGAAGGCCTGCTGGGCATGAATTTTCTCAAACACTTCAAGTTCTTCATCGACCAGAACAAGCCGGAGCTCAGGCTCTCAGCTCATGCTGAAGAGCGGTGAAGGACGGTAACCGGGACACTTGCCGCGACGGCAAACACCGGGGAATCAATCGGGGAGCGGATAGCGTTCCATCAGATATCCCAGGCAGTCCTGCCGTATCACTCTTTCATCCAGGGTAAACATCGACGGCATCACCGCCTTGGTGGTGCGAAGCATGTCACCCTCCACCTGGAAAAATCTATCTGCAACCTCGCGTCCCCGCTCATCGGAGACTTCCAAGGGCAATTCATCCACACCATCCAGCTGAGCCAAGGTGGTGCCGGCCGGCAACTCGCGGAAATTGAGGTGATCGAGGTCATCAATAAAACAGATATCCACCGGCTGCTCGCCGAATCCGAAACTATAGGCACGCGGCACGCGTACTGTGGCAACCGTATGGAAAAGATCCACGTCGTGTGCCGCCACGGGATGATCCGGAATCTGGCTGAGATGCAGGCAAGCATCCAGAAATTCCTGCGCATGCACCTCGCCCGCGCTCTGCCCGACCTTGCCACATTCCACGGTAAGTGCCGGACACAAGGAAGCAAACGCCATCGACTGCACACCGGCCGGCCGTATGAAATACACCAGGGTGCGGCTGAACAGGCTTGCGAGGTGCATAAAGCGATGATCGATGCGATTGATGCAGGCGTAATGAGGGTTGATGCCGGTGTTATTGTGAACATCCACGCTGGCGAAGGGTTGGCGTGTGCGCATGATGTCAACAACTTCCTCCATCATGCGTTTCTCGGGACTGTCTGGATATTCGCTGCCTGGCCAAACGCGATTGTAGTCCGGCTGTCCTGCCAGACGCCTCAAGTTGTCCCTCGCCGCTTCAACATTGCCGATGAATATACTGAGCGCACGCGGCAGCTCTTTGTCCTGATACCCCAGCAGCAGATCCTGCAAAGCCAGAAAACCGGTGGTCTCGTTGCCGTGCAATAGGACAGAGACAAACAAAGGCTGCTCTCGCCGGCCCGGCAAATGAATCAATGACGGACCACCCAGTACATCTGCCAACTGTGTGGGCTCAGCCTCCAGCAGGCCGGCCGGCAAATCCTCATAGTGGCGTAGCATGGAACCCATACACTAATCCGTCAGCTATCCCAATCGTGTACCGGCACTCTGCTCTGCTGCCGTTCATAGTAGGCCTCGGTCAGATCCTGCATATCACAGGCATGCCGCGTTACGTAGGCACGCTGCCACTCGCTGCCGTTGCAGGCGTTGCGAATTCTATCCCGCACTATGCCGAGGTAGAGATCGCGGTCTTTCCCGGCTATCTCCAGCAGGTCGAGCCCATGGCTGGCCAGGGGAATCAGTTTGTCCAGCAACAAGGCCTTGAGCGGCAGCTTGCGACCATCCAGCCAGATCACATGCGCGTACAGGCCGTCGCGCGCTGCGGCGTAAAAGTTATCACGCGCCGTGGCAAATGGCAGCTGAGTCTCCGGCGCCACCTCCGCGCTAGCCAGAACATGCGCCAGACCATAGAAAAATGCTGCGTTGGCGATGCCGTCAATCACGGTAGGTCCTGCAGGAAGCACGCGGTGTTCTATACGCAGATGAGGCGTGCCGTCATCATCATACCCAACCAGTGGCCTGTTCCAACGCCAGATCGTGCCGTTATGTAGTCTCAGATGTCGCATTTCCCGGTCCGGCTCGTCAAACTGTATGGGCAACAGAACCGGAAAGTGCTGCTCGTTCTCGACAAAAATTTCGAGCAGCGATTCCTTGGCATAACCGGTTCCAAAACTGACCCGCCGCACCGGGCCGCGGCTGGCACCGGCGAATCCCCCAACCTCGACCGCCTGCTCAAACAAGGGTATACGGGTTTCGTCCCACAGCTGCTTGCCGAACAGGAAAGGCGAATTGACCGCCGCACCGACCATGGGCGCCGAGACAATCTGCGCCGCATTGTAATAACGAACCGCGTCGCCGGCTGCGACCTTCAGGTGCAACTGCAAAGAAGTCGCCGCCGATTCCAGCATGACATCCTGATGAGAGATGCTCAGGTGTTCGCGCCCGTGGATATCGAGCATCAATGGCTCGCCGTCGCGCAGACGCAGCACCTGCTCGTTCAACGCCCGGTAGCGCTTCAGTTCCGACATATTGGCCAGCGTCAGATCCTTTTGGGAGACACTGGGCAGAATACCGACCATCACCAGCCGGGTGTTCATTGCCGCAGCAACGCGTCCGCAATCGTCCCAGGTCTGCTGCAGACCGTCGTGTAAACGACTCAAGGCCAGACCGTTCAGCGCCTGCGGCTGGACGTTGAGTTCGACATTGAATCTTGCCAACTCCGGAACCACCAGCGGATCGCGCATACTGTCCAGGAATTGCTGATTCACGGGTGCCGGCAATGCCTGGTCGTCGATCAGCCAGGATTCTATCTCCAGCCCGCAGACCGGCACATGTGAGGAAAACGCACCACCCTCGAACCACTCTCCGAGCAGGCGGGTTTCCTCTTTCAAGCGGCGATCGAACTGTTCAAATTCCGAAGCGCTGAAATGACTGTGTGAAATCTCATCTCCCATCGCTCACACTCCTGCCAACTCACGGTTCAATTCCGCCAAGCGCTGCGGCGTGCCGATATCCAGCCAGCGGCCGCGAAAATGTTCGCCGCTGACCCGTCGCGCCTGCATGGCACCGCGCAGCAGCGGCGCCAGAGGGAATACGCCCTCCGGACTATCGGCAAACAGCTCCGGTCGATACAGACCGATACCACTGAATGTCAGCTTGTGTTCGCCCTCGTCTTCCACCCATCGGCCATTGAGCCGAAAATCCCCCTGCGGATGATGTTCAGGATTATCTATCAGCACCAGATGCGCCAGTCCCTCGGGTTCACGGTACAGCTGTTGGTAGGGATAATCTGTCCAGATGTCGCCGTTGACGACCAGGAAAGGCTGATTACCCAGTAGCGGCAAGGCCCGCTTTATGCCGCCTCCGGTTTCCAGTGCACCCTCCGGTTCGGCAGAATAGTCGATACGCACACCAAACTGCTCACCGTCACCCAAACGCTCAACAATCTGCCCCCCGAGGTGCGCGTGGTTGACCACCAGTTCCCTGAAACCTGCCTCGCGCAGCGCTTCAATATGATACTGAATGAGCGGTTTGCCGCCGACTTCCAGCAAGGGTTTCGGTGTTCGATCTGTCAGTGGCCGCATACGTTCTCCCCGGCCCGCCGCAAGTATCATCGCCCTCATAAGCCAGTAATGACGGTCTCCGTCAGTTCGCCGAGTTCAGAGAGTTCACCATAACGCCCGCATACATCGACGACGTAGGCCAGCGTACGCGGGATATCATTGAGGTAACCCGGCTTGCCATCGCGATGGTTGAGACGCGCGAATATCCCCGCCGCCTTCAAATGTCGTTGCACACCCATCCAGTCGAACCATTTCAGGAACTGGCATTCGTCGCTCTCATTCGGGCGCAATATTCCCGTTTGCTGGGCGAGTTCAAAATATCCGACCGCCCAGTCTTCGACGCGTTGACGTGGCCAGCTGATGTAACAGTCGCGCAGCAGTGACACCAGGTCATAGGTTACCGGTCCGATCACGGCATCCTGGTAGTCGAGGATACCGGGATTATGGTAAGGCGACACCATCAGGTTACGCGAATGAAAATCACGGTGAACACAGACCACGGCCTGCTGCAGAGCATTATCGGCCAGCAGATCGCAGCTTCTCTGCAGGTCCTCCTGTTGTGAGCGGTCGAGCTGGATATCCAAATGGGTTCCTACCAGCCAGTCCGTGAACAGGGACATTTCAAACAGCAGAAGTTTCCGATCATACTGCGGCAGACCGCTGCTACCCGGGTCGCAGCTTTGTAGTGTCGCCAGAGCACCCATGGCGTCACCATATAGCCGATCCACCGTATTCTCGTTCAACTCGTCGAGGTAGAGACGGTTACCCAGATCCGAGAGCAGCAGGAACCCCTGCTCGAGATCTCTCGCCACAATCTCCGGCACGTGCAGCCCCAGCCCCAGAAACAGCTCGCTGACATGGATAAACGGCCCGCAGTCTTCTTTGTCCGGTGGTGCGTCCATGAGGATGTAACTGGCATCGCCCTGCCGCACCCTGAAATAACGGCGGAAACTGGCGTCCACCGATGCCGGTGTGAGCTCAGCGTCCGGCCAGCCGAGCCGCTGCCTGGCCCATTGTTGGAGGCACTCCCTTCGTTCAGACGCATCCAAAGTTGTTGTCCGTCCTCATTTACTTTCCGGTTCCTGTGAATATTGAGGCATTATAGCGATAAGCTTCCCGGACTGCCGCTCAGCCGGCCGCTCGCCCCATCCCGCAACCGAGCCCCTGGGGGCGACCAGGAATTATGCTCGATGCGAGGACTGTACGGTTTCACGTCGTACCCATACCGACACAGTCTGACGGAGGTCATCAGCGATCAGATAGAAACAGGGTACAGCCACGAGAATCAGCCCGGTTGCAAACAGTAAACCAAAACCAAGGCTGACTGCCATGGGTGAAAGGAAGGCGGTTTGCCCGGTGGCAAAAAATATCAGGGGAGAAATACCCAGAAACGTCGTTACAGTGGTCAACAATATCGGTCGCACGCGCACCCTGCCGGCTTCCACCAGGGCATCGACCCGCTCCCAACCCTGGGCGCGCAGGCGCTTGGCAAAATCCACCAGGATCAGTGAGTCATTGACGACAATCCCGGTGAGTGCGAGAAAGCCGATCAGCGACAGGAACTGCAAATGGTAACCGAACAGCATGTGGCCCACCACGACACCGATAAAACCGAAAGGTATGGCAAACATAACCACCAGGGGATCAAGCAGCGATTTGAACAGGGAAGCGAGGATGAAAAATATAATTGCGAGGGCAATCAAGGTCGCATGACGCATGCCTTTCATGGAATCTGCCGCTTCTTTTTTCTCCCCGAGAAACAACAGGCGATACCCGGGTTCCTGTCTGTCCAGACCGCCAAACTGGCGTTCGATGAGTTCGGTGACCTGGAGCGCAGTGGTCTCGCGGTCGTCAACCTCGGCAGTGACAATGGCGAGTCGCTGAGTATCGCGGCGCTGAATAGTGTTGAGGCCGCGGCCCGGTGATATGTCGGCAACGTCACCCAGATAAACGATACGTCCGTCATCCAGCGTAATGGGCAGGTTGTCCAGGGAACTGATGCGTCGCACCTTCTCATCATAGATAACGCGAACCGGAATGCGCTCGTCTCCCCAGGTGACCTGGACCGCTTCCAGCCCCAGGAATCCCGTGCGCACTGCGTCGGCCAGCTGCTGCTGATTCAAACCCAGCTCCCGGCCGCGCTCGTTCAGACTGTACTGATACTCCAGTTTCCCGACATCCAGATCCTGTCGCACATCGTAAACACCGGGTACCTGGCGCAGATAATCGCGCAGGCGCTTGGCGTGATGGAGCAATCGATCGACATCCTCCCCGACCACGCCGACTTCAATATCGGCGCCCGCAGGCCCGCCCTGCGGCCGCAGAATCGACAGCCGCTGGATACCAGTGAGAGTTTCCAGGCGTTTTCGTACATCATTGATGATCGACTCGGTGTCGCGTTGCCGGTGCCCTTCCCAGTTGAACTTGAGGCTGACCACCGGTGTGATGAATCGCTCGATCAGCCCCTCCGGCGCCTGTTTCTGCAAATCGACAATCAACTGAATATAGTTACTGCCGTAACGGAAGCGGTTAAAGTCAATAAAGGTCACGCCAACATTTGTCAGCATGGTATCCAGTTCATCCTGGTCGAGGGTATCCAGCACTGCTTGTTCGATTCGTGTCGCCAGCAGCTCCGTATCTTCGAGACTGTAGGTATTGGGCGCTTCGATATTGACGAAAAACTGCCCTATATCCGGCTTACCAAACAATTGGAATGGCAAGCGCGTCACCCCGTAGCTCACCGCGACCAGCAGGGCGCCCAAGGCGAGGAGACTGACGAAATAACGATTGCGCACTGACCAGCGCAGAAAATTCACATAACGGTGCAACAATGCAGCCCAGTCGATGCGCCCTACCGGTCTCTGCTCGCGCTCGACCCGTAACAGCTCGGTGGCATGAGAGGGCAGGACGGCAAAAGCCTCCCACAAGGAACCCAGCAATGATGCCGCCACCACCACAGGTATGACCTTGATAAATTCGCCCATGGTGCCGCCTATGGCAAACATCGGCAAAAAGGCCGCGACCGTCGTGCTGGTCGCCGCCAGCACCGGCCACATCACCTCGCGGGCGCCGGTCTGCGCAGCCTGTGCCGCAGGCGTGCCTTGCTCCATGTGCCGGTAGATATTTTCAGTGACAATAATCGCATCGTCGACAATCAAGCCCAGCGCAATAAGAAATGCGAACAGGGAGATCATGTTGATGGTAAAGCCCAGGTAATAGATGAGCGACACCGCAACCAGGAAAGATACGGGGATACCCAGTGCCGTGATCAGCGCAACGCGAAAGTTGAGAAACAGGTACAGCGATAGCAGCACCAGCACCAGCCCCAGCAAGCCGGATGACTTGACCGTATTGAGACGGGTCTTGACGTACTGTGACAGGTCACTGAACAGACCGACCTGGATGCTGGGCGGTAATTCGCGCCGCAGCCTGTCAGCCTCCTCGCGAACCAGGCGGGATACATCGATGGTCGAGGCGTCTGCCGTTTTCGTCACCGTCAGATTGACCGAAGGCTCACCATTGAATCGCCCCAGAGTCTCGGCCTCTTCCAGGCGCAGACTCACCTCCGCCACATCACCGAGACGCAGCCTTCCTCCCCTGTCATTGCTGCGAATAACAATCTCCTGAACCAGCAGTGGATCGGGCGCCACACCCTTGCCACGCAGCAGTATGTCGCCCTCCTTGGCCTTCAGAGAGCCGCCGGGCAGATCACGCAAATTGCTGCGTACCGCTGTGATGAGCTGTTGCAGGGAAACACCACGGGCGGAAAGCACTTGCGGATCCACCTCCACCCAGATCTCCCAGTCGCGATCGCCGGCGATGCCCACACTTGCGATACCCGAACCCAGCAGGAACTGTTTTCATCCAGTTTGCCGTAACGATCCCAGTGGAATTGGACTTTTACGCGACCGTACTTGTCGGTATAGATTTCTTCGCTGGCTGGCCCCACCACTACCGCGGTTTGCGGCCCTTGCACGACCGGTTTAGGTGTGGTGCGCATGGCACGATAGTGATTTTGGCTATCGATACACGCAAACGCTACTTTGTAAGTTTCTTCCGCTGCACTGGAACCGGAGGATTCGTAACCTTCAGAGTTAAGTTCGTAACTGGCTGACTCAATTAAATACTCGCGATTTTGATCTACGCGGTCAAACTGAGTTAGTTTAAATAAATTACCGACACCTAGGCCGCGGGCATTACCTTCGCCACGAATCTTTTCGTATTGCGCTTGCAACTCTTGTATGCGCGTTTGCACATAGTTGTCGCCGTCACCGTGCGCCGTGTATTCGCCGGGATAATCGTAGATTTCATAGTCCGCAATGCTGTGTTCGCGCACAATAGATGAAGATGCTTGTAAACT
>Ga0209536_100011616_pt1 | contig 12877 bp, 12 predicted proteins | sample DeeMarSeWOR28_12_FD_187461 | JGI IMG/M metagenome (GOLD analysis project Ga0209536, IMG submission 187461) | Marine sediment microbial communities from White Oak River estuary, North Carolina - WOR-2-8_12 (SPAdes) (version 2) | ecosystem: Environmental > Aquatic > Marine > Intertidal zone >...
TGGGACAGAGGCCCGCACAGCGGAAGCATCGATGCGGGCCGCCGCGCCAATGAAGATTTCGGCACCTACGACATTGCCGTTAAATTCGGCTTTAGCAAGGATCAGGCCCGCCGCATGGCGACGATGTGTTATGATGTCGATATCAGCCAAACCCACTATCACGCCCCCGGGGATCGCACCAAACTTCGCATAACCGGCACGGTGGGTGAAATCGGCGACATCCAGCGCCATTACAACCGCAGCCCGGCCGGCGCGGAAGACACCCGCATCACCGCTGCCAGAATCCATCTCGACCGCTCCTTGAGACTGGCTGATGATGGCTTTTACGATGCAGCCGAGCAGGAACTGGGCATCGGGCTCCACAGCCTGCAGGATATTTTTTCGCATGCCCAGTTAACGCCCACCACCCATACCTGCCTGGGGGAGTTCCCCGACCTGGTGAAGTATCACCCGTTATCCCTGTTTGAAACTGCCGTGGCCACCGAAGGCTACTTCAAAAAATTTATCGCCGGCTTAAATTTAAAACCACTTGGCCCTGCTCCTGGATCACAGGCTGAAATCCAGTTTCCCGATCCCTTCATCGGGGGAACCGGCGCACCGCAAGATCAAGCACGGGTGTCGCAAAAAATAGCCGCATTCCCGGAAAAGTTGGCCACATTTTTAAAAGACAACGGTATCCGCATTTTCGTGGGCGCCGAGGAAACCCTTCCGACCGAACTCGGATTCGGGGTGGATCTTGACGGGGACGGCAACATCTCGCCGGGTAAATGGGTGGACGTCAACAGAGACGGGCAGAAACAATGGTTCGAAATGGAAGATCAGTTCGATGCGGGCAAAGTGTGGAATCGACAGCCGGCGGCATACAATCATCAAAACCGGATCATTTTCATCTCCGCCCGGCTTCTAAAGGAACCCGGCTGGGAAGCGGTTCTCAAACACGAGATCAATCATGCGATTGATCTAACCTTACAGGAAGATCCGCGCTTAAGCTTAAAATGGAACGCTTACATCAACAAACTGTACGACGACGCCCGGCGGCAGGGAACGATCGCTTTTGACGAACTCGATCCCCACGAGAATTTTGCCGGAATTGACCCGTCTTCGTTCTGAATTTCTTGTTTTAATTCAAGGCTGTTTTGGTTTTGTGCGCGCGCCTTCAAAATGCGCGTGCCCAGATCTCCTGATTCGCTAAAGTTTTTAAATTGACTGCTCAATTACTTTAGACTACATTGCTAGAATATGGAATGCCTTAGAATAGATGAAATTATCAGTAATCCCGATTTAACCAAATACGCCATCACTTTTACTTCAGGACAGACCATCTTTTTAGAAGGTGATGATTCACAGGACCTGTATATCCTCGTAGCCGGACAGGTTGAAATTTTCAAGGGAGACATGAAAATAAGGGACATCACCCAGGAAGGAACTGTCTTCGGAGAGATTTCCTTTTTTTTAGGGGATAAGCGAACAGCTTCCGTTAAAGCAAAGACAAAAGTGGAAGTTATTTGCATTCCCAAAGAAGAGATTATGCTCTTTTTAGAAGAATGTCCAAATGCGGCACCGGATATCATTCGGCATCTATCATTTGAGCTGAATGAGACAACCCAAATGCTTTACGGCTTAAAAGAAGTAAGCGATCAGTTGCCGGACGCCGTTATTATAACGGATAAGGCGGGCCGCATCCTGGTTTGGAATGCTGCTGCTGAAAGAGTATATGGTCGGGACTGGCAGCAAATGCGCAACACCAATGTCGATGAAATCTACGTCAAATCGGACGAATACAAAAATTTTTTAGAAGAAGTTCAAAGCCAATATTCGACCAGAGAAAAGGTCTTTGATATCAAGCACCCTCAGAAAGGCATACGCTGTATCTCGACAAGCTTCACCGTCCTCTACGACGGCCACCACAACTTCCAGGGTGTCCTCTCATTGGGTCGCGATGTTACCGCCACCAAAAAATTGGAGAAAAAGTATAAGCGAACATTTACTTGGCTTATTTCGGCATTTGTCTTAATCAGCTTGCTGACAGCAACGATTTTTCTGGGCTACCCGTATTATTCTAAAGGCCACCGGGCTGTCGACTTAAGACAAAAGGAACTCAGCAATCTTCTGGCCAAAGACTATTTTATGCTAAAATCCTGGTTGGCCGATCAGATTGGCGGTCAAAACCCGCAAGCCCTGAGTCAAGTCATGCAACAGTTTTTTTATATCCAGCAAACGACTGCAATTCCGTATACTGGCCTGGTTTTGCTGGACAAAGACAAAAAGGTGGTCAGTGCCTATTCAACAAAGGCAGATATCTCTGCCGGCAACATGATCGGCAGCAGTTATGCCGCTATAGAATTTCAGGGAAACAAAGACTCAATGCACAAAGTTCTCACTGTTTACCGTACCGAAAAAGATCATCCCATGGGCAAAAAAAGCACCGAGATTGCTTTTGAGCTTTTCATAGACCAAATATTTGTCGGCTGGCTGATCTTCCAGATGGATATGGATTCGCTGGCAGATATCTATGGCATTGAATTCAACAATTTAAAAAAACTCCAGTTTGATAAGCCTTGAGTGATGAGCAACTCGCAAGACTTACAATCCTGCCGCTACGAGATCTCAAACGGCGATGATGGGGCTAAGACGCTTCACATCCAGGGCCGCATGGACGCAGCCACGGCAGCCGAAACCATCGCCGGCATCAAATCCATTTTGCAACCTCCGCTGCCGACCGCGTTGACCGTTGATCTCGAGAAGGTAACCTATCTGGATGACTTCGGAGCCCTGGTTCTGGTGGAACTCAAAAAATTGATGATTGCCCAAAAAAGCCGGCTTCACATTAAAAACGCAGATCAACGGGTCAAAGAAATCCTCTCTATCCTCAAATACGATGAATCCGGCGCACCGGCCACAATTGTCCGCAAACCGACTCCCAACCGGTTTATTCGCCTGGGTGAAGGTGTCTTCGCGCAGGTGGCAGATCTGAATTTTATTTTCTCTTTTATCGGATCCGTCTGCTTATCCTTGATCCATGTGATTTTGCACCCCCGATCGTTGCGATTAGATGACACTTTCTTGTCGATGAAAAAAGTCGGTGTGGATGCGCTTCCCATTGTAGGCCTGATCAGCTTTTTGCTGGGGTTGATCATGGCCTTTATGTCCTCGGTTCAGCTGCAGCAGTTCGGGGCCAACATCTATGTAGCATCCCTTGTCAGCCTGGCCATGGTGCGCGAACTGGGGCCGATTATGACGGCCATCATCGTCGCCGGCCGGTCGGGTTCAGCGTTTGCGGCTGAAATCGGGACCATGAAAATTTCCGATGAGATCGATGCCCTGTTCACCATGGGTTTTGACCCGACGCGTTTTCTGGTTGTGCCCAAAATAGTCGCTTCCGTTATTACAGTTCCCATTCTGACCCTGTTTTCGGATCTGTTTGCCATAATGGGCGGTCTGGTGGTCGGGGTATTTATGCTCGATCTGACCACCAATGCTTATATGGCCCAAACGTTGAAAACCCTAACCCTTTTTGATGTCTTTTGGGGCTTTTTAAAAGCGGCTGTGTTCGCCCTGCTGATCGCCGGGATCGGCTGCCTGAGAGGATTTCAGGTCAGGGGCGGCGCTGCCGCGGTGGGACAGGCGACCACATCGGCCGTCGTCAGCAGTATCTTTTTAATTATACTGACTGATGCCGTTTTTGCCGTCATACTGCGTTACTGGGGATGAGACAGGACTGATGGATAGAAAAACCGTCATTCAGGTTAAGAATCTGGTCGCCAGATACGGCGACGACATTATTCTTGATCGGATTTCATTTGATGTTTATGAAGGTGAGATATTTGCAGTTTTGGGCGGCAGTGGCAGCGGCAAAAGCACTTTGCTTAAAAACCTTTTAGGGCTTCATCGACCCGCCTCCGGCAAAATTTTCATCGACGGTGATGACATTTCCGAATGCGATGAAGACGCTTTGCAGCAGATACTCAGAAAAGTCGGTGTCCTTTATCAGAGTGCCGCCTTGTTCGGATCGATGACGGTGGCCGAAAATGTGGCCCTGCCGATTTTAGAATACACGGATTTGTCCAGAGAATCCGTGGATCATCTGGTTAAGATGAAGCTCAATCTGGTAAATCTGGATGGCTATCAAAATCATTTGCCATCTGAAATCAGCGGCGGGATGAAAAAAAGAGCCGGGCTGGCACGCGCCATGGCGCTTAACCCCAAAATCCTGTTTTTTGATGAGCCCTCTGCCGGGCTGGATCCGGTCACATCAGCCGAACTGGACAAACTGATTATTCATCTCAATCAAAGTTTGGGAACCACCATGGTCATCATTACCCACGAGCTTGAGAGCATCTTTGCCGTGGCAAGCCGAGTGATTATGCTGCACAAAAGCACCCGGGGTATTATCGCCGATGGCGATCCCAAATATTTGAGGGATCAAAGCCGCAATCCATTTGTGAAACAATTCTTTAACCGGCTGCCCGCAGATAATACCTGAATCTCGCATGAAAATTAATGAAAGGATGGGCTTTAATGGCCACCCAGAAAACCAAATTTGCCGTCGGAATGTTTGTCGCCATGGGAATTACCCTGGCGATACTGGTCATCATCTGGCTGGGCATGTCGCGCTTTTTGCAAAAAGGCCGGTTTTACGTCACCTATTTTGATGAGTCCGTTCAGGGCCTGGAGGTTGATTCGCCGGTAAAATACCGCGGTGTCTTTACCGGTCGGGTCGAGAGCATCGGCGTGGCGCCGGATTCAAAACTCATCAAAGTCATTTTAAAAATAGAATCCGGCCAGAAACTCGATCACAATATCGTGGCCCAGTTGAAATCAGTCGGGATTACCGGAAGCATGTTCGTTGAACTGGATCAAAAAAGAGCAGGGGAACCGGACCTCTCGCCCGCCCTTAGCTTTCCTTCAGAATATCCGATCATTGCCTCAAAACCATCTGAAATCAAAGGATTAATCAGCGGTTTCGATGCGATCCTGAACCAGATAAAAGCACTGGACCTTGAGGGAATTGCTGGTAAAATTAAAGCAACCCTGGACAATATCAATCAAAGCGTTGATGATGCCGATGTCGAACGCATTTCTCAAACGATAAATTCATCGTTTGAGAAAATGAATCAAATCCTGACAGACCAAAGATGGGATAACGTTTTAGCTGCAGCCGATACTGCGGGCCAAGAACTCAACAGCCTTCTGGACAAGGCCGACCGCACGCTTTCTCGTGTGCAGGGTATCGTCATCGGTAAAGAGGAGACGATTAAAACCGCCCTGGATAATTTTAGCCGCGCCATGGAAAAAGCCAATATCCTTTTGAATAAGGGCACATCACTGGTCAGCGGAACCGATGCGTCCATATCTGAACTGATGCCGCATCTGCTTGTTGCTGCGCGGAATCTGGAATTGGCCAGTGAAAACTTAAACCGGCTAATGGAACTTCTGGCCGACCATCCGTCACAATTGCTGTTCGGTGAGCCACCGAAGCCCCGCAAGGTCGATGCAGCTGATAATGCCCAATAACAGGAGAAGCTCGATGTCAAGCGCAAAAATAATTCTCATTTTATTGATGGGTCTCACCCTGCCCTTAACCGCCTGCCTCGATCTTAAGCAGCCCAGCAACAAGATTGAGTATTACAGCTTCGAATATGACCCGCCCGGCATAGCCGACCACCCGTCCGTTTCACATGTTATCAAGGTGGCGCTGTTCAGCGTTTCCCCCATTTATAACACCCGTAAAATCATTTACCGTGATGATGCGTATAAAAGGGCGGCTTATGACTATCATAAGTGGCAGGCAAATCCCGCAGAACTCGTCACCTATTTCTTGGCCCGCGACATGCGGCAATCCGGTCTTTTTAAGGCCGTTGTTACCCGCAACAGCCGATTTCCCCATGCCTATGTGCTGGGGGGCAGTGTAGATGAATTTTTAGAATCCGACACACAAGCCGGCTGTCAGGCAAATTTGTCGCTGAATATTATTTTAATGAGCGAACACGAAACCGATGTCAGCAAAAAAATCATTTTTCAAAAATCTTACCATATCAGCAAAGCCTGCCGGCAAAAAAACCCGCGGGCTTTAGCGGAAGCCATGAGCACAGCGATGGCTGAGGCTTCTGCCCAGATCATCGATGAGGTTTATAAACGTCTGGCGAATCGCCCATAATATGAACCCGGACCGGATACCCGATAATAATGAAAAAATATTTTGAAATTTTAGAGCTTGATGTCTCGGCCTCCATCGAAGAGGTCGAGCAGGCCTATAAAGAGCTGGCCAAAGCCTGGCGCCCGGAAAACTATCAGAATCTGCCGCGCTTCAAGCGCAAAGCGGAGAGCAAATTAGAAGAGGTTAACGACGCCTACGAACGCATCAGATCCTTTCTGCTGGTAAAAGCGTCCGGAGCGGAGCAAGTGGCTTTTGATTCACCCAAAGACCCGTCGCCCGAGGCTGAACCGGAAATGCCGCCCGCTGCAGAAACCCAGTCACCGCAAGTCAGCGCCCCCTCCCGGGGAAAAAAACTTCTGCCGGGTTTGATTGCCGTCGCTGCCGTTTTGGGCGCTCTGATGCTCTATCTGATTTCAGATCGCCAAACGCCACAAAAGCAGATGCCACAACCAATTGCCACCCAAAAAGATAAACCGGCACAAGACAGCGTTACGGGTTCACCGCCGTTTTCAACAGACCATCTCAAACAAGAATCTGAATCGAAATCAGCAGCCGAATTCAGCTCTGAAAAGCAATCACCTTCCGTAAAACCAGCGGCACCAAAGCTCCCTGCGAAGATAAGGCCTGACTATGATCGCCTGTTAACGCAAGCAGCGCTGGGCAGATACAATCGGAATCCAGTTCGAGTCAAAAGAGTCCAAAATGGTCTGATTACCGTTGGCTATAATACGGGGCCGATCGACGGCGTCATTGGCCCGCAGACAACCGGTGCGCTGAGAAAGTTCGCAAACGACCGCGGCCATGTCATAGAAGCCGGCGATTTGCTCGCCTCGGATTTAACGAACACCGTGCTCGTATTTGCCGAAGTCTCGGCCAAACATCCGGATTGGGATCGCATTATCAACAGTCAGGATTTTGCGCGCTGGCTGAACAGTCAGAAGGTTCTGTCTGCATACCAGGTTAAAAAAATGAAAAATTCCGCAACCGCCCGGCAGGTTATAGGGGTGCTGGATTTATATAAATCTAACAAAAAGACGCCATAAGCGCTAACGGCCGACCCTGTTCTATTCCCTGCTTTAAACCTTTAAAAAGTTAATCGCAGAACCATGAACGAAGACGAAGGAATGCGCATATTTTTGGAGATCCATCAGGATAATCCTCAAGAAGGACCCGGTGATTTTGTATCAGCCCGCCGCGCTTTTTCCCTGCTAAAAGACCTTCCGCCTTTGCCGCACATCCTGGATGCGGGATGCGGCCCCGGAAGGCAGACCTTTGATTTATGCCGGTTAACCAATGGAAACATTGTAGCCGTTGATTTCCACAGGCCATATATTGACGCACTGCAACGCAAAAGCAAAGCGCTGGGATTGACCCAACAGATTACCGCCCTGTTGGGAGACATGGCAAACCTGCAGTTTCAGCCCCAAACCTTTGATGTCCTCTGGTCCGAAGGCGCTATTTACAATATCGGATTCAAAACCGGGCTTGCAATGTGGCAGCCGCTGCTGCAAAAAGGCGGATATGTTGCGGTCACGGAAGTCGCCTGGCTATGTTCCGATCTCCCGGATAAACTCAAGGCTTTCTGGGATTCAGCATATCCGCAGATACAGGATATCGAGGGCAATCTTGCAGATCTTCAGGCCGCCGGGTATCAGCCGGTCGATCATTTCATACTTCCGGAATCCGCATGGTGGGATTACTACCGGCCAATTGAAAAGCGAGTGCTGCGGATGAAGGAAACGTATAAAAACAACAGCTGTGCACTGGAGGTGCTTGAGACCGAAATTCAGGAAATAGATTTATACCGGAAGTATTCGGATTACTACGGTTATGTTTTTTTCATCGGCCAGGCGTTATAAAAATGATCTTTAAAGACCAGTATGATCCTTCTTTGGGGCGCAAATCAGTTTTTACGATCTGTATTACGGTTTCGGTATCTGTGAGCATATTGCTTATGTATGTCGAGCAACTGTCTTCATTCCCATGGCTGCAGCCATATCAAATATCAGGCGACTTTGTCCGGCGCACAATGATTGCCGGCTGTTTGATCCTTTACTTTTTTCGACTTCAGATTACAGTCTGGATTTTTCAAAAACGCTTGTGGACCTGGTTTGAAACCATCACGATTTCGATTCTGATGACATTTGTCCTTTTCGTTTTTGCAAAGGCGGGCGGAAACAAAAAAACTGATTCCGCTAATATATTAAAAGGATTGCGTTAAATGACTGGAAGAAACCGGCGGGATATAAGACCCGGCATTGAAGTAGACATCGTGCTGAAAAAAGACCAGCGCAGCGGAAAACTGACCCGCGGCATTGTTAAAGATATCCTCACCCGATCGGCCGATCATCCCCACGGCATCAAAGTCCGGCTGACCGGCGGGCAGATCGGCCGGGTGAAGAAAGTCCAACCTGGCCCCGGCTCAGCGGCGACGATTCGTCAATGCAGCCAGCGGGATTTTGAGATGATCTATTCCATCATCAACGAGGCTGCACAGGCGTACAAAGGGGTTATACCCGCGGATCGCTGGAAACAGCCGTATATGTCTAAAGATGAGCTAAAACACGAAATCGATGCCGGCGTGGTGTTTTGGGGATTTGAAGAAGACAGGCGGCTGATAGGCGTAATGGGGGTCCAGCATGTTCAGAACGTCACCCTCATCCGGCATGCCTACGTCCGTTTGCAGCGACAGCAACAGGGAATCGGTAAAAAATTGCTATTGGAACTTTGCAAAAAGTCTGATCGCCCGATTCTTATCGGCACCTGGGCGGATGCGACATGGGCGATTCGTTTTTATGAAAGAAACGGCTTCAAACGGGTTTCCGAGCAGGAAAAAAATCGGTTGCTCGAAAAATACTGGTCGATTCCGGCGCGTCAGGTCGTAACTTCGGTTGTCCTTGCGGACCAACAGTGGTTCGATATGGCAACTAAAGGCACCTAAAGTTAAGGAATTCTGTCCTTTTTTAATATTGCTCACGCAAAGCCGTTAAGCCGCAAAGAACTATTATCTAAACAATAAAAAATCTTGGTGTCTTTGCGGCTTTGCGCGAGGCCCGGCGCCTGATGCCTATTTTTTATTATTCCTTCTTAAGAACTTTATGACCGGCAGAATGCTGGGCGCCAGATGAAAGAACAGGTCAAAAATATCGACGGGGCGGGTCAGATTGCCGTCTTTAAGCATAATCAATTTTTCAACCACGTGCGGCATCGGACTGAAAGGCGCCAGCAGCATAAATACGGCGATGAAAATCAGAATTGGATAGGAAATGCTGTCAAGAAAGCGCCCCATGCGGGTTTCTCCGATGGATCATTTACAAATTAATTTATCACTCGCACCAATATCAACTATTGTCAACAATCTAAACACCATAACATAAGTTAAGCTTGAGTGTTAATAAATAACCAGAAAGGAATACGATAGTTCGGCAAATATCAATCTTATAAAAAGCTTGAGATATCACTTTTGCATCTGTAAAATTGCCAAAACGGTGTTATCCTCGGTTGTAGATGGCGTATATCTGGATGCCGAACAACATCTGGTCCTTGGCAAAGCATTGGCGAAGAAAGTAAAGGAATTATTATCCGCAAGTTAACACCTGACGCCGCCATGGAGAAAAACCGCCAAAACCCATGTCCTTTTTAAACTTTAATGATATCCTTCAGGCCCGGAAACACTTGCATGAAATTATTCGCGAAACCCCATTTGAAAAATCAGCCGTTCTCAGTGACCGAACAGATATGGCGGTCTATCTGAAAGCGGAGTGCCTGCAGCGCACCGGTTCTTTTAAACTGCGGGGCGCATATCACAAAATTGCCTCCCTTGGCTCCCAGGAAAAAGCAAAAGGGATCGTCACCAGCTCGGCCGGAAACCATGCCCAGGGAGTGGGTTTCGCAGCATCTCGCTTCAACATCCCCGGCCGCATTTATGTGCCCGAAATTATACCCCGCAACAAACTGGAAGCGATTCAAAGATACCGGGTAGAAGTGGTTATCGAAGGTAAGCTGTACGACGAGGCTCATGCCGCCGCCCTGGCGGATGCAAAAAAATCCGGCCGGGTTTATATTCCGTCTTATGACGACCCGCTGATTATGGCCGGCCATGGGACCCTGGGACTCGAAATGTTGGATGAGATTTCCGACCTTGATGCGGTGATCGTGCCGGTCGGCGGCGGCGGTTTGATCGCCGGCATCGCCACCGCTGCAAAATCGATCAATCCGGCCATCCGGGTCATCGGATGCCAGTCGACGGCCTCCTGCGCCATGACGCGTTCACTCGAGGATAACCGGGTTTACACCACCTTTCCCTCAAAAGAGACCATCGCAGAGGGGCTTGAGGGCGGCATCAGTGAAATCACGTTCGAGCTGGGGCAGCGATTGATCGACCACATGGTGCTGGTCGAGGAAAAGGAAATCCGTTCCGCCATCCGGTTTTTGCTGGAGCATCACCGGCTGGTGGTGGAAGGGTCCGGGGCGGTGGGGGTCGCAGCGCTTTTATACAACCGCTGGTCGGATCCGAGACGAAAAGTGGGTGTCGTTTTAAGTGGCGGCAATCTGGATTACCAGTTGTTGAAACAAATCGTCGCCGAAGAAGCTGAATAAACAGTCAAGCTACCACCTAACCAATCGCAGGGTACTTTGATGCCGTAGCGCACGGCCTTAGAAGAATTAGGAGTGTCCGCCAAGGCGTAATGAAAAGGTTTGTGTGTGTCTGTGTGGGTCTGTGGCTAATATGGAGGTATTGCGTGGAACAAAATGAACAGGTTTATATCAAGTTGCAAAAGCATTTAGACAAACAGGTTGTCGGATTTCCGGCGACCCGGTCTGGCGTTGAGATAAAAATTTTAAAACACATTTTTACACCAGAAGAGGCTGAGATTGCCTGTTGTTTGAGTTACAAATTTGAGCCGCTTAAAACGATTTTTAGTAGAGCCGGCCACCGGGTCGATTCACCTGAAGAACTGGAAAGGTGCCTTGATCGTATTCAGAAAAAAGGAGGAATTGAATCCAAAATCAGAAACGGCAAAATGCATTATTGCAATGCGCCGCTAATCGTGGGGATGTACGAATTTCAACTTAAACGCTTAACCCCAGAGTTTATCAGGGATTTCAATGAATACACCTCGGGCAAAGATTTTGGCATCGAATTTTTAAGTACGAAACTTCCGCAGATGCGCACCATTCCAGTCGCTAAAAGCATTCACCCGCATCATAATGTCAGCACGTTTGATGAGGTGGCGACGCTGCTGCTGCAGGCTGAAGGACCCTTTGTCATAAACGAGTGCATTTGCCGCAAGAAAAAATCGATGGAAGGTAAATCCTGCAAGAAAACAGACCGCCAGGAAACCTGTCTCGCCATCGGCGGCATGGCCCGCATGGAACTGCAAAGCGGTGCCGGCAGGGAAATTACCAGAGATGAAGCCATGTCGATCATCGAAAAGAACCAGAAACTGGGATTGGTGCTTCAGCCGTCCAATACGCAAAAAGCCGAATTTATCTGTTCATGTTGCGGCTGCTGCTGTGGAATGTTAAGGACCCACAAAATCCTCCCCAAACCATTGGATTTTTGGGCCTCAAACTTTTATGCAAAAGTGGACCGGGACACCTGCGAAGGATGCGGTGCCTGCGGGAAACGCTGCCAGGTCGGTGCGGTAAAGGTTATCGAAAAAAAACAGTTGGCGGCGGTCAATCTTGATCGCTGCCTTGGGTGCGGTGTTTGTGTCCCCAGTTGCCCGACCCAATCCATCACCCTTGTGAAAAAGTCTGGTGAAGTTAGACCACCGCAAACCCGAGAGGATCTTAACGAAATCATAATGGCCGGCAAGAAAGGCCGCCTGGGAAAATTAAAGTTAACAAGCAAACTGATTTTTGACTCGGTCCGAACAGGACATATGAATTTGATAAAATCATAGATGAACTCAAGCCCGGGGAATTTTATGCGCAACTGAACTAAACCAGAAATACAACAAATCAGCCCCATTTTTTACGATCGCTTTGAGCCTTCAGATTAGAGCCGCAATGCCACGCATTGGTTTGCTTATTTAGTAATTTTTTAATATTATTAAATTAGGGTTTAGACCGGGCTGGCCCGGGAAATAATCGACAGACAGGATCCGGCAGGGAAAATCACCTTACACGAGGAGGACATCGATGTCAGACAAAAAAGCAGACCTGGCAGGGCCAGGAATCGGCAACTATGACGACTTAAGCCAAGAACTGCCCGACGACTATGAACCCCTGCTGTCCCCGATGGAAACAATGCAGGCCGTCTTTGCCATCAAAAACTACATCGAGGAGAACCTGTGCAAGGAACTCAACCTGCAAATGGTGCAGGTCCCGCTGATCGTTGACAGAGACAGCGGCGTCAATGATTACCTGGACCGCGATGGCTCGCGCACCCCGGTGGAATTCCCGTGCGGACTGGGACTCGACAAACCCATCACCGCCCAGGTGGTTCAGGCAGCCACAAAGTGGAAACGCATGGCGCTCAAGCAGTTTAACTGCAAAGTGGGCGAAGGCTTGTGCACCGACATGAAGGCCGTGCGCAAAGATTACTTTTTGGATCATGATCATAGCGCCTATGTGGACCAGTGGGATTGGGAGCGGGTGATCACCAAAGAAGATCGCACGCTTGAATTCCTCAAGGACGTTGTTGCAAAAATCTGGAAGGTCATCTGGGGAGCCGGCCGGATGGCGCAGGAGATGTTCCCGCAGCTCAAAAAT
>Ga0209536_100011617_pt1 | contig 12877 bp, 9 predicted proteins | sample DeeMarSeWOR28_12_FD_187461 | JGI IMG/M metagenome (GOLD analysis project Ga0209536, IMG submission 187461) | Marine sediment microbial communities from White Oak River estuary, North Carolina - WOR-2-8_12 (SPAdes) (version 2) | ecosystem: Environmental > Aquatic > Marine > Intertidal zone >...
CCACGATCTCGACGCCCTCGACCTCCCGCAGACGCTCGTGCGCCCAGTGGGCCAGGTCCAGCTTCTCGTCCAACTGCGCACGGAACGCGCCGGCGCCGGCGAGCTTGAACGGCAGCCACACGCGCAGCCCGCGAAACGGACGGGACAGCTCGGGCGAAATCTGGCAAAAGTCGACGAACTCCGCGTCCTCCTGCATGGGTGGCAGATACTCGGCCTCGAGGGCGTGGGACCGCTCAAGCGCCGCCCCGTCACGCACCAGCAGCGAGCCCGTGCCGTACGGCAGGAAGAGGCCCTTGTGCGGATCCAGCGTGATCGAGTCAGCGCGCTCGAGTCCCCGCAGCACACGGTGCCCCCGCTCGGTGAGCGCGAAGAACCCGCCGTACGCGGCGTCGGCGTGATGCCAGAGGCCGTGCCGCTCTGCCACCGCGGCGGCGCCCGCGAGGTCGTCCACCGCGCCCGTGTTGGTCGTGCCCGCGCTCGTCACCAGGAGGAACGGCTCCAGGCCCGCCTCACGGTCCGCCGCGATCAGCGTCTCCAGCGCGTCCAGCCGGAGACGAAACCGCGCATCCGACGGCACCACCCGCACCCTCTCCGGAGGGAGACCGGCCAGGATGGCCGCCTTCGTAATCGAGTGGTGCACCTGATCGGACGCGTACACCGTCCCCCGAAGGAAGTCCGCAGGGAGTCTCTCTCGCCGCGCGGTCACGATGGCCGAGAAGTTGGCCAGCGAGCCACCGGAGGTGAGCATGCCACGGGCCGCGGGGGGGTAGCCGACGATCTCACTGAACCAGCGCACCACGTTGGCCTCGAGCTGCGCCAGGCCCGGCGCCGCGAGCCACACCCCCACATAGCGATTCACGGCGTCCGCAACGAGATCGGCGAGGGCCGCGTGGAAGAGCCCTCCGCCCGGGATGTAGGCCAGGTAGCCTGGACCGGCGGTATTGAAGCTCTTGCGCGCGGCCCGGAACACCAGGTCGAGCGCCTGATCGTGGGGCACTCCCCGCTCCGGCATCGGCTCCGCCAGCGATCGCGCCAGCTCCGCGGCACCGTCGAGGTCGAAGGCGGGCTGCTCCGGCAGGGACTCGAGGTGCACCACGATGCGGTTCATCGCGGCGTCGACCAGCGTCCGCATCTCGGGGCCGGTGAGCTCCAGGGGGGTGGCGGGGGATGGCGTCATCGTCCACTCCGTGCTCCGGTTCGGGCCGGGCGACGCCCGAGCCCGCGCTCCAAACTACTTATCGAGCCCACGCGCCGCGCGATGGCCGGGCGCGGACCCGCGAGGTATCTTCCCCGCGGCGCGCCGGTGGGGCAACGGTCACCGGCTGCGCGATCACACACGTCACGTGCATCACACCGACTGCCCAGGTATCCCATGATACGGATCACGCTTGCGACCACATGCGCGCTCACCCTGTCCGCCGCACCGCTGTGCGGTCAGACACCGGCTCCCGAGCACCCCTTCGGCACGCTGCGCGAACAGGCCGAGTTGCAGCAGCAGTGGCTGGAGGAACGCCTCGAGACGGTGCTGCCGCGGCTGATGCGGGAGCACGACGTCCAGATGTGGGTGCTCCCCATGCGGGAGTACAACGAGGACCCGCTGTTCAAGGCGCTCGCCGCGCCCACGCGGTTCGCGGCCCGGCGGCGCACGGTCTTCATCTTCCACGACCGCGGTCCCGAGGAGGGGGTGGAGCGCATCACCATTGGCGGCGGGTCGCAGGGCGGCGCCTATGAGGTGGTGCGGGCCACCGAGCAGGCCCCCGACGGCCGCCCACGCGAGTTCTGGGGACGCGACCAGTGGAACTTCGTGGTGGACGTGATCCGCGAGCGGAACCCCCGCAACATCGCCGTCAACATCTCGCGCGACCTCCGCTTCGCCGACGGCCTGACCGCCGGGGAGTGGGAGCAACTGCAGGAAGCGCTCGGTCCGGAGCTGGGGGCGCGCGTGGTGCGGGCCGAGACCCTGGCGCTCGACTACCTGGCGATCCGCGTTCCCTCCATGCATCCGACGTACGTGCGCATGCAGGAGCTGGCGCACGAGCTCATCGCCACCATGTTCTCCGACCGGGTCATCACCCCGGGGGTCACCACGACCGAGGATGCCGTGTGGTGGTTCCGCCAGCGGCTGGGCGACCTGGGTCTCGGCACCTGGTTCCAGCCCTCGGTGGACATCCAGCGGCGCGGCGTGAGCATGGCCGATTCCACGGCGCCGGTGATCCAGCGGGGCGACGTACTGCATTGCGACGTGGGCGTCACGGCCCTGAGGCTCAATACCGACACGCAGCACATGGCCTACGTGCTGCGCGAGGGGGAGAGCGACGCACCCGACGGCCTGAAGCAGGCGTTGCGCAACGGCAACCGGCTGCAGGACATCGTGATGGCCGCGATGCGGCCCGGCCGCACCGGGAACGAGATCCTGTTTGCAGGGTTGGCCGCCATGCGGGAGGCCGGCATCGACGGGACCATCTACACGCACCCCATCGGCGAGCACGGACACGGCGCCGGCCCCCTGATCGGCTTGTGGGACCGGCAGGACGGCGTGCCCGGCCAGGGCGATGTACCGATCCGGCCCGGCACCTGGCACTCGATCGAGCTGCAGGCCGCGACGCCGGTGCCGGAATGGGACGATCAGCTGGTGCGCATGATGCTGGAGGAGGACGCCGAGCTCACGCCGGAGGGGGAGATGCGCTGGGTGCTGAAGCGGCAGTCGGCGTTCCACCTGGTGCGGTAGGGCCCTCCTCGGCGCCCGTGATACCCCTCACCTGACGGGGACCATTCCGGTCCCCGTTACGCCTTTCCGTCCCCGCCTGTCCGTGGAATAGCCGTGCCCGGCACCACGCCGAGCGCGTCGCGAACCGGACACGAACAGACGGAGAGGACCCGATGCGCATTTCACGGATTCATCGACCGGCCGCTCTCGTCGCCGGCCTGGCCCTCGGCCTCGCCTGCTCCGACAGCACCGGAGTGAACGATACCGGCTCACTCACGATAACTCTGCAGCAGGTCGAGGACGCCGCCGCGCCTGCGGCGAGCGGCTGGTACGCCAGCGTGGCGGACGTCGCCGAATCCCTCGATCCGTCCCAGGTGGCGTCACTCACCGTGACGGTCACGCGGCTCGAGTTCCTCGTCGGCACGACCGGCGACGCCCTGCCCGATTCGTCCTGGCAGGAGTTGGCACTGCCGACCCCCGCAGCGATCGACCTCATGAACCTGCCGCTCGAGAGCGAGTCGCCCCTGGTGCTGGTCGCCGGCAGCGTGCCGGTGGGGAGCTACCGTCACGTGCGGCTCTTCGTGAGCGAGGCGCTCATCGAATTCGCAGAGCAGGTGGTGATTGGCGCGACGTTCACCTTCGAGCCGGACACCCCGTACGCCGTCACCATCCCATCGGTCGAGGCGACCGGGATCACCACCGACATCACCTTCACGGTGGCGGCCGACGCCGAAGGGAACGGGACCGAGGTCCAGCTCCTGTTCGACCCCGCGGCCACCCTCGCCAACGTGACCGCCAACGGCGCGGAGGCGGTGATGCTGACGCCGATCATCAACGCCGCGATTCGCACGCAGACGGGCGGCTGATCGGCGGATTGCCCCTCTCCCGGGGCATGTAGGGCCCAACGCCTGCGGCGGGCTGCCACCCCCGCGGGCGTTGGGTATCTTTATGGCCGCTTCACTCAGCGAGGAATTCATGAGCCACGTACGTCGGTATTCCATTGGCCTTGCGGCGCTCACCCTGGCCGCGGCCGGCTGCGCCTCGTCCGGGGCGCAGCAGACCACCCCGGTCCCACCCGTCGCGGCTGCGCCCGAAACGGTGACGGTCGAGGCACCCTACAAGGCCATCGAGCCCGGTCGCTTCGACATGGGCAAGATGTGGACCTTCGAGAACGCCCCCCTCGACTACTTCGAGGAGGCATACGATTTCCGGCCGTCCCAGGACTGGCTGGATCACGTCAGGCTGGCATCCCTCAGGCTCCCCAACTGCACGGCTTCGTTCGTCTCGCCCGATGGTCTGGTCGCGACGAACCACCACTGCGCCCGGGAGAGCACTTCGAGCGTGAGCGAGGAAGGCGAGAGCCTGCTGGACGACGGCTTCTACGCCACGACCATGGCCGAGGAGCGGAGGGTGCCCGACCTCTACGTGGATCAGATGATCCTGATGGAAGACGTCACCGCCCTCGTGCAAGAAGCGGTCACCCCGATGGCATCGCAGGAGCGGCAGGCCGAAGAGCGCGAGGGCCGGCAGGAGGCGATCGCGGACAGCGCCAGCAGCGCTCACGGTCTCGAATGCGACGTCACGGAGCTCTACAACGGCGGGAAGTACTCGCTGTACTGCTTCAAGCGGTACGACGACGTTCGCCTCGTGTTCACGCCGGAGCTCAAAATCGGGTACTTCGGCGGCGACCCCGACAACTTCACCTACCCGCGCTACAACCTGGACGTGACCTTCTTCCGGGTGTATGGCGAGGACGGCAACCCGTATCAGCCCGAGCGGTACTTCGGCTGGAGCGAGACCGGCGCCGCCGAGGGCGACCCCGTCTTCGTGATCGGGAACCCGGGCTCGACCTCGCGGCTGAGCACCATGGCGCAGCTCGAGTTCAACCGGGATTACAGCGAGCCCACGCTGGTGCATCTGCTGCAGACCCGCACCGACGTGCTGAAGCACTACATGGACCACCACCCGGAAACGCGCGACGACCTGATCAATCAGTGGGCCAGCTGGATGAATGGGCTGAAGCTGTACATCGGTCGGGAGAAGGCGCTGAACGACCCGGTGGTCATGGGCCGCAAGCTCGGGTGGGAGCTGGCCCTCAAGGACTCCGTCGCGAACAACCCCGAGCTGCGCGCCAAGTATGCGCACCTGTGGGACGAGATCGCCCGCCTGCGGGCCGGGATCGCCGAGGTGTTCCCGACGCTCTGGGCGCTCAGTCCGTTCAGCGGGCTCGCCGCGCCGCAGACGATTCAGACGGCGGCCGGCATGCTGCAGTACGCCCAGATGGTGGGGAACGCGCCGCAGGAGCAGGTGGACGAGATGCGCGCCGAAATCGAGGAGACCGAGATCGACGTGCGGCTCGACCGGCACATGCTGGAGGAGCGCGTCAAGGACGTGATCATGTGGCTCGGCGAGAGCGACCCCTTCGTGACGAGCGTGCTGCAGGGCGGCACGCTGGAGGAGGCCACGGCGGCCTTCCTGGAGCGCGCCACGGCGGTCGTCGACCCGGAGATCCGCCGGTCGCTGCTCGCCAGCCCCACTCGGATCCTCAACAGCGCCGATCCGGCACTCACCCTCGTGCGGGAGACGTTCCCGCGCTACGGCCAGGCCGTGCAGCGCTATCGCCAGCTGCTGGCCGAGGAGGAGGCGCTGACGGCGCAGCTCGCCCTCGCGGTGTTCGAAGTGTACGGCACCGACCTGCCGCCCGACGCCACGTTCACGCTGCGCATCGCCGACGGCGTGGTGCAGAGCTACGACTACAACGGCACGAAGGCGCCCGCGTGGACCACGTTCTACGGGTTGTACGACCGGCACTATGCCCACACGGGTGAAGAGGATTGGGACCTTCCGCCGCGGTGGCTCGACCCGCCGGCCGACTTCGACATGGGGGCACCACTCAACTTCGTGTCCACCAACGACATCATCGGCGGCAACTCGGGCAGCCCGATCATCAATACCGACCTCGAGGTCGTCGGGCTCATTTTCGACGGCAACATCGAAAGCCTGAAGGGCGACTACATCTTCGACACATCGGACGCCCGCTCCGTGTCGGTGCACTCCGCTGGGATCACCGAGGCACTCAGGCACATGTATCGCGCCGAGCGCATCGTCCAGGAGTTGCTGCGGCAATAGCGCGGCAGCGACGGCGACACTTCACGCGGCCCCTGTCGCCCCAGGCGGCGGGGGCCGCTCACTCGCGGGGACACGGCGGTTGCCGCGACTGCGGACGACGACGAACTTTCCGGCACCGTGAACACCATCCACGAGCTGCCGACTCCGGCCCTGCTGCTCGACCTCGACGTTCTCGAGCGGAACCTCGAACAGATGCAAGCCAAGGCCGATCGCCTCGGCGTGGCGTTGCGCCCGCACATCAAGACCCACAAATGCATCGAGGTGGGCGAGCGGCAGCGCGCGCTCGGCGCCAAGGGGATCACCGTTTCCACGTTGCCGGAGGCCAGGGCCTTTGCCGATCACGGGTTCGACGACATCACGTGGGCGTTCCCGCTGATCTTCGTGCGTCTGGAGGAGGTGGTGGAGCTGGCCGAGCACATCACCCTGCGGTTGGTCGTGGATTCCGCGGAGGCCGTCCGCGAGCTGGAGCGGACGCGCCGGCCGCTGCACGTGTGGCTCAAAGTGGACTGCGGGTACCACCGGGCAGGCGTGGATCCCGAATCACCCAGGGTCACCGAGCTCGCGCGGGCCATTCACGAATCGAGCACGCTGGAGTTCGACGGGATTTTGACCCACGCCGGCCACAGCTACGACGGTCCGACACGCCGCGACAGCGCGGCCGTGGCGGTCCGGGAGCGCGACGTGATGGTGGAGCTGGCCGAGCGACTCCGTGCGGACGGCGTCCCGGTGCCCGGCGTGAGCGTGGGGTCCACGCCGGGGATGCACGCCGTGGACCACCTGGACGGGGTCACCGAGGCGCGGCCCGGCAACTACGCCTTCCACGACTACACCCAAGTGCTCATCGGCTCCTGCACGCCGCGCGACTGCGCCGCGACCGTGCTGGCCAGCGTGGTGTCGTCGCAACCGGGCGCCGGGCACTGCGTCATCGACGCCGGCGCGCTCGCCCTCTCCAAGGACCCCGGCCCGGGCGACGCGGAGCCGGCCAGCATGGGTGAGATCTACGACGACTACGCCGCCGGCACGCTGCGGCCCGACACCCGCGTGGTCTCCCTCAGCCAGGAGCACGGCAAGGTGAGCCGCGCGTTGCCGGTGGGCGCGCGGGTGCGCATCCTCCCCAACCACTCGTGCCTCACCGTGGCGTGCTTCGACGCGTATCACGTGGTGCGGGGCGAGCGAGTAGTGGATCACTGGAAGGTGTGGCGGGATCGGTAGCTGCCCCGCCTCGCTCTCCGCACGTCGCGCTTCGCCCCTCCCGCCGCGCTCCTCGCTCCGTACCGCCCCAGTGTGACCGCACCTCGGGCAGGCAGGGTATGAGTGGGTGAACGGAACCACCGGGGAGGGGTCATGCACTCACGTCGTCGTCCACCCACGCTCGTGCTGGCCGCGGCCGCCGCGCTCGCCGCCTGCGGCGATCTCGGCCCCGAGCCCAGCCCCGAGCCCATCACCGAGCTGCCGCGACAGCTGACGGCGGCCGAGCAGTGCCTGGTCGCCGCCGACAACCGCTTCGCCTTCAATCTGTTTCGCGAGATCAACGCGCAGGACACGACCGGCGGCAACCTGTTCATCTCGCCGCTCAGCGTGGGAATGGCGTTGGGCATGACCTACAACGGCGCCGCCGGCACTACCCGTGAGGCGATGCAGCAGACGCTCGAGCTGCAGGGGATGACGCTCGAGGAAGTGAATCAGGCATACCGCAGCCTCATCGACCTGCTGCGCGACCTCGACCCGCGGGTCGAGTTCACCCTCGCCAACTCGATTTGGCACCGCCACGATCTGTCATTCGTCACCGAGTTTCTGGACCGCAGCCGCGACACGTTCGACGCGCAGGTCACCGCCCTGGACTTCGCCGATCCCGCGGCCGCCAGCACGATCAACGCCTGGGTGGACGAGCAGACCCGGGGGCGGATCCGCGAGATCGTCACGCCGCCGATCGACCCGATCGCCATCATGTTCCTGATCAACGCCATCTACTTCAAGGGTGATTGGACGCAGCAGTTCGACGCCTCGCTGACCCACGACGCGGCGTTCCAGCTCGCGGGCGGCGGCCAGACGACCGTGCGGATGATGACGCACGACGGGGACGTGCCGGTGCGGGTCTTGTTCGACACCGACCCCCTGCTCACGGTGGCGGACCTCGCGTACGGCGGCCAGGCCTACAGCATGACCATCGTCATGCCGTGGGAGGCGTCGGACATCGAGACCCTCGTCGCCCAGCTCGATCAGACACGCTGGAACGGCTGGATCTCGGCGCTCGACGCGACGGCGATGCGCGTGTCGCTGCCGAAGTTCACCCTCGAGTACGAGATCACGCTCGACGACGTGCTGAAGGCGCTGGGGATGGCGGAGGCTTTCACGAGCGCCGCCGACTTCACGAACCTCTACCGCGGCCCTGAGCGCGCCTTCATCTCGGAGGTGAAGCACAAGACGTTCGTCGACGTGAACGAGGAGGGCACCGAGGCGGCGGCCGTCACCTCGGTGGAAATCGGCCTCACGAGCGCACCGCTCAGCATCTACGTGGACCGGCCGTTCCTGTTCGTGATTCGGGAGCGCCTGTCGGGCACGATCCTGTTCGTGGGGAAGATGCTGGACCCGAGCGCGTCGTAGCGCGCTCCCACCAGTAGCGGGCGACGTGCGACGCGCTCGGCCGTGGTGCAGGTGGGGATCGCGGCCGAGCGCCGCGGCGTCAGCGCTCCCGCTCGAACACGATCGTCCCGTTCACCATCGTGAGGTCCACCCGCACGCGCGCGATCTCGGTCGGCTCGATGGCCAGGATGTCGTCCGACAGCACGACGAGGTCGGCGAGCCGGCCCGGCGCCAGCGTGCCGAGCTCGTGCTCCAGAAACGCGGCGTACGCCGCGTTCGCCGTGTACGCCACGAGCGCCTCTTCCACCGTGATCTTCTGCTCGGGCACCCACCCGTCGGGGTTCGCGCCGTCGGTGGTGCGGCGGGTCACCGCGGCATAGATGCCGGACAGGGGATCGAGCGGCGCCACCGTCCAGTCGCTGCCGAACGCCAGGCGGGCGCCGGCGTCCTGCAAGTCACGGAAAGCGTACGTGGTCCTGATCCGCTCGGGTCCGATGCGCCGCGCCGCCCAGCGGCCGTCGTCGATCGCGTGGTACGGCTGCATGGAGGGGATTACGTCGTCCGCAGCCATCCGCTGGATGGCGCCGGCGGTCAAGTGCTGGGCGTGCTCGATGCGGGAGCGGCGCTTGCGCGGTCCGTTGCGCTCCCGGGCGGTGGCAAACGCGTCGAGCAGCCAGTCGTTGGCGCGGTCACCGATGGCGTGCACGATGAGCTGCAACCCCGCCGCGTCGGCCCCGATGATCGCCTGCCGCAGCTCGGCGGTGTCGGTCACCATCAGGCCCGTCGTGTGAGGCGCGTCGGCGTACGGGTCGTAGAACCAGGCGGTCGTGGAGCCGAGCGACCCGTCCACGAACCCCTTCACCCCTCCCCAGAAGAGCTGCGTGTCGCCGCGCCCCTCGTGCTCCACGTATTCGGCGACGCGCCGCCACTGCCCGATCGGCAGCACCGAGTACACGCGGATCGGGAGCTCGCCCCGCGCGTACGCCCGCTGGTAGGTCTCGTGCCCCTCCCAGGTTCCCATGTCGGTGATGGCGGTGACGCCGCGCTCCACCGCGTGGGCCAGCGCCGCTTGGAGAGCGCGATCCAGCTCCGGCTCGGAACGCGCGGGGATCACCCTGCTCACCAGACCCATGGCCGCGTCCTTGAGGATGCCGGTCGGCCGGCCGTCCTCGTGCCGCACGATGGCCCCGCCGTCCGGATCGGGGGTGTCCGCCGTGACGCCCGCGACCTCCAGCGCCGCCGTGTTGGCCAGTCCCATGTGTCCGTCGAGCCGGCTCACGAAGACCGGCGTGGCCGGGGTGATCGAGTCGATCCAGTCCCGGCGCGGCAGCTCGCCCCCCCACAGCTCGTGGTCCCAGGTCCCACCGGTGACCCATCCATCCGGATGGGCGGCGGCAAACGCCGCGATCCGGCGAACGAACTCCTGCGGCGTCGCGGCATCGCGCAGCTGTACGCCGGCGAGCTCGAAGCCGCCCTCGATGAAGTGGGTGTGGGCGTCCATGAGACCGGGCACGATGCGCCGGCCTTCAAGGTCGATGCGCCGGGTTGGGGGGCCCACGAACCTGACCACGTCGTGGTCCGAACCGACGGCCAGGATGCGCCCGTCCGCGATCGCCACGGCCGTGGGGGCCGGCGAGCCGGTCTCCGAACCCGTCCAGATTCGGCCGCTGAACAGGACGACGTCGGCTTCCTGGGCAGACACGGGGCTCACGCTCCCCAGAGAGAGCAGGAGGATGCAGCCAAGCGCATCCCGGGGTCGAGGCGACATGGCACGCCTCCTGGAGTGTGTGTGGCTTTCATCTGCCGCGTCCTGAACATCAGGACCGCGAAGGGGAGGGCGCAAGCCCAGCGAATTCGTGTGATCGCGTGCACTATGCGAGCGATCGCTCACAAGAAAGGCATAGGGATGTGAGCGATCACTCAATTGTGCGTATGGGGAGATTTGGACCGTTCGGCAGTTGATGTGGTTACTCATTGTAAGCAACGGACTTACACACTACCTGGGGAGCCAGGAGGGTGCTAGATTGCGACCATGAGTTTACGGCCGATATACGGCCATCAGGCGTTGCAGCACCGGCTGGCTGGCGTTCTCGCCTCCAGCCGGTTCCCACAGGCGGCCCTCCTGGTCGGGCCGCCGGGCGTGGGAAAGCAGCGTCTCGCGCTGTGGATCGCCCAGGGGCTGCTGTGCCAGGCCGGGCCGGGTGCGCCGTGCGGGGAGTGCAGCAGCTGTCGCCAGGCGCTGGGGCTGCAGCACCCGGATCTGCACTGGTTCGTGCCCATCCAGCGGCCCAAGGCGGGCGACCCGGACAAGCAGGTCGAGGAGGCGAGGGAGAGCCTGGGCGCCGCGATGGAGGAGCGCCGCAGGGACCCGCTGTGGCAGCGGTCCGAGGGCATGGCGAGCCATCCCTTGGCGTCGGTGCGGCTGCTGCACCGTCTGGTCTCGGTGACCCCGTTCTCAGGGAGCCGCAAGGTGTTGGTGCTGGGCGAGGCCGAGCGCCTGGTGGTCCAGGAATCGAGCCCGGAGGCCGCCAACGCACTGCTCAAGGTGCTCGAGGAGCCGCCCGAGGACACGACGCTGATCCTCACGGCGGCCGACCCCGAGGCCCTGCTGCCGACGATCCGCTCCCGCCTGGTATCGCTGCGGGTTCCGCGCGTCGCGGACGAGGAGGTGAGGCGGTTCCTGAGTACCGAGCTCGACCCGCCCCTCAAGAGCTCGGCGCTCGAGCGCCGCACGCTGCTGGCCGAGGGGAGCATCGGCATGGCGCTCTGGATGACGGGGGAGACCGAGGGGCCCGACCGGCGGGCCGGCGAGTTGCTGGCGGCCGTGGCGGGTGGGGCCGGCGACTGGGCCTCCAGGGCCCTGGCCCAGCCCACCTGGTCCGCCAGAGGCGACTTCACGGCGCTGCTGGATGCCCTGGCGGTGCGTCTGCGGGCCGGGCTGGAAGAGAGCGCCGGAGACGCGGAGGGACGGCTGGAAGGCCGCCTGGAGGCGCTCAGGCGGGTCGAGGAGGCACGGGCGGCGGCACAGGGAAACGTGAACCCGCAGCTCACGCTGGCTGTGCTGGCCAGCGACCTGGAGCGACTGCTGTGACGCTGTCTCACCTGGACGAGGCGGGGCGCGCTCGCATGGTGGACGTGGGCGCGAAGCCCGAGTCGGTGCGCACGGCGCGGGCCGAGGGGACGATCCGGATGGACCCGGCGGCGCTGGCGCTGGTCCGGGGATCCTCGGGGCCCAAGGGCGACGTGCTGTCCACGGCGGAGCTGGCAGGGACGATGGCGGCCAAGCGGACGGCTGAGCTCATCCCGCTCTGCCACCCCATCGGCCTGGACCAGGTGGTCGTGAAGGTCGAGGCCGACGCGACGGTGCCGGGCGTGCGGGTCGAGGCGCAGGTCAAGGCGACGGGCCGCACCGGGGTCGAGATGGAAGCGCTGACGGCGGTGTCACTCGCCCTGCTCACCGTGTACGACATGGTGAAGGCCTCAGGGCACGGTATGGAGATCATGGGGATTCGGTTGGTGGAGAAGACGGGTGGGACCCGGGGAGACTGGAATCGAGCGAACGGGAGAACTGCATGATACATCTGAGACTGATCATCCAGCGTTTCACGGCGGCGGTCGTGGAGACCTGGGACCGGCTGTCGGCCACCCAGCGGCTCACGTTGCGCGGCGCCGCCCTGCTGGGTGCGGTTCTCGTGGTGGGTGCGCTCGCGGGGGCCCAGGCTCCGCCCGTGGAGGCGTCGTCGGATGACGGTGGCGCCTACACGGGTACGGCCGTGCAGTCCCAGTTTCGCCACCTGCGCCTGTCACTCGATCTCACTGAGGGCGAGCTGGAGCTGGCGCGCCTCCAGTTGGAGCGGGCCGAGGACCTGTTGCGGTACTCTGCCCTCTACCAGATCCCCGCGGACCTGACGGAGCTGATCTACGACGTGGCCGTGCGCGAGGGCATCGATCCCGAGCTGGCATTCAGGCTCGTCAAGCTCGAGAGTGGCTTCAGCACCCGTGCGCTCAGCGTCGCCAACGCCTATGGACTCGCCCAGGTCCAGCCGGCGACCGCGCGGTTCTACGCGCCGATGATCACGCCGGAGGAGCTCTACGATCCGGAAACCAACCTGAGCATCGGCTTCCGGTACCTGCGGGACCTGCTGGAGGCCTACGGAGACGCCAAGATCGCCCTGCTGGCCTACAACAGGGGTCCGACCCGGGTGAAGCAGCTGATGGAGGCGGGGAAGGATCCGGCGAACGGTTATGCGCTGATCCTGCTGGAGGGCTACGAGGGGCTGCGGTAGATCCCCTGACTCAGCGAGCTGCGCCCGCCGGCGGAACCACGGCGAGGCGCTCGCCTACCCGAATGGTCACATCGTTCGCCGCCATCCCGTTCCAGCGCCTGAGGTTCTCGACCGTCCCGCCGTAGCGCTGCGAGATGACCCAGAGGGTCTCGCCGCGGCGCACGTCGTGATA
>Ga0209536_100011618_pt1 | contig 12876 bp, 14 predicted proteins | sample DeeMarSeWOR28_12_FD_187461 | JGI IMG/M metagenome (GOLD analysis project Ga0209536, IMG submission 187461) | Marine sediment microbial communities from White Oak River estuary, North Carolina - WOR-2-8_12 (SPAdes) (version 2) | ecosystem: Environmental > Aquatic > Marine > Intertidal zone >...
CGGGTTTGGGTTTGGGCGGCGGCTTGGGTTCGCTGCGTTTCTCGAAAATCAGCTTGGCAAAGCGCGGCGGCAGCTCCGCTTCCTGTTCGACCGGTTTTTTCAACACCGGAAGCAGCGGCACGGCGATGCCCAGCACGATGGTCAGCAGCAGCGTGGTGATCAGTATCTTGCGGAAGCGGCGTTCGTCTTCCCTCGATATCGACCACGGCAGTAACAGTGAGTGCGAATAGACCATGGTGTGCGTCCTAGCCTTCCTGGGCTGTCTTCTGCAGCACAGCGAGAGAGATCTTGCCGAAGCCTGCTTCGGTACAGGTCGCCATGACCTTTTTCAGCAGCCGGTAGGGGATCTCCTTGTTGCCCATTATGGTGACTTCGGGTGCCGCGGCTTTGCTGGCGCCGCTGTCGAGCAGGCGCCGCCGGTTCTGGGTTTCCAGCGCTACCTTGAGCGGATCGATGAGCAGCTTGTCGCTGTTGCGGACCTCATCGAGCAGCGCGATGCGGCTGCCCTGAACGAGGATGTCGCTTTCGGTCACCATGACCACGACGTTTTGACGGGGTTTCTGCTCGGCGATGGAATCGGGCAGCTCGAGGTCCCTGGTGCTGGGCAGGACTTCACCTTCCCCGGAGTTCACCAGGAGAAAGAAGACCAGGATGGTGAAGATGTCCATGAGCGACACCAGGTTGAAGGAGGGAATGCCCTTGTGGCGCTTGTGATGGCGATCCATGCGTCTTGCACGGCGAGACTGTTTCATGAGTCGCTCCTTTCAGCCGTTTTAAGCTTCGCCGGCGGCGCGTCACCGATGGAGATCGCCGGGAACAGCTCGGCGCTAACCGTTTCCTCGCCCTGCTTGACCTGAACGACCCGCAGGGTATCCATCATTTCCACCAGGCGCTGGTAGGGTATGTCGGTTTCCAGCAGCAGCGTCACGTCCTGTTTGTCGGGAAAGCGCGTTTTGATCTCCTGCAGCTTCTCCGAGACCTGTGTCAGGTGAGTCCCGTCCGGCGTCACCGCCACCAGTTTCAGCAGACCGCGTTTGCGGTCACCGATTTCGATGGCCTGCTGGCGCACGATGACCTCGAGTTGAAGCTCCTCGGGCTCATCCTGCTTGGCCGCCTGATTCGGTGAGCCGGGCGTGGGCAGGTTGAGCTCGAGAATGGTGATGCGCGAGAACACCGCGGTGATCAGCAGGAACGGCACCAGGATGACCATCAGGTTCATGAAGGCCGTGATGTTCACCTCGGCCGGTTCGCTGAGGTGCTTCTTGCGCCAGTGTCGCTTCATCAGGCAGGGCTTCCGCGCCGCTCGGTGAGAATGTTGAGGAATTTGACTGAGGCCATCTCCAGGCTGTCGACCAGTTCGGTGGTCTTGGTCTGCAGCACGGTGTAGATGAGCAGCAACGGAATAGCCGCCATCAGGCCGAAGGCCGTGGTGTTCATGGCCACGGAGATACTGGCCGACAGCATGTCAGCTTTTTCCGCCGGGTTGGCGTTGGCGACGGCGGTAAAGGCCTGGATCAGACCCATGATGGTTCCCAACAGCCCCAGCAGGGTGGCGATATTGGCGAAGGTCGCCAGGTAGTGGGTGCGTTTTTCCAGCCGCGGCACCGTTTCCATGAGGCCTTCTTCCATGGCCACCTCGACGTCGCCGCGCTGGGTCTTGGTATCAGCCCGATCGAGTCCGTAACGCAAGATGCGGCTCAAGGCGGACTTGGATTTCTCCGTGACGGCGACGGCCTGGCCGTATTTTCCGTCCATCAGCAGCGGCATCACCTGCTTCCAGACCCGCTGATTGGTGGCGCGCGCCGCGGTCAGGTAGATGTAGCGTTCCACGGCGATGGCGACGCCGAGTGCCAGTACCACCACGATGGGGTACATGAACATTCCGCCGGATTGGAAAAACTGTATGAAGGTCGTGTAGATATCCATGGTGAACTCCCAATAAAGTGCTTATGGTTTTACGGGGAAAAACGGCCCGATCTTTAGTTTGTTTTGTGAACTGTGTCGTAATATTCCAACTTGCGCCTGAAAACGTCCGCATCGACCGGCTGCAGAGCCTGGTCGACCAGACTGTCGACCGGACGCTCGGGCGCCAGGCCGGCCTGCGGGTCCTTCCAGGGAACGATGAACAGGGCCTTGGGTAGTTCGCGGTTACCGAACACGGCCATGCCTTCCATCTCCAGTTGCTCCTCTGCCGGCGCGGGTGCAGCCGCCAGCAGGGCGAGCAGCAGCGGCAGCAGCGCTGTGAACCTGGCGGCGCTGCTGCGGCCTGACCGGAGCCTGCCGGGCATGCCGGTGCCGCCAATGGGGACGTGATATTTCATTGTTCTGTCCTCGCCTGAGTCTGGCTGGTGCGGCGCGCCAGATCGACCACCCAGCGGTCGACGCTGGGGTCGGGTTCGGCGGCCAGTTCCAGGTACTTTCTGTAGTGTTCCAGCGCCAGGGCGGGCTGCCCCAGGTAGAGGTCGTAGAGAATGCCGATATTGCGGTGTGCCAGAGCGTAGCCGGCATCGAGTTTCAATGCGCTGTCATAAGCCCGCAGTGCCGCATCGAACTCGCCCTGTTCGCGATGGAGAATACCCAGCTGGTGGTGGGCGGCGGCGTTGGCCGGGTTCAGCTCGACGGCCCGGTGCAGTGCTGCCATGGCGGCTTCGCCCTGGCCGGTGTGTTGATAGGCGATACCCAGATTGATGTAGGGGCCGGCCAGTTCGGGGTTGCTGTCTATGAAGTGCTGTAACACCGGCAGGGCGGCCTGATACTCTCCGGCTTCCATCAGGACCAGCGCCTTGTCGTAATCATCCGGCAGGGCTGCGGCGGTTTGCGCTTTTTGCTCCGCCGGTTCCACCTTGACATTCGGCGTACTGCTGCAGCCGCCGAGCAGCAACAGGCCGGCGAGGCAGGCGCAAAGCCCCTTATTGCAGGATGGCGACAAAATTCTCACTCTTTTCTTCCTTTGCATAACGTACCGGCATCAGCTCGGCCAGCGTTGCCATGCTTTTTCTCACCCAGCTGTCGTAGATTCCGCCGGCGATACGCTGGGCGTTGGCCTCGTGCACCTCGATGGCTTTTTCCTCGAAGGGATAGGCCTGTTCCTCCAGCAGGATCTCGTACTGCTCCAGCTCTTCGCTGCTGAGATTGCCCGGCCGCTCGGAAGCCATCAGCGCCTCGCCGAAATCGGCATACAGTTGTCCGATGCGGAACGTCGCCTCGGTGGTGATCGCCGACACCTGGTAAGCGGCCGCTTCGTTGTACCCCTTGACAGTGGCCTTCATGAACTTTTTCTTGCGCGCCAGGTTTTCCTTCAGCGGCTCCTTGAGCTTGACGCGCTGGTAGGCGGCATAGTCGCCGGCCACCAGCGCCAGGCGGGCGTGTGCCGCCAGGAAGCGGGTACGGTCGGTACGATCCGTGCCGGCGGTGCGATCGGCCTCGACAATCTGCTGTTGCCAGTACCGCTGCTTGCCGGCGTCGTTGTGCTTCTCATACAACTGCACCAGCTGATGACGGGCCTCCATGGCCTGTTCGACGGGACGCGGGAACTGTTCGACGAAGCGACTGTAGGCGTCGATGGACTGTCTGTCCCGCCCCGACTGCTGATAGAGGGTGGCCGTGGTCCAGGCGGCCTCTCGCCGCAGCGACGGGTCTTTCTCGCTGGCAGCGATACGTTCAAACTCACCCGCAGCGCGCAAGGGTTGTTTGTTTTCCTGGTACAGAACGGCCAGCTTGCGGGTCACGTCAGCCTGCAGTTCGTGTTCGGGATTGCTGCGTCGCCAGCGTTCCAGGATGGCGATCGCCTGCGGCCACCGCTTGAGCTCAATATAGGCGGCCGCGGCGTCGTACTGCGCCGTGGTGTTCACGCTCGAGCTCGGCACCGCGTCGGCGATGCGCAGAAAATGGTCGGCGGCAGCCGACAGGTCGCCGGCCAGTTTTTCCTGTTCACCCTGCTTGTAGATGCTGGCGGCGAGTTTTTCCTGCAGTTTTCCGTATTGTTTGTCTGTGCGGCCGGTTCGCGCCAGCACCTGCTGGTAGGCGGCTTCGGCGCGCTGGTAGTCTTGCAGATCGAACTGTGCGTGGGCGATAACCGTCCAGGCGGATAGTTGCAGAGCGTCGGGTGCGGCGCCGGCTTCGGTGACCGGCCGCGCCGCGGCGATAGCCGCCGTGTGGTCTTTCAATGCATACAGTTGTTGCGCGGCGCGGGTGCGCACCGGCAGCGCCTGTTTGTGATCCGGGAACTCAGTGGCGAAACGCAGCGCGCTGTTTATGCCGGCGCGGTGCCACTCGGCCTTGCCGTGACCCGTCAGTGTGGGCTCATGTTTCTGGTAGGCCAGCAGCGCTGCGTAGCCGGCCTCGGCGGCCTTGTCGTGCTGTCCGTAGGCGTAGGCGGTGCGCTCGTACTCGCTGGCCGCCGCACCGTGCTGAGCGGAGCTGGTCAGCAGTTCAGCATAAAGGAAGTTCATCAACGGCGCCTGTTCGCTTTTCGGAAAGGCGTTCAGATAGAGCCGGTACCAGCGTCCCGCCTCGGCATAGACCGGCTGTTTGTTCTGTTGCTGCGCCAGCGCATGGTAGTGACGGGCGACGTCGCGGAGGTGGCGCTGCACCTGCGCCATGACATCCGGCGACTTGGCGGGGTCGTGTTGTTTCCAGTAACGGCTGCCCGGTTCGTAGCGCTCGACGAAGGCCTGTTTCTCCTCCAGGACACGCTCGCTGAAACCGGCCTGCTTGTAGACGTCGATGACGCGCGACTGAAACAGGGGGGCCTCGCGGTGCTGCGGGTGTACATCGGCAAACAGGCTGTAGGTCTCTGCGGCGTCGGTGAAGCGTTCCTTGGAGAGGTGCAGGGCGGCCAGCTTGGCATACAGCAGGGGCTCGTAGCTGCGCTTGCCGTGGCGGCGGAAATAATCGCGTATCTCGCTGTTGGCACCCAGGTAGGAGAAGCTCAGGCTGACGGCCCGCAGGGTGTCATCGAGACGCTCCTGTTCGGCACGCGGCAGCGAATCCGGCACAGTGGCGGTGTCGTGGGAGGCGATGGTTTCGTCGAGCAGCTGCACGTAAGCGTTCAGCGCCGGCTCATAGTCGTTCTGTTTGAAACGCGCCCAGCCCAGCTTGTAGACAGCCTGGAGGTAGAAGTTCGATGCCTTTCCCTGCGCGATAACCGCCTGGTAGGCTTGCTCGGCCCGCGCATAGTCGCGTCGCACGAACAGATACTCGCCGCGGCGGAACTGCACTTCGTCGTATTTGTCACCCGAGCGGTAGCTGTCCGAATAACTGGTCAGCGCCTGCATGGAAGGTTCGGGGTCGCCGCCCTGTTCGTGGGCCCGCGCCAGCTGGTACAGGGCGCTGTCGTTGCGCTCATGGTCGGGAAAACGTTGCAGCAACTCTGCATACAGCTCGGCGGCGCGCGACCGTCCGCCGGGCAGCGCGGTGCCCGCCATCAGGGCATCCTGCTCACGGGAGAGATGCAGATCGGCGAGGCGGCGCATGGCTTCCGCTACCAAGGCATTGTCGGGCGCCTCTTTGAGGAACGCCTCATAGTGACGCATGGCGGCCTCGCGGTTGTCGCCGGCCTCGATTGTGCCGGTCTCCGGCAGATCACTTGCCGTCAGCGAGCCGACGGTGGGCGGGTCGTCGTCAGGACCGAAGGGCGACAGCAGCGAGCAGCCGCCGAGTAACAGCGTGAGCCACAGCCACAGCAGCGCGGCTCGACGCCTCATGGTTCTTCCCCGGACTGCTGGGCGAGCTGGTCATAGCTGCGCGCCAGGGCGTAGCGCGCCTGTACCCGGTAGCTGGCCAGGCGCTGCTTGCGTGTCTCCAGCTCCTGGAGTGCCAGCTGCTGCAGCCGCCCGCCGCTTCTGTCGCGGCTGGCCTGAAGGCGCGGCAACAGTGCCAGGATACGTTCGCGCATGACTTCGATGCGCCTGTCGTAGCCGTCGAATCCGGCCTTTACCTTGTCCAGTGCGTCGCTGACCTGCTGGTGTTTCGCGCTGGCTTCAGCGATGGAAGCCTCGAGCGAGCGCAGTTCCTTCTCCACATCCCACAGGCGTTGCCTGTAGTCCGCCTGCAGTTGCCAATAGAGTATGCCCTGCAGCCAGCGCGCCTTGGCCTGCATGGCCTCGTGGCGTGGCTGCGCAGGTAAGCTGGCCAGCTTCTCCTGGACCTTCTGCAGGGTCTTCCACTGCCGCTTTTCCTCGCCGTTTGCCAGGGCCAGCGGGTCGGCGTTGCTGCGCTGGTCGTCGACCAGGGTTCTGTAGTGCTGCCAGCGCTCGTGCAGTGCCGCCGCCTCCTGTTTCTGCAGGCGCTCGCTGATCAGCGGGGCACGCTGCTCGTAGGCCAGGCGGCGGGCGTCGACCATGTCGTAGTACAGGTCGATGTTTTCCAGCCACTCGGTCAGCAGCTGTAGCAGATAACCGAGGTCCCGGTAGTCCTTGAGGGGTTCCTGGAAACTGTGGCTGGAGAGGACGTCCACCAGATAGCGCCCCGCGGGCACATTCTCCAGGGTCGGGACCTGGTGCAGCCATCCGCCGGACACGCCGGTGTCCGTCTGGCTCAGCAGCGCCAGCAGCTTGCCGGACTGGCTATCCTGTATGGCGGCGTCGAGCTGTTTCTGCTCTTCCTCGAAATAGTCGATGGCCTGCTCATAGAAGTAAATGGCGCGTTTATCGTCGCCCAGTTGCGCGAAGGCGTAGGGCACCGCGAGGTGCGCTTCCTGTACCGGTGCGGCGTAGCTGGCGAGTTTGTGCAGCGCAAGCCAGGGCGTCAGCGCCTGCTGGTAGTCGCCGCGCTCGGCGTCGGCCCAGCCTGCGCCGAGCATGGCCGCCTGGTTGAACGGGCCCTGCAGGCGGACGCGATCGAGATACTGCCTGGCCTGCTCCGCCTCGCCGGCGCGCAGCAGCTGGTAGCCCAGGCCGAGGTTGGCACGGTCGCGCAGTGCCCGAAGTTCCTCGTCTTCGACATCCTGTTTGCCCAGTTTGTCGAGCGCCTCCCTGCCTGCCTCGATATCGCCGGCGCGCAACAGTGCGATGCCGCGATTGATGTTCAGGTACTCCTCCCAGCCATCCGCTGCCTCGGCCCGGTCGAGCAGCTCGGCGGCTTCCCGGTCCTGACCCAGTGCCATGTGCAGGTTGGCGTTGAGCAGCGCCAGTTCGGCGTTCATCAATCTGTCATCGGGCTGATCGATGTGGCGGATTTTTTCCAGTGCCCGCCGGTGATGGCCGCGTTGATAGGAGACTTTAGTCAGGTAGTACCAGACGCGGTCGCGCAGCGCCTTATCCGTGTTCTCATCCAGCAGGCGCTCGAAGCGGCGTTCGGCCTGGTCGAGCATGCCGTAGGAGAGCTGCAGGCCGCCGAGCAACAGCTCCGATTCCTCAAGGTGGTGTTCAAGGCGTTGCTGTTGCTGGGCAGCCATCAGGTGGGTAATGGCTGTGAAGTAGTCCTGCTGGTAAAAATGAAACAGCACTTCGCCGTAGTGCAGGTCAAGAACCTGCTGGGGCTTCACGGATACGGCAAAGCTGCCGCCCGCCGTCGTCAGCCAGATCCCCAGCAGCAGAAACTGAAGCGCGCGCTTCGGCATCACCACTCCTTGATGTCGAAATCGGGCTGAAAGTTGCTGGTCTGATCGACGATTTTCAGTTCAACATACTTGGGCCCAAGGCCCTTTTGAATCTTCAGGGTGGCGCCGCGCTTGTAGTCACGCCCGTGCGGACCCTTGCCGGTAAAGAAAGCAACCAGTTCGTGTTCGCCGGTACGCAGATTGCCAATGTGAATGCGCTGAACGCCGCCGCGTACCAGGGCCTCCACCTCGCGCTGGGTGTACAGGTAGTCGGCGACTTCCTTGCCATCGATCTTGACCTGCACCGAGTCAAGCTGGAAAAACTCGCCGACGTCCATGGAAACGAACACGGAAACCTGCGTGTTTGATGGAAACAGCAGTTCCTCCTCGAGCATGAACAGATCGCGGTTGAGTTCCAGCACCTGCTGTTTGAGGGTTTGTACTTCCTCGTTGACACCGCTTTCGACCTTCGATTCGGTATCGGCCGGAAGCAGACACGGCCAGACCAGAAGCCCGGCCAGAATTCCCCTGAATAACGCTTTCATACGCCCTCCCTCGGCGTCTCGGGTATATGCACCTGCCGCTGCTAGTATCATCGGTCGTTGAGTCCGAATTATGAGGCCCCACTCACCCCGCGATTGTTAAAGCGGTCACAGATTGGGCATTCGCGCCATCAAACGCTGGCGCAGCCCGGCTGCCGCTAATCGGCGGTCGGTGCCAGCGACGAACTGAGGCCGCTGTCTGCCGGCCGGGCGGCCTGCAGATTCTCGGAGTAGTGCAGGCGGCCCTGATCATCCACCACAATGGCGTCGATGTCGGGCAGCCGGTTGATCAGCGCCAGGCCGGGCTTCAAGCCCATGACGAATACGCTGGTGGACAAGGCGTCGGTGGTGGTCGCGTCCGGACCGATGATGGTGACGCTCTGCAACTCGCGGGCCGAGTCGCCGGAACCCGGGTCGATGATGTGATGGTAGCGCACGCCGTTTTCCTCGAAATAACGCTGGTAGTCACCGGAGGTCGACACGGCGACGTCCCGCAGGGGTATGACGGCGGCGAGTTTGTCCGCCCTGCGCGGGTCGCGAACGCCGATGGACCAGGGGCGTCCCCAGCGGTCTCCGATCATGCGGCTGTCACCGCCCGCCGTCACCATCGCCTGCTTGATGCCCAGTGCCTGCAGCAGCTCGATACAGCGATCGACGGCGTGGCCCTTGGCGATGCCTCCGAGGTCGATGCGCATGCCGGGGCTGCCGAAGGCGACGGTGCTGCCGGCAGGATCGAGCACCAGCCTGCGAAAGTTGATGAGGGCGGCGGCCTGTGCGCGCTGCTCCCGGTCGGGTCGTATTCCGTTTCTGAAATCGTACAGAAAACCGACGCTGGCAAAGGTGATGTCGAAGGCGCCGCCGGTGAGGTCGGAAAACTCCAGGGAGCGCCGAATCAGCGCATACAGTTCCTCACCGGCCCTGAACGGCCGCTGGTGCGCCGTGGCGTTCAGTCTGGCCAGCTCACTGCTGTCGAGGTAGGGACTCATGCTGGCGTCGATGCGACGCATCTCGCCCAGCACGCTGTCGATGCCCTGTCGGGCCAGGGCCGGATCGCTGTGGAACAGCTCCACGGAGATCCGCGTGCCCATGACGTCGGCGTCATCGCGCAACCATCCGGCGGTGGCCGATTCCGCCACCAGTATCAGAACCAGGAATAGCTCAATGGCGCGCAAGGCTATGCCTAGTACCAGACCGAGCCGAACAGCTGTATGACATCAGCGTCGAAATCGTATCTCGGTTCCTGGCCCACGGCCGGGTTTCCACGGACATCCGTGAAGTTGTCGTAGTCAAACCAGATATGACTGTACTTGAGATTCAGGGTCGCTCTGTTGAAGTAACCCCAGCCGTTTTCCAGCACCTCATAGCTCAATGCGAATCCCACGGTGTGATCCTCGAACTCGCTCAGCTCCTTGTCGCGCGCCATGAAGTTCTGCTGGTCGGGCCGCGCGAACAGGTCGCCGTAAAAGTCGGCATTGGTCTGCGTGTAGTAGCGGTAGTTGACCTCGAACATCCACTTGCCCCACAGCGGATGGATATAACCCACCTCGGCGGTATGGGCGTCAATATCCCAGTCGTCGGTGTAGTAACGGTAACCAGCCTTGACGGCGGCACGGAAGGGCAGGTGGTAGAGGAAATTGGCGGAGACGGCGTTGCTGGTACGCGTATTCGGATAACGTTCCGGGGTGTTGAAGTTATAACCCGCCGACGGGTCGTTGGGGTCATTCAGCACGCGCAAGTTGCGGTACGGGTTCTGCAGGTAGCCCTCATCGGTAATCGCATCGTAGTTCAGACTCAGCAGCAGCTTCTTGGTGAGCACCTGTGACAGAGAGATATGGAAGTTCTGGTGGTCGGCGGTGTCCTCGAAGTCGGGATCGACACTGCTGGAGATGTCGTCGTCGCCGCGCGAGTAGCCCAGGGTGACGGTGGTCAGGTCTCCAAACATGCTCTGGCTGATGCTCAGGCCGTAGCTGTCTGCCGTGTAGTCGGTTTCGTCGCTGTAGCTGTAGCTCGCCGACATGCTGGTGTCAGCGTGCAGGTAGTCGACGCTGCCGGACCACTGGGTGCGCTGTTCGTTGTAGGGGCTGCCCTGGGTGACGACGTCGATCGAGGCGCTGCTGATGCTGTCGACATAGTAGTTGGCGGAGACGGAAAAATTCTTGTTGTCGCCCTTGCGAATCAGGTAAGACGGGCCGTCAATGGTGACGCCGCCGCCGTCGTAGGAGTGGTACATGGCATCGGCGCGGTCCTCGGGCAGTACGCCGGCTCGAAGCGGCGATGCGACGGCGAGCAGCACGGTGGTCACGCGCAGCCACGCCGCGATCGACAAGGCGGGAGTGAAGGATGCGGCGTGCCCGCTAATTGCAGCCACAGCCGCCTCCATGCCCGCCTTCTGCTCCGCGGGCGCCCTCCCTGACCTGGTAGACGTGGCTCAAGTAGTTGTCGGAAACGGGGTCACGGCCGAAACTCATGATGGGATCGGCCAGGTACGCCCGCTCGTAGGGTTTCACCCAGGGTTCTATGTTGCTGCAGGCACTGAGCAGCAACACCAGGGATAGAATTAGGCTCGCTCTCGGTTTCACTGCTATTCCCTGATCAGTGCACGCACCTGCTGCTGGTAGGAGTCCTCGTAGCCGGGTTTATAACCCTGGTGCAGATAGCGCACGTTGCCGTCGCGATCGACGAGTACCGTGCTTGGCATGGCGATGACGTCATAGAGTTTGCTGACCTCACTCTTGTTATCGAAGAGTATTGGGAAGCTGACCGGGATGTCCTTGAGCAGCTTCCTGGCCTTCGTGGAGTCTTGCTCGACGTTGACACCGAGGATGGTGAAGCCGAGCGGCTGGTACTGGCTGTAGAGTTCGTCGAGCAAAGGCATTTCCTGTCGGCAGGGGCCGCACCAGGACGCCCAGAAGTTGATCATGACAACTTCTCCGCGGAATTCGCTCAGCCGCAGATTCTCGCCGCTGTGGCTCTTCAGCGCGAAGTCCGGCGCGGGGCCGCTGGATATCTCGGCGTTGGCGGTGGCGGCCATAAACAGACCCGTGAAACCTGCAGCCCGCAGGGTGTGTTTGAGCAATTGCATCAGTCTATTCATGTGTGTGCTCCTGGTTGCTTGAGAGTGTCGCGTCAGCCTGCACAGCGCTTCCTGCGGATTGTCGGCAGGCAGCTGCGGGCAAAGTGAGACACGGCTCACAATTCAGAAAAAGATCGACACGCCCCCGGTGAATTCGAGGTTGTGGTTGGTCTGCGACTCGCCGAGCAGGTCGACGTCGAAGACGTGGTCGCGGGCGTCGACCCGCAGTGCCAGCCAGTCGCTAGCCAGCACCTTGTAACCAAAACCGAAGTTCCAGGTGAACTCGTCCTCACCGGCGAAGCTGGTGCTGCCGACGCCGCCGATGAGGTAGAAATCCGAAGTAAACGCCCATTTGCTGCCCACGAAGGATTCGCCGGGCAGGATGTTGAAGCCGAAGGAGAGGTTGTAGTAATCCAGATCGCGGTCACCGTCTTCGAGGATCTGGAAGCCGCCGAAGCGCTCGGCGCTGGTCTCGTCGGTGTCGGTGTGACCGTAGGCCGCCTCCACGAAGACGTATTCGGTCACGTGATAGGCGAGGCGGGCTCCATACACCAGGTTGGTACCGAAATCCTCGACGTTCATGGCGCCGGCGAAGACGCCGATTTCGAAATCTTCGGTATCGATGTCGTCCTCGCGGACTTCACGGCGTTCGATTTCCGGGCGAACTACCTGCTCCGCTTCGGCGGCGAGCACAGCCGGAGCGTTGATGCTGCCGACACTCATCCCTGTCACTGTGACCGCCTTCAGAAAAAGACGGCGAATCCTGCTTTCCATTCATCAATCTCCTGATTGTCGTCGCTGCTCTGGAAAATCACGTAGTGCTTGTACTGGGCCCTGAAGATGAAGCGCCTGGCGAGATAGATGCGCACACCCGCACCGGCGTGACCGAGCTGGTCGGTGCGGTCGGATTCCTCTACCAGAGTCGTCTTGGGATCGGTCTTGATCACACCCGTGCCCAGGGTCAGGAAGGGCGAGAAACGCCATTCCGGAAAGGGGTGGATTGCCAGGCTGATATCGGCCATGTCGGCGTCAGAGAAATCGGCAAATATCTTCGAGGCGGAGACTTCTGCGGAGAACTTGGGTGTCAGGAAAAATCCGCCATAGACGGTCATCACGTCTGCGTCCTCGAAATCCCCGCCCATGGCGCCCATTTCCCAGCGGTGAAAGGAGAACTCCTTCTGCGTGGCATCGGTGATGTCCGTGTATTCACCCGCCGGTGTGAGCGTGCGTTCCAGTTGCTCACGGGCGACCCAGCCGACCTTGCCCCTGGCGGTGCGCACCTTGAACCAGTCGGTCTTGCGCTTGAGGATTTCCACCCAGGCGTCCTGCTCTTCGACGTGAAACACCGGATAGCCAACACCCGGGCCGGAGTGCAGTTCGATGTAGGGATCGGCGATCTGCACCTCCATCGGCGGTTCATCGCCGAACAGATTTCCGAAGATGTCGGCAACGGCGGTGCCTGTGCTGGTCCACAACAGGCACAGCAGCAGCAGAGCAGGGGTGCGGGCAGGCACAGACAGGGTCACAGCCGAGATCTTCCCTTGTTCAAAATCCGTCTAAGTCCGTTTAATCGCTCGACGTTTACGGCGGCGCGTCGAACGGGTTGTTGTAGTACTGTCCTCCAATATCGAGCCATTCGGCGATTAACTTGAGCTCTGCCGGAGACAGGCGTCCGGCGTGGCTGCCGCCCGGCTCAAACAGGTCGAAGAACCTGCGGCTGG
>Ga0209536_100011620_pt1 | contig 12875 bp, 8 predicted proteins | sample DeeMarSeWOR28_12_FD_187461 | JGI IMG/M metagenome (GOLD analysis project Ga0209536, IMG submission 187461) | Marine sediment microbial communities from White Oak River estuary, North Carolina - WOR-2-8_12 (SPAdes) (version 2) | ecosystem: Environmental > Aquatic > Marine > Intertidal zone >...
CTTGTTTCTCGCGGGCCACAGCGCTCTCTGGCGGAGAGGGCTCGGCCTGTCCTGGCCGGCGCTGCCAAATCTGCTCGCCGATGTGCTCACCATCGTCGCCGTCGCCGCCGCCGTGCTCCTCGTACTCGAGCGGGCGATCGCGAAGGACACCCGCGCCATCGGTCGGTTCCAGGACTACTTCCTGCCCCTGTTCATCGCGCTTCCCTTCGCAACGGGGTTTCTCGTCATGCATCCCGCGTGGAACTTGTTTCCGTACGAACTGACGCTGCTCATCCATGTAATGAGCGCCAACGTTCTCCTCGTCCTGATCCCGTTGACTAAGCTGAGCCACGCCGCACTGATGCCCGGCTCGCAACTCATCACGGAGATGGCGTGGCACTGGCCCCGGGACGCCGGCCGCAGAGTGGGCGTTGCACTGGGCAAGGAAGGTGAGCCGGTGTGAGCGCCGCCAAGGGGATCCTGATCGATACCACGCTGTGCTCGGGCTGCGAAGAGTGCATCGTGGCTTGCAAGAAACAAAACGGCCTGGGCCAGGACCACGCCTGGCACGCTCAGCAATCGATCCACGACCTCTCCGCCACCCGCTGGAGCACGATCATCCGGAGACCGGCGAGGCACTACGTGCGCAATCAGTGCCGACACTGCGTGGAGCCGGCCTGCGTTTCCGCCTGCATCGTCGGCGCCCTGCAGAAATCACCCGAAGGGCCGGTCGTCTACGATGAGGACAGGTGCATGGGCTGTCGCTACTGCATGTTGGCCTGTCCCTACGGTATACCCCGCTACGACTGGGATCGCAACACGCCGCTCGTGCAGAAATGCAAGATGTGCGAACCCCTTCTCAAGGAAGGGCGTCAGCCGGCCTGTGTAGAGGCGTGTCCGGAGAAGGCGATGCTGTTCGGTGCCCGGGAGGAGATGATCGCGGAGGGTCACCGCCGCATCGAGGTGAATCCCGGTCGCTACCTGCCCAAGGTGTGGGGCGAGACGGAATTCGGGGGCACGTCGGTCGTGTACGTCTCCGACATCTCCCTGGAATTCCTCATGTCCAAGCCTGGATCCGGAGACACCTCGTTGCCCGAACTGAGCTGGGCGGCGCTGAGGAAAGTGCCGGGGGTGGTTGTGGGCATGGGGACCCTGATGGCGGGGACGTACTGGGTGATCGGACGGCGTATGAGGCTGGCGGCGCTGGAAAGCGAAGCGAGGACGGCGCCTGAGGAAGACGCGGCGACACCGCAAAGAGAAGAGCGATGAGCAAGCGACTGGTCGTGCTGAAGACGGTTCTGTGGGCGTTGGCCGGGGCTCTGACCGTGCTCACCGTCGCCCGCTTCTGGCGTGGACTGGGCGCGACCACAAACCTGTCGGACGCGGCGCCGTGGGGGCTGTGGATCGCGCTCGACGTGATGGCGGGTGTGGCCCTGGCGGCCGGCGGATTCGTCATGGCGGGCACGGTCTACATCTTCGGGCGCGAGAAATACCGTCCGCTGGTGCGCCCCGCGATCCTCACGGCGTTCCTGGGCTACGTCGCCGTGGCCATCGGGCTGCTATACGACCTCGGCCTGCCGTGGCACATCTGGCACCCGATGATCTACTGGCAACACCAGTCGGTGCTGTTCGAGGTCGCCATGTGCGTGATGACGTATCTCGCCGTGCTCGCGCTCGAGTTCAGCCCCGTGGTCCTCGAGCACCCGATGTTTGGACACCGGGCTTTTCGGGCCATTCTGAGACTGCTGAAGAGCGTGACCATTCCGCTGGTGGTTGCGGGGATCGTGCTCTCCACGCTGCACCAATCATCCCTGGGTTCGCTCTTCCTGATCACGCCGCACCGGCTCCACGCGCTCTGGTACAGCCCCATCATTTACGTCTTGTTCTTTGTCTCGGCGGTAGCACTGGGGATGATGATGGTGATCCTCGAAGGGCTCCTCTCGGGGTTCTTCTTCCGCCACCCGATACGCAAGGACCTGCTGTCCGGACTAGGGGCCGCGGCGGGGGTCGTGTTGACCCTGTATACCGTACTACGGCTGGGCGACCTGGCGGGGCGTGGTGTGCTGGGGATCGCCCTCGACGGCTCATGGCAGAGCACCGTGTTCTGGGCGGAGATGACCCTGTCCGCCGTCCTGCCGGCCGCGCTTCTCAGCATCCGTCGCGTGCGCAACAGCATCGCCGGTCTCGCGTTCTGCTCGAGCGCCACCGTGCTGGGCATGGTCTGGAACCGGCTCGATGTGGCCATCGTCGCCATCAGCCGCCCCGCCGGCATGTCCTATTTCCCCAGTGGAATGGAAATCCTGGTGAGCTTGGGCGTGATCGCTGTTGCGATCCTCGCGTTCTTGTTTCTGGCCGAGAGGCTCAGGGTATACGAGGAGCGCGCGCGTGTGGCCGTGAAGAGTCCCAGCCATGACCCGGCGTCCTTGCACGCGCTGACGCCCGGGGTGATGGCGGCGCCGCGCCGGTACTCGTTGGCGTTCGTCGCAGCGGCGGCCGCGGTGGCGCTCATTCTTCCCGAGCGCGCCATCCTGGGGGTGCGCCCCAGCCAGACCCCTGTTTCCGCGGTACGCGCAGTCGAAGGGGTGGTGCAAACGGATGGGGAAGTAAGTCTGTCGCAGCTCGACATCTTCGTGCCCGGACTCCAAGTCGCCGCGGGGGCAAGGCGCGCGAACCTGATGATGATCGACGGCAACCGCAACAACGATCTCGTTCTCTTCGATCACGCGGGGCACGTTGCCAGGACGGAGAGTGCCGACTCCTGCGCGACGTGCCACCACATCAACATGCCCCTCGATCAGAACAGCTCGTGTTCGCAATGCCACCGCGATATGTATGAACCGACGGACGTGTTCGACCACGCATCGCATGTGCGCAAGCTGGGCGGAAACGATGGGTGTGAACAGTGTCACACCGACTCCGCGACGGTAAAGACGCGGGACACGGCCGTCGCCTGCAGCGCGTGCCACGCCGAGCAGGTGGCGCACGGCTCTGCGGTGGAGGAGCCGGGTCCTCGCTGGCGCTGTGCCGCCGGCTATATGGAGGGGATGCACGGGCTGTGCATCACCTGCCACGAGAAGAAGCAACGGGAGGCGCCACACCGCTTCCCGCAGCACCTGGCCCGGTGCGATGCATGCCACAATGTGGACTATGCCATACGGGTGGCCGAGATGATTCCAGCGAAGAGACACACGGGTGCCGCCGGACTACGGAGAGACCAGACGGAGACCGATCAGACTGGTCCTGGAAATTGAACCGTGCGCAGAAGGAATCGTGTCGTTTGGAAGCTGAGCTTGGTGGTGGCAACGATCGTCACGCTCGTTATCGTGGCGGTCGGTCTGGTGAACAACATCATCAGCAACCACTACGCTCTGGGATCGGCCCGCGCGATGCTGAGGTTCAACTCGGAATCGATTCTCGGCGGCATAAGCGAGCTCATGATGAGCCGAAACAACGAGGGCGTCCTGCAGTTGGTCAGGGAGATGTCCGAGGACAGCGATGTCTACCGCGACATCCGCCTGGTTTCGCACGAATCGGGGGAGATCGTGGTGTCACGTCTCGACGCGGCGGGGACGCGCATGAAGCTGGAGGATCGCGCGTGCGCCATCTGCCACGATCAGGGCGAAGTTACTATCGCGTCCGTGGAGCAGTTGGACGAGGTGAGGCGGGGACCGGACGGCGGCCGCCTTCTCCAAGTCATCACGCCCATCGGCAACGAGATCAGGTGTCAGACCGCCGCGTGTCACGCCCATGCGGACTCCGGCCCCATACTGGGTTTTCTACAGACGGAATACTCCCTGGCCCAGGTCGACGCCCTTACCTCCGGCCTCAACACGTCCTTTGCCGTGGCGGCGCTGGTCGCCATCGTACTGGGAACACTGGCTCTCTGGATCATGTTCGCGACCACTCTGGGCAAGCCCATTCGGCACACGATTGCCGGGATCCGCGCGATCGCGGGCGACGACCTGTCCTTCCGCTTCGCGACCAAGCGCACGGACGAGTTCGGTATGGTCGAACGCTCCTTCAACGACATGGCCGACAGGATCCAGGCTCACCAGACGGAGCTGCGCGAGGCCATGGAGTACCTGGAGGGCGTCGTCGAGAACTCCGCCGACATCATCATCACGGTGAATCCCAAGGGACTGATTCAGACGGTCAACCGGGGCGCAGAGACCGCGCTCGGTTACAGGAGAGAGGAACTGGTCGGTCAGCCCATCACGGAGCTGTTCGCGGAGCCGCGCGAGCGAGACATCGCCATCGCACGCCTCCGGGACAAGGACAACGTCACCAACTTCGAGACGCGGTTCCTGACCAAGAACAAGGAGATGCGCAACGTATTGCTGACACTGTCGCGGCTGCGCGATCGCGACGGTAATGCCATCGGGACCTTCGGCATTAGCAAGGATATAACACGGGAGAAGAACCTGCAGGAACGATTGTTTCAAGTGGAGAAGGACGCGGCTATCGGCCAGGCGGTAACCGCGATCCAACACGCTATAAAGAACATGCTCAACACGCTGGCTGGCGGGTCCTATCTGGCCAGGCAGGGAATGGCCAAGCGCAACGACGTGAGAATCGTGGATGGACTGAACATGATCGAGGACGGTCTCCACAGAATACGGGATCTGACCGCCAACATGCTCAGGTTCGCCAAGGAGTGGAGACTCGAGCTGGAAAACGCCGATATCGCCCAAATGATAAAGGACATCGCGAAAGCGGTCGGACAGCGAGCAGGGGAGCGGGGAGTGACCGTCCGTCATCACATCGCGGGCGAACTGCCGCTGGTCTCGTGCGACGCCAAGTTGATACACATGGCTCTGATGGACATGGCGACCAACGCCCTGGAGGCATGCTGGCAGAAGCACTACGAAGGCGGCGAGCTCGCTGAGATCACAATCAGCGCGCACATGAGGGGGGACGAGGAATTGATCATTGCGGTGGCAGACAATGGTGTCGGCATGACCGCGGAAACCAAGGAGAAGATCTTCACGCCGTTCTACAGCACCAAGGAGGACTGGGGTACGGGATTGGGCCTGACCTCGACGCTTCGCATCATCAGCATGCACGGTGGAGGAATTGACGTTGAGTCGACGCCTAACAAGGGCACCACGTTCCGGATAACTCTGCCGGTGTGGACGGTGAGCAGTGCCAAAGAAGGAGTATGAGATGGGAAAGACAGTGGCCGTAATCGACGATGACAGGAATGCAGTCAAGTTCCTGTCCGCACTGCTGAGTGACAACGGATACCAGGTTATAGCTGCGTACGACGGACGCGAAGGCCTCGAGAAGATCCAGAAGAGCCGAGTCGACCTGATCGTCCTGGACGTGATGATGCCCAAGAAAACGGGCTTCGTTCTCTTCAAGCAGCTCAAGAAAAGCGAGCAGTACCGGGATATTCCCGTTCTGATGCTCACCGCCGTGGCCGGTTCGCTGATGGAAATGGAGGCTAAGCGGGAAGACACGTTCGAGCACCCCTACGATGCTCTGCGCGAGACATTGCGCAAGGCAATTCGGGAAATGCGAGAAGACGGGGAGGTGAGACCGGAGATGTTCGTAGACAAGCCGGTCGATCCCAAGAGCTTCATCGCCCGGGTGCGTGAGTTGATCGGTGAGTGACGGAGAAGGAGTCATACCATGGCTGAGTTCGAACCGATTGCGAGCCAGGACACCATCGTAGACGCGATTGGAGCGGATATGTTGGTCGTCGGTGGCGGCATCGCAGGCATGACGGCCGCAATCGAGACGGCCGAAATCGGCAAGAGGGTCATTCTGGTGGAACGCAGCCCATCTCTCGGCGGCCGGGTGGCAGCGATGCATCGGTACTTCCCCAAGATTTGCCCGCCGCAGTGCGGGATAGAGATAAACCTCAGGCGCATGAGGGCAAACCCCAACGTCCGGGTGCTCACGCTGGCAGAAGTGGAGAGTATCGCGGGTGCGCCGGGAGACTACGAGGTCCAGGTCAAGCTCAAGCCTCGCTTTGTGAACCACAATTGCACCTGCTGCGGTGAGTGCGAGGCCGTGTGTGAGATCGAACGGGAAGACGACTACAACCAGGGGCTGGCCAAGACCAAGGCCATATACCTGCCCCATCTCATGGCCTACCCACACCGCTACGTCGTCGACCCCGCATACGCGGGTGACGAGCGCATGCGCAAGTGTGCCGAAGCGTGTCGATACGGTGCAATCGAGCTCGACATGCCGTCGCGCATGGTCACGGCCAGGGTCGGCGCCGTCGTATGGGCCACGGGCTGGAAACCATACGATGCGACAAAGCTGGAAACGCTGGGATTCGGAAAGTGCGCGAACGTGATCACGAACGTCATGATGGAGCGATATGCGTCGAGCGACGGGCCGACGGCGGGAAAGATCGTGCGCCTGTCCGATGGTGCTGAGATCAAGAAGATCGGCTTCGTGCAATTCGCAGGGTCGCGTGACGAGCACCATTTGCCCTACTGCTCGTCGGTGTGCTGTCTGGCGTCGATGAAACAAGCCACGTACGTACGGGAGCGATACCCCGACGCGGAGATACACTTCTTCTACATTGACGTTCGGTCTCCCGGGCGCATGGAAGAGTTCTACAGGAAGGCACAGGCGGACAACAGATTCTTCTTTCACCGCGGCAAGGTGGGGAAGATCACTGAGAACGCGGACGAAACAGTCGTGCTCGAGGCCGAGAACACGCTTACGGGTGCGGTTACCAGTCTGGAGGTCGACCTGGCCGTGCTGGCGGTAGGCATGGTCCCGAACACGGCGGACGAACCGCCACCAACGGATGTACCAAGGGATGAGTTCGGCTTCATGGTTGCGGACGGGGCCGCGGGGATCGTCGGTGCGGGCGTGACCAGTCGGCCTTTCGACGTCGCAGCGGCGGTGCAAGACGCGACCGGCGCCGCACTGAAAGCCATCAGCACGGGTACCGGGGGATAACATGGAAAAAAGAACCGGCGTATATATATGCAGGGGTTGCGACATCGGTAACGCGCTCGACATCGAGAAGCTTTCTGAAGTCGCCAGCACCGAGATGAAAGTTCCCGTGTGCAGGGTGCATGACGCGTTGTGCAACGCGGAGGGAGTTGGCCTGATCAAGGCCGACATCGCCAACGAGGGGATCAACCGCGCCGTTGTAGCGGCCTGTTCGCCACGCATGTTTGCGGAGGCATTCGAGTTCGGTGCAGATGTGCTTACCGACCGCATCAATCTGCGCGAACAGGTGGCGTGGTCGCACGAGCCGAACGACGAAGACACACAGATGCTGGCGGAGGACCAGGTGCGGATGGGTGTCGCGCGCGTGGCTGCCGTGGGGCCGGCCCAGGCGGACATTCAGAAGACGACGAAGACCCTGATGGTCATCGGCGGTGGCGTCACGGGGCTCAATGCGGCCAAGTCCGCGGCTGCAGCGGGCTACGCCGTCACGCTGGTCGAGAAGGAGGACCGTCTGGGGGGGTGGGCGAACCGGTTCCGCAGTGTGTTCCCGAAGCACCCCCCGTACACGGAACTGGAGGTCGGCGGGTGTGAAGTACTGGTGGAGGCAGTGGAAGCAGATCCGAATATCACGGTTCACAAGTCGACCACCGTGAAGAAGACCTCGGGTCAGCCCGGGCAGTTCCTCGTGGAGCTGGTGAACAACGCCGGAGTCAGCGAGGTCAATGTTGGGGCGATCGTGCTTGCGGCGGGGTGGAAGCCCTACGATGCCACGAAGTTGTCGCATCTGGGATACGGCGTGTCGCGCGACGTCATCACCAACATAGAGATGGAAGACATGGTGGCCAACAGTGGCATCAGGCGTCCCTCCGACGGCAAGCCCATCGCAAGCGTCGCGTTCATCCAGTGCGCCGGGTCCCGTGACGAGGAGCATCTACCGTATTGTTCAAGCGTGTGCTGCCGTGTGTCTCTCAAACAGGTTCTATACGTGCGGGAACAGCACCCCGGCGCCAAAATCTACGTGATCTACAAGGACATCAGGTCGCCCGCGCAATACGAGCAGTTCTACACGCACGTTCAGGCCGAAGACAACGTGTTCTTCACCAAGGGGGAAATAGAGGGCGTCACCCCCGCGTCCGATGGCCGCGTGACCCTCGCCATTCAGGATACCCTGCTGGGCAAGCATATCGAGATAAATGCTGATTTGGTAGTGCTGGCCACGGGAATGGTACCTGCCACGAGAATAGAGGAAGTGGCCAATCCGGGAGCGGCGGAATCGACAGAGGAGCAGATGGCGGGCGATGCAGCCGAGTCACCAGACAAGGCATCCGCGGAAAGCATCCTGAACCTCGCCTATCGCCAGGGACGCGATCTGCCCACGTTGAAGTACGGGTTCCCCGATTCGCACTTCATCTGTTTTCCGTACGAAACCAGGCGAACGGGAATCTACGCCGCCGGCGCCGTCAGAAGTCCGATGGACATCTCGTCATGCGTGACCGACGCCGCGGGGGCAGCCCTCAAGTCCATCCAGGCGGTAGAGTCGGTATCTAGAGGCGCGGCGTTGCATCCGCGTGCGGGGGATTTGAGCTATCCCGCGTTCTTGATGCAGAAGTGCACGCAGTGCAAGCGCTGCACAGAGGAATGTCCATTCGGAGCGATAGACGAAGATGAAAAGGGCACGCCGCGGCCCAACGTACTGCGCTGCCGACGCTGCGGTGTCTGTTTCGGTGCGTGCCCGGAGCGGATCATCTCCTTTGAGAACTACAGCGTGAATATGGTCTCTCAGATGATCAAGGCGATCCACGTTCCCGATGAGTTCGAGGAGAAACCGAGAATCCTGGCCTTTGTATGCGAGAATGACGGGATCCCCTCGATCGACATGGCCGGGGCCCTACGCCTTCGTTATAACGCGATGGCGCGCATCATCCCGCTGCGATGCCTCGGCTCCATGAACGCCGTATGGGTGAGCGACGCCCTCTCATCGGGATTCGATGGCGTACTGCTGATAGGCTGTAAGAGCGGTGACGACTACCAATGTCACTTCGTACGGGGAAGCGAGCTCGCCGCGAGCCGGATGGGTAACGTGCGTGAGAAACTAAAGCAGCTGGCCCTGGAAGAAGAACGGGTCGAAATCCACGAGGTGGACATATCGGACTGCCGAAGGATTCCGAAGATCATGAACGACTTCCTCGAAGTTATCGAAACTGTCGGGCCGAATCCGTACAAGGGCATGTAGGTGGAGGAAAGGCCAGCCAGCGAGGAGGAGGAGAAGTCCATGCAGCCTCAGACAACCAGCGAGCCTGCGATCGAAGCTGGGCTGATCGAGACAAAGGGAACTGCACATCCGCGCAACGAAACTGGGCAACCTTACGTCGTCGAGCCGGATCTCAAGTTCATCGCCGAGCTCGAGAAGTTCGGATCGAGAACGCACAAGAAGTGCTATCAGTGCGCTACGTGCTCCGCCACCTGTTCGATTTCTCCTGCCGAGAATCCGTTTCCCCGCAAGGAGATGCTATGGGTGAAGTGGGGTCTCAAGGACCGGCTGATCAAGGACCCGGACGTGTGGACGTGCTATTACTGCGGCGAGTGCTCCAGGGAATGCCCGCGCGGAGCGGATCCCGGAGAGACAATGATGGCGCTGCGCCGGTATATGACCGCCTGGTACGATTGGACCGGGATATCGAAGCTCCTGTACACGTCACGGGTGCGCGAAATCGGTGCCATCGTTGCCGTCGGGCTCGTCGTCGTGGCCCTGTTCTATTCGTCGGGTGCCTTCCGGCCGGAGCGGATGCCGACGGACCACGTCTCCGTCAACACTTTCATACCGGTGCACTGGGTCCACTACGCGGACTGGATCATGGCGGGGATTCTGTCCTTCTTCCTGCTGACGAACACCTTCCGGATGTGGCGATTGGTGATGGACGGACAGAAGGTATCCCTGGCGACCTACGTGAAACACCTGAAGACGTTCGTGTTGCACGCGGCTACGCAGAAGAAATGGCGAGATTGTGCAGAGCCGAGCACGCGCGGGCGATGGTTCAGGCATGTCATTCTGGTGCCGGCCTACGTCGCCATGTTCGTATTGGTCATGTTCTTCCTGTCGACGCTCCAGGTCGATACGTCACGGTTCAGCATGGTGAGCTATCTGGGGTACGCTATTGCCTTCGTTCTCCTCTATGTGAGCGGTGACGCGATCGTCGGGCGTCTCAGAAGGAGGGAAGAGATACACAAGCATTCGCACGACTCGGACTGGATGTTCCTGATACTCCTGTTCCTGACGGCGCTAACGGGAATCCTCATGAACGTGTTTCGACTGATGGACTGGCCGTTGCCGACCTATTACATCTACGTGATCCATCTGGCCATCGCGGTGCCGCTTCTGGTGCTGGAGGTGCCATTCATGAAATGGGCGCATCTGATGTACAGGCCCCTGGCTCTCTACCTCAAGGCGGTCAAGGAAGACGCGGGTGCCGTGCGGCCGGAGAGACCCCGAGAGCAGGCGGCCTAGAGGATCTAACTAGCTGGGAGCAAATTTGTTCTGAACTCGTGAAATGTTTCACAATTTCCGTTGACACTGCTCTGCGTGTCGCCTATAACAAAGCTGAAGGAAAGCATTTACCAAAACCAATGCTGATTCAGACGGCTGACTCCGGAGCTGGAGCATAGACGGTCCTGACCAAGCGAGGAGATGCCATGCCAGAAGCACTGCCAAAAACGCCGCTGCTCGACGACCTCGAGAAGGGCAAGTGGCCGAGTTTCGTGAAAGAGATCAAGATGGCTGCGAAGAAGAGCCCGATGAGCAGGGACCTTCTCGGCCAGCTCGAGCAGTCGTATCGGGAGAAGATCGGTCACTGGAAGCACGGTGGTATCGTGGGGGTGATGGGGTACGGCGGTGGTGTGATTGGCCGTTACTCCGACCTCCCGGAGAAGTACCCCAACGTGTCACATTTTCATACGATGCGCATTAACCAGCCGGCGGGTTGGTTCTACAACACGGATGCGCTGCGGAAGATATGCGACATATGGGAGAAGCACGGCTCTGGCATGACGAACATGCATGGATCCACGGGCGATATCATCCTCTTGGGCACGAGAACCGACGAGCTGGAGCCGGTGTTCGACGAGTTGCAGAAGATCGACTTCGACATCGGTGGCTCCGGATCGGACGTCCGGACGCCGAGCTGCTGCTGCGGCATGGCCCGGTGTGAATGGGCGTGCTACGACACGATGGCGGCCTGCTACGATTTCACGCAGAGCTTCCAGGACGAGATCCACCGCCCGGCGTTTCCCTACAAGTACAAGTTCAAGTTCTCCGGTTGCCCGAATGACTGCGTGGCCTCCATTGCCCGGTCCGACATGTCCATCATCGGAACGTGGAGGGATGACATCCAGATCGACAAGGATGCGGTGACCGCGTACGCGCAGAGCGGCATGGACATCGAGGCGGACGTCGTCGAGAACTGCCCGGCCCGGTGCATGGAGTGGGACGGCAAGGAACTCCATATCGACAACAGCTACTGCCGCCGCTGCATGCACTGCATCAATGCCATGCCCAAGGCCCTGCGGCCGGGCAAGGATCGCGGAGCCACGGTGCTGCTCGGGTCCAAAGCGCCTATCGTCCAAGGGGCGATGCTCTCCTCCGTGCTCATCCCCTTCTACAAGATGCAACCTCCGTACACCGAGCTGAAGGAGATCGTGGAACGGATCTGGGAACTCTGGTCGGAGGAAGGGAAGAACCGGGAAAGGGTGGGCGAGTTCATCCAGCGTGTCGGTCTGGGCAACTTCCTCGATGCTATCGAGCTGGAGCCCACGGCGGAGATGGTGGCGCACCCCCGCGAGAACCCCTACGTGTTCTACGAAGAGTACTTCGAGGAGGACGAGGGTGAAGGCGACGAGGAATCCCAGGGATAACACGGCGGACAAAGAGACGAAATCGAGGTGTTGACATGGCTGAACCAATTCACGAGAGACGCACGGACTACGGTCCTCCGCACTACGAGCAGTTCTTGCCGCCGGTCGTCAAGCGGAACTACGGCAAGTGGAAATACCATGAGATCCTGAAGCCGGGCGTTATGGTGCACGTATCCGAGACGGGCGAGAAGGTGTACACGGTGCGCGCCGGATCTCCCAGGCTGCTGAGCGTGGACAAGATTCGCGCCTACTGCGATCTGGCCGACAAGTACTGCGGCGGTCACCTGCGCTTCACCAGCCGGCACAACGTGGAGTTTCTCACCGATAACGAGAAGAACATCGAGCCGCTGATAAAGGACTTGCAGGCGCTCGGTCACCCGGTCGGCGGGATCGGGAACTCCATATCCAGCATCGTTCACACGCAGGGGTGGGTGCATTGCCACTCCGCGGCGACCGACGCCTCGGGCGTCGTCAAAGCCGTGATGGATGATCTCGTGGAGTACTTCGAGCACATGAAGCTACCCGGCAAGCTGCGCATCGCGTTGGCTTGCTGCCTGAACATGTGCGGCGCCGTCCACTGCTCGGATATTGCCATCCTGGGGATACACCGGCGCCCGCCCAAGATCGATCACTCGCGCCTGCCCAAGGTATGCGAGATTCCGAACGTGACGGCGTCCTGCCCGACGGCGGCGATCAGGCCGACCACCGTGGACGGGGGACAGTCGGTGGAGGTGATCGAGGAGCTGTGCATGTTCTGCGGTAACTGCTTCACCGTTTGCCCGGCCATGACGATGAACAACGCGCTGAACGACGGCATCTCCCTCTGGGTGGGCGGCAAGGTGTCTAACGCACGCAGTGAACCGATGTTCTCCAAGCTTGCGGTCCCCTACCTGCCCAACAACCCGCCCCGCTGGCCAGAAACGGTGGCTGCGGTGCGCAATCTGGTCGAGGTGTGGGCCCAGCACGCGAGGAAGTACGAGCGGATGGGCGAGTGGATCGAGCGCATCGGCTGGCCCAAGTTCTTCAAGCTGACAGGCATCGAGTTCCAGAAGGAGCACATCGATGAC
>Ga0209536_100011621_pt1 | contig 12874 bp, 11 predicted proteins | sample DeeMarSeWOR28_12_FD_187461 | JGI IMG/M metagenome (GOLD analysis project Ga0209536, IMG submission 187461) | Marine sediment microbial communities from White Oak River estuary, North Carolina - WOR-2-8_12 (SPAdes) (version 2) | ecosystem: Environmental > Aquatic > Marine > Intertidal zone >...
AATAAGTCCCAATACAAGGAGCTTGGGAGTCTTTAGACCCAGCCATAGACCACGCAAGTTATAGGTTATTCCGCTCAAGAAATTCATTTCTCAGACGATGACCAACCATACCTTGTAAATATCCATAAAATCACCGCACGCTGAGTTTAGGGAACTCGTCTAGCCGCAGATGGCGTGCTATCGCGCGAGCGTAGCGGTTTTGGCCGGCTCAGGTTTGTAACGTTAGGGTTAATGCGGCTGACCACAAAAGCGGGGCCTGAGCCCCGCTCTAAAACTCCCACTGACTAAACCAGCCCCGCTCACAGGATTCGCGTTTGTTGCCAATATCCTACTTACGAAGGGAAGCAGTGGCCAACGCTTGCGGCCGCCACTCTTAACGACCGCGGCCGGAGTGCCTTTGGGAGTTGTACGCAGTCTACTACTCTGCAAGCTTCATGGTCAAGTTGATTTTGCTGCCATCATGATGCAGAGTGCTTGAAACGGCGAGACAGGTAGATCATTTGTCATCAACCACTGTTCTCGCCGCATCGCCGTGTCCCCAATTCCGCCTGTTGCATGCTGGCCGTTGCCTCAGACACCCGCCTTGTCGTAGTCATCTGCTAGGCCTGATCTGAGCTCCACTAAGGTGGCTCCCCAACCACCGGCCATGGGCGAAGCATCATAGAAAGCAATCACGCGTGGATCTCGGGCCAACACGCCGCGTACGCGGCGGCGAAGGATGCCAGTACCCTTGCCGTGAATTATCTTCACGACTCTGACGTCAGCCTCCTGGGAGAGCTCGATGAACTCGCCAAGAAGCGAAACCACTTCCTTCGGTGAAAAAGTGTGTAGATCAAGAGTGTCACCTGGTCTTATGACCACCGGTTCCACTTGGGTGTGCTTTTCCACAGTCTCTACTAAAACTCGGCGTCCTGGGAGATAGACGTCTTCCTTATGATTATCATGATGTTTATCATGGAGACCCTCTGAGCCTACGACAATCGTTCGCCGGCATGCGGGACACCGGCGCTTGATCCGGTGACGCACCTTCACCTTATGACCGCAAGATGGACAAGTGTCCTCAAGAATTTCAAAGCTTTCCAAGGGATTATCCAAAACCAGCCAAAGCCCGATCAAGAGGAGCAAAACAGAGAAACCAATATTTTTGCCACCTAATAAGAAGAAGGCTCCAGCACACAAGCAGGCCAGCCGCAGCAACAACCAACCGACTTGGAGAATCCCAGTGTTCGTTGTCCGAAGAGGTTGCTTATCTTTCAAGTTCAGCTCGTCTTTGCTTTCTCTATGTGATCTCAATTGAACGTCTCGGAAATTGTATAACTGATTGAGGATAAATAGATTTTTTCGAGGCCTGCGTGTCCGCCTCGCACCTGGAATAATGGAACGTTGGAATATTGGAATATTGATTTCAAATGGTGGGCGAAGCCCATCCTACGATTCCGAGACAGAAGGCGAATGGCTCAGGGCGCGTGGATAAAGCTTGCTTCACCTTATGCCTCTCGCCCACCCCATAAAACCACCGCTTGTAATAATCAGGCCTGGAGCTTATTATAGAATCCAAGAAATGAAGAACATATGCGACCTAAACGAGGTAGACGAGGACGTGTGCAGTAACCACCGTTTGTCCTGCAGTTGTGGCCTGGATTATGCTAATCTCGTGTTCAAGAACCATGTTTTACATCCTATGGTCATAAGCAACCTCTACTGCCCCAAATGCTCACAGAATGTTGATGTTGATGACGAGCGCATGCTTGTGGATAACGATTGGATCTTGGAGTTCGATCTGGCTCTAGCCAGGGGTTTTCTGCAGCGTGCCAACCTTAGCACGATCGACCTCAGCCCCGTTTTCCTTTTCGACCACGGCTACGCCACCTGGAATGGCTTCACTCCAAATGAGCTGGACCATAGATTGGCAGAACGACAAGAAATCATAGCACTCGCTGACCAGAACATGCACCAGTATCTAGCTGAAATCAAACGGTGGGGCTGTGAGCGGGCTCAGAAATTTCGTGAGGCCGGCTGGCGCAAGGCCCTGTCCTGCTGACTGTTTTCATCCATCAACAGTTCAATGAAACGCACCAATAGTCGGCTAAGGACCTCGGCGTCGCCAGCTGGCTCAAAGTGTTTGCCGTCAGAAGTTGGCCTGGTCTCCCTCAATTCCCTGGGTAACTCCAACTGCATACCTTTCGCTGGCGGGAGGTTAACTATATTGTTCGGGTTTCGACCCCTTATTCCTGGGGGAATGATCTCGGGGTCGGAAATCCACTCGTACTGAGGAAGAACCGGCCGGGCAATCTCGAGGAAACGCTGCACCATGGTTTGGTGCAGACCACCAACGTAGGCACAGTTCTGGTTGCGACCATGACCGTGTATTGAAATCGCCGCTTCTACATGATTGAGGAATCGCATAGCCAGAGGCCGATGCTCGTGCCCCAAGCCGTGACTCGGTCGGTGTAAAGAGAGATTTCCCGTTGCTCGCCGCCCCGCGTAAATGTAAAGGCTGCCTCCGCTATGATGGGCTACGAAACGCGCAATTTCCTCAGTGCCTGGTTCGATACCTCCTCCGTGAATGGCCAACAGGCCCAATGGACCCCGCAGACGAAGAAACTCGCTGGTGTCGCCCCGTTCACCCATAAAGACTATCCCCCAGACATTGCCACTTTCCTACGGAAAGCCAGCTCATTTTTTTGCAACTATACCAGAGAAGGCAGACTGAGCAAACCGGAATCAAATTGTAGTCATTTGTCGAATTATCACTCAACGAGTACAGTTGAGTTTTTCTGGATGGAGCGGTTCAATTCGCTAGTTGTACAAAGTCAAACTCCTTTAACCAACTGCGAAATTTCAACAAAAAAAATTAACTTTATGATATAATTATTAATGATATTATATTCTTAAATAGCACATGATCAAAAAGACCTATCACCCTAAAATCCATCGGAGCAAGCGCAAAAGGGGGCAACCCAAGAAGCGCATGGACCCGCAGGAGCCCCCCCGGTTTCGACCTAGGGCTTCGCGTCGGCTCAAACCGTTGCTTGACCGGATCGGCGTACCTGAAGCTGCCCCCTTTGTGCCAGATCCCTTTCAACAGGAGGCTGTCCTCGCCCTGGAGCAGAGCGATGTCCTGGTTACCGCCTCAACCGGCTCGGGCAAGACCTGGATTGCGCTCAAGGCTATGGAGAAGCTCCTGGCAAATGGTGGGCGAAGCTGGTATGCCTCTCCACTCAAGGCGTTGTCCAATTCCATGTATACGGAATTTTGCCACCGATTCGGTGAGGAAAACGTGGGAATTCTCACCGGAGACCGTAAAGAAAAGCCTCAGGCGCCTATTATTGTCGGTACCACCGAAATTCTTCGCAATCAACTCTACGACGCCATGTATCGGGGACAGAATCTTGGTGCGGAGCTGGTGGTCCTTGATGAGGCCCATTACCTGGGAGATGAGGATCGGGGGGTTGTCTGGGAAGAGGTAATGATTTATCTACCGCCGCAACTACGGCTACTGCTGCTCTCAGCCACTGTTTCCAATGCCAGCCAGATCGCAGGATGGCTGGAATGGCTCCGCAAAGTCCCTTGTCAGATCGTGGTCGCCCATGAACGACCTGTTCCCATCCACCCACTTTTCATGTTTCCCAATGGCGAGGTGACGCCACTCATCCAACAAAGCAGGATGGCCGGCAAGGTTCGCCGCTTTCTCCAGCGCAGCCCTCGAGCCGGGATCACCCCCCGGCAGGGCGTTGCCAACTTTTCCCAGATCATAACCGCACTTCGCTATCTTAACCTGTTGCCGGCGATCTTTTTCCTTAAGTCAAGAGCTGACTGCAACCGGGCGCTGCAGACGGCGCTGCCCCGAATTAGCCCTAATGAGGATGACGAATGGCGGCATCGCTTTCACCAACGGTTAAGCCAACTGCTGGCGACTCATCCATATCTAAAGAGACACCGTCAGCTCAAGGCTCTCCGCAGCGGGCGTGTGGCCGCCCACCACGGCGGCCAACTCCCCCAGTGGAAAGCACTGATTGAGACCATGATGAAAGAGGGAGAACTCGAGGCCATTTTCTCCACTTCCACGGTGGCTGCCGGTGTCAATTTCCCGGCTCGCACTGTGGTCCTTTCTCAAAGTGACCGCTTCAACGGGCGGGAATTTGTCCCGCTAAGTGCCACGGATCTGCTTCAAATGACCGGCAGAGCCGGTCGCCGAGGCATGGATCTGGTGGGCTTTGTCATGGTTCTGCCCGGACCTTATCAGGACCCGCGCCTCATTCTCGGCCTCCTGCACTCAACTCCTGAACCCATAGACAGCCAGATACAAATCAACTTCTCCATGGTTCTGAACCTGCTACTTTCCCACCAACCCGAAGAAATAAGGAAATTACTCAGTCGTTCCTTTGCAACCTATCAGAACTTAGAGCAGCATGGAGGTCTGCCCGAGGAGTTGCAGCAGCTAGAAAAGGATATTAGTGCAGAGCTCGGGGCAGCCGGGTGTGGCAACCTCGATAATGTATTGCGCACCTTGTCCAGAAAGCGTGAACTGGAGCACCAGTTCAGGGAAGCCCAGAGAGAACTCCGCCGGAACTGGGCCCCCCTCTCCAAACAGGCATACCTCAAACCCGGCAGGCTGTTTCGCGCCAAAAAGGGAGATCTCTATGTGACATGGCGTCAGGAGAGCCGCAACAGTCAACCCGGCGTCACTGCCATACGGGTTTGGCCACGAGTTCGCCTGCGTCGCGGCCGTCTGCGTAGACGCTGGTTTCGTCTGGAAAGGGTTGCCTCTGTGTTGGATGCTTGTATGGACCTGGACGGCTTGGATAAACCGGAGCACTGGTTAGAATCCCTGTACAGCAATCCTCTTGAGGACTACCCCCCCTTGGAGATCAAAGACCCCCTGCCCTCTCCAGAGCGAGAGACGTGGGAAGCCCTAAGAGAGCAAGTTGAAACCATCGAGACTGCAATTGCCGCACTCCCCTGTGGACAATGTCCACACCTGAGCCAATGCGAACCCAGAAAACGCAGCCGGTTTAGAGAACAGATCAACCGGGTCATGCGCGTGAGGAGTCGGCTGGATGAAGTGACGAATCGGCTCTGGCACGAGTTCAATCGATATTTTCACTTTTTGCAGAAGGAGGGTTATTTGGACCAGGCTGGCAGTCTGACCGTTGATGGAATCTGGGCATCTCAGCTGAGACTCGACCAACCCTTAATGGTGGCCGAGTCCATTCGCCGCGACGTTTTCCCTCATCACGATCCAGCGATGTTGGCCGGCCTCGTCGCGACTTTCGTCACCGATCGAGACAATCAAGGTGAGCCTCTGGAGCGACTGAACATGCTGCATCCAGCTCTGGGGCAGGCCTTCGCTGGAATGGTCTCGGCGTTGCACCCCCTGCGCAGGCGACTGCGGCAGCAGGGCTTTGCGGTAAATCCTCTATCCTTCTGGCCAGCGGCCACCATATATACCTGGGTATCAGGATCTAGCTGGGAGGGACTAGTGGAAATTTCTGGCCTGGACGAAGGAGATTTGGCAATGCTCGTTTACCGCACGGCAGACAGTCTCCGCCAACTGGAAGGGCTTGCCCGGACTCATCCCTCCCTTGCCGCCAGTGCCACCGAAGCAATCCAACGTCTGTTGCGAGAGCCGGTGCTTGTTCCAACCTAGGCAAGAAGCAGCTGGTGGCGAGCAGCAAATCGTAAGCGGTGAAGGAAAACAGCTCAGCATACAAAGAAAAACCGCTGACCGCTGACCACAAGAGAATAGCACCGCGGACCGACCGCTCATTGCTTGGTCCTGAATCGCTTGTCGCCCACCATCTCTCTCAGTTATGCTTCCTCGGAGTCTCTTTTCTTAACAATCACTTCCTGCACATCCAGAGTAATGGGACTCGACAGGTACATGCTCACCGCTCGCACTACGAGTTCTTTCAAGGTGATCCCCTCAAAAGCAGCGCGAGATTTAGCCTGTTCGTGTAATTCATCCGAAAAACCCTTGAGACTCAGAGTTCCCATGCGAACGCCCTCCAAATTTCCACTCAAGACTATATTTCTATCAGGGGCAAGAGAAGAACGCAAGAAAAAGATTTCCTCTTCTGCTCCCGTCGAAGAGGATCAACTAGTTGAAATTCCATAGCAAAAAACCCGGACCCCGAGCGCCCGGCTTTGGCGCCACCCCAGAGGGATGAGGTCAACCGTTTATGCCAGCCGGAATGATGGAGTGGTGGAGTATTGCAAAATATCAAATTCCAACCACCAAATCTCAGGGTCTTGGGTGTTCCGCCGGAGGCGGATCAGGTTTTAGTTTGAGCAAGAGAAACCTCTGAAACCCGAACACTGAAACCTGAGTCATTGTGATTTGAAATTTCTGTTCTTCCACTACTCCAGTACTCCAACACCACTAAACATCTTTACTGACAAAGCCATTGAACTCTGGCCATGAGGACCAGGTTTTCGATGTTCAATAAAATGGCACGTATTTTGCTGTACGATATTTGTATGTGGTTTCTCCCCCCGAAAAAGGTTAGACAAACAGACCGGTTGTTTGCAAATATTTGCGGCCTCCTATTCGTTGGCGCCGGATCTCTCTGGGGCGTCACCGTAGGGTCCTGGCTGCTCGGTAGCATGGGCGGTGTCCTGGGACTGATGTTAGGAGCTCTGTGGGGCTTCCATGTGGCGGAAGGCTGCGCTTTCTTACTGGAAACCCGGAAGAACGGTGACACTGAAGCTTTTGAGCGGATGACAACTCTCGCTCATTCAGAAGAAATCCTTTTGTCCGGCTCAAGATGGCCTCGGCTTTCCCGCATCTTCGGCCGCAAGCCGGCTAGCTTATCCCCGCCTGACTCCTATGATTCCTGTAACCTGGAGGAAATTCACCGCCGTCTCAGAACAGTCAATTCCCATCTCTGGAGAGAGTTGCGCACAGGCGTTTTCTCTAGTTGTCACGCAGGTCTCTACAGCGTACGACTCAACAACTCGGAAGAAAGTCTAGATTGGCGAGAAGTAAATCGCAGAACGGTCGCTGCCCTGCACAGATTCGAAACAGCCACGACCCATAAAGAGCGGCGCGCCAGCCTTGTCGAAGCAATTGACCGAATTGGCCAGAAGGTGCAACTTGTTCAAAAAGCTGCTCTGCGCAAAGCAGACAGGCTCAGTTTAGAGGAAGAACAAGAACTTCAAAAGAATCAAGCAGAACTCTGGTGCCTCTCCCGCCTTGAACGTCTATCTTCTCCCTAGCCCGATGTTTATCGAGAGGCAATCAGCAGCCAGGAGTTAGAATCCAGGAGATCCGGTGAAGCGACACCATTGGGTCATCTGCTTCGCGTCAGGAGGCCTCGCCGTCACTATGCTGCGCTGTCATTAGGTCGAGAGTATATATGTGATCACCATTAACAGCAACGCTATCTGTGATCCAGTCACCTAACGACATAATGACCCCATGACGATGAATGACGGCGAAGCTTATTGACCTAACCCTCCGCTTTGTGTTTGATGAGCTCTGCCTCAAGCCTTTCCTCATACCGTATACATTCTGACTGCTCCCTCCTTCCCTCCAGTTCCTACCGGCAAAGCCAACTGATCCTGACCTGCATGATCTCAGAAATATGACCTGTCGTAAATCCAGCAATTTGAGTTATATGACACATCAACCTCAAAGTTGTTTCCGCTTTTTGCCACCATGGGTATAATGGGTTGTGGTCGATAAGCAGTAAGTGATTCATGAAACATCCGGGCCAAGCATTGACAGGGACTCTATGAGCATAGGACCCAATGTTTAGAATAGCTTATGCAGGGGAAAACTGTGCCGAGATTTGATGGAGACATCCTAATCGTCGGTGGAGGCATCATTGGCCTCACCATCGCCCAGGAACTGGTCCGAAACGGCTACGAGAACATCATTGTCATTGACAAAGAGAAGGATTTGGCAAAACACGCCTCGGGTCGTAACAGCGGCGTGCTGCATGCAGGCATCTACTATGCACCGGACAGCCTGAAAGCCAAATCATGTTTGCGTGGCAATTTTCTCATGCGGGCCTACTGCGAGGAAAAGGCGCTACCGCTGCTGGAAACAGGTAAAGTGATAGTCACGAGGAACGAGGATGAAATTCCCATTCTAAAAGAACTCTACCAACGGGCGACTGCCAACGGCGCCAAGGTAGACCTTATCGATGAACACCAACTCGATGAAATCGAGCCCAACGCCAGAACCTGTGAGAATGCCCTCTATTCTCATCACACCGCGGTGGTTGACCCCAAGAAGGTTGTGCTAGGCTTGAAAACTGACCTTGCCGCCACTGGCAAGGTCAAGTTCCTGTTAGACTGCGCTTTCCAGGGGACAAGGGGGAGTTCGACTGCCGTTACGAGCCGTGGCGAGGTTGGATTCCGCAATTTTGTCAATGCGGCCGGTGCGCATTGCGACCGGGTAGCGCGGGCCTTCGACGTAGGTTTGCACCTGCGTATGATTCCTTTCAAGGGTATCTACAAAAAGCTGAAACCCGACAAGTCCCACTTGGTGCGGGGGAACATTTACCCGGTTCCGGACATCCGCAACCCCTTTCTCGGCATTCACTTTACCCGGAATGTTTACGGTGAGGTGTACCTCGGACCAACTGCCATACCCGCTTTGGGTCGAGAAAACTACGGCATGCTGCAGGGAATCAATGCGGAGGGGCTGAAGATTCTTTACCGGGATGCAGTTCTATTTTTTGCAAACCCGAAGTTCAGGGATGTGGCTTTGCGGGAGCCGAGGAAATATTTTTCCCAGTTTTTCTTCACAAGTGCGGCAGAACTTGTGAAACAAATGGATCCTGCAGATATCGAGCCTGCGGAAAAAGTCGGTATTCGGGCCCAGTTGGTAGACTGGGAGACTAAAGAACTGGTGATGGACTTTCTGGTGGTGCATGAAGGGAACAGCATTCACATCCTCAACCCGGTCTCCCCTGCCTTCACAAGTTCCATGGATCTCGCCCAAAAGGTAGTGCGCGAATATCTCGCATAGCTTGCTATTCTTGATGCCGGAGCTGGAATTCAAGCACCGCAATGGTACCGTCGTCATCCGTCGATGCCGAAAAATAGACATTTGGGTCAAAATCTTCCGGACCGGGATCGAAGACGACGCCTCGACTGGCCAGGCCGTCCGCATCCCCACCGCGCACTTTGAAGTTGACGATACGCTGCTCAGTGCTGGCGGCTTTCTTTCTTGGGTGTTGGGAAGTGCCGGACCCGGGGGATTTGAAGGGTTCGGGACCCTGATGTCCGGCCAGGATACCTTGGACCGTGTGAACTCTGAGTTCGGCCTCGACCGCCACATAGAAGGATTCCTTTCCCACCTCGTTGTCAAAAATGAACAGGCCGGGACTCGGTGGAACGACGTAAGGAACCTTGGCGCGCACATGGTTTGAAGCGGTGATCTCCCCATTAGTCTGTGGTTGAGGCCAGAGTACCTGCAGTTCGCCACCCGGCGACCGGTGCAGAATGGTAAGCCAGCCATCACGGCTCGATGCAATCTCGAACCGGAACCTGTCCCCGGATCGGAATATGTGGTCGATACCGACGTGGCGGGAGCGACCGTCCTTCAATAACAGTATGGACACACGCCCCACCACTTCGTCCCTCCGCTTACTCTTCTCTTCGCCCAGAAAAACCCCCCGCAATCGATCCGGTCCCGCCGAGTTGCTCCTCTCAGATTTATGGGCCTGAGTTGATGGCGACGCCCAACTCTGAGGGGAGCCCGTCGCAGAAATCCAGGCGACAGTCAGGCTCATCGCCGCAATTATTAGCACCAACCTGCCGTGCATATAACTCCCCCCTGTCTTCTTTGACCATAGCGATTACCCTCGGGCGAGACGCGCTCGATGCTTTGCCGCGACGTATTTTCTTCATACTGTGGCTCCATGGGTCGCGCCCGATAGCCGATAACCACAAACCCCTTGGCCGAGATCACAGTCTTTTTCTCGTCGTCCGCTGCCAAGTTGATCTCAAGGCCGCCTTGTCGACCGCGCTCACCCCCAACGCTGGCCAGAGTCTGTTGGAGTTCATTCTTAAAAACCGCGCGCGCTTCCGCGGAGGAGTCTACCTTCCAACGCACCTCGAAAGCGAGAGAATCGGACACTACGGCCTCGACAACTACGGCAAACCAGGCAATTTTATCCCCGTCGTCCAGTGTCTGCCTCAGGGCCTCCACGCACTTTTCCGAAAACCTGCCGGAAAGGTCCGCCCTGGCGATTGTCTGGACCCGGGTGTTCTCCAGCTTCAGGCTGTAATCCGCCACCGCCTTGCTCTCAACCCTCAACTTTGGCAGCAGTCTAACAAGCATGCTGGGTTCGAGACTGAGCGACGCCGAGGAACCGCCGGCATATTCCGGGAGCGCAAAGTAGGACTCTCTTAGCTCCGCGTCCGGAAAGCAATCTGAACCCCAGAGGAAGAGGAGAGGCGAAAGGAGTTGCCGTTCGGGTCGATCCACCCCCCCTTCCATCACCTGGATCACGTTTCCAGGCCGGTAAATGCCCGAGAGCCCGACGTTAGCGGTATAACCTTGTTCATTCAGGATACGGAAGATGTCGCTGAGGCCCCGGTCTTGCTTGACAAAAAAAGCGACGTATAAACCATAGGCGACCATCAATACGAGTATTCCCAGCACGATCCAAATGAGCTTGACCCGGCCAGCAGCCTCGCCATGGTCCAGCGGTGCATGTTGCTCAGAAAGGCGCTGTTTCTTCATGCTTCATGTTCCGTTAGAGATCCACCCCGATTTGGGATTTGCGATCTCAGATTTTGCATTTAGAATCGAAGTTTCAAGAGACGCCATTACCAATTGTTTATGGGTTTCTAGTATGCTTATGGCCAATCTTAATGGCATAGTCTCCGATATCAACTTGCTGATGAACTACAACCGACAATCCACAATCCGAGATCCGCAATCCACCCTCATCTAACACGCCCGTCTTCATGCTCTCGCAACGGAGATTCATGAAATGTGCGGATTAGGGGGATGGTCTTTCCGATTCAAATTTTGTGAGAACCTTCTTGGTCAATATTTCTAGCTCCAAGTTCACTGAATCCTGATATGTACTGATGCTTTGTGCTCGATTTACATGATATGTCTTCTTGTTGTTAAGATCGACCAAAAACACCTCGATAGGGTCAAGTTCTGTTTCACCTACAGACTTATCACGCCCGGCTATGTAGTAGAGCAGAACCACATCGACATTCAACTTTGCCCCAATTTCGTATATTAAATCAGTATTCAACTCAGATTTTGACCAGAATCCTCCTTTTATCCACATCTCGTCAACAGTACGCTCGTTTATCAAAGAATTGCTTATTGCTTTGGTTTCATAGTTCTTGCCGAGATCATAATATGAAAAAACTGGATCGAACGAGTCCGCATTTTCAATAGCTTTCTTGAGCGAGTCCAGCACATTATCTTTGAAAAAAATAGCTGATCCTCTCAATCGCCACGGGAAAACAGCCAGTTTGTAACGGGAGTCCGGAGGGGATTGCGTCGTCTGAAGTACTTCATTTCTTAGGTCATCGTGCAAGCGAGCTGGTTCTGCACGCCTGTCGTCACTGGAGATGGAGGCCAGCTCTACCTTTTCTTGCGCTTCACCACCTTTGGTCTTCGCATTCTCCATATCTGGTTGGACTTCAGGGTTGTTTGTTGTTGCCAAGAAAACAAAATCGCCCTTGTCCAGTTTCGGATCTCTGATCTTCCCGTACTGAGGATGCTGCGCTGGATTGTACTCGGGAACTTTGGTCTTTAGATATAAGGCAAGCTCCTCTCCAGTGATGTACCCATCAGGTATGGGTTGTGGTGCGCGGCCTTCCAGCAAATCAAGAAACGCTTGCTTGAAAACACTGTAGTCAGGCACCGGCTCGTTGGCTCTACCTGCGGTGATAAATTGTCTCACCGGATATCGGACACTATCCGAAATGGCATTTGGCGCCACCCCAGACCTGAGATTCAAAATCGTTCCCGAAAAACAACTATCGAACATGAACAGTGCGTGTTTTGATTGAATCAACTTGGCCTGAGTCACTAGAGTTTGCATGTCGACGCTCGCAAGACTAAAGCTCACAAGATCTTTTCCGGGCAATGGGGCGTCCACCATGACCAAAAAACCCATTTCCTCGCCATTGGCCATCGTCTGGGTGTGGCCATGCCCTGCATAATAGAAAAGAAGCCGATTGTCTCTATCCTCTCCATGTGTCAGGATAAACTCACCGAAAACCCTGTTGAAGGCGGGCCGGGTAAGATCGGTTTCAAGGGTTACCTTGAAGCCTTGTCTCTCAAGCGCCGACGCGACCTCGTTGACATCTCTGAGAGCACCTGGTAGTGGATCCCACCCATTTCTATAGTTTCCATTTCCGATGAGTAGAGCGTAGGAGTCCCGGTAAAGAATGGTAGTTTTTGCCCTGGGCGTCTTGAGTTCAACCTTGATGCCACGCGTGTCGCCAGGGCCAGGAACAGTGGTGGTCACCACGGCGTTCAAGAGAGAAATGATCACAAAATATCTAAGCTTTCGCATTTCAAATTCCTTTTAATATTAAATTAATAGGGATTTAAGTCATGTTAGGTCTCCTGAAGACCTTTTTCAAGGGGGAGGTGCGTTTTTCTGGGGGGATCTATTTTGGGTAAGTCCAGTCTTGGCCCGGAAATTTCACGATTCGACCGCTTTAGGATCTCAGATTTTAGATTGAAGGATCGCTAATGGCAGACTGGGTATTGAGTAAGAAAAGAAGGTACCTTTATGGAGCTAAAGATATAAGGAAATCAGAGAACCACAAGAGCAACAACGTACCCGACTCCACCTAAGTGGTCCAATTCATAAATACGCTGGCATTCGGCCGCCAATGCATTCCGCCCAGCAGCGTTGCTCGTCGGTTAAATACT
>Ga0209536_100011622_pt1 | contig 12874 bp, 11 predicted proteins | sample DeeMarSeWOR28_12_FD_187461 | JGI IMG/M metagenome (GOLD analysis project Ga0209536, IMG submission 187461) | Marine sediment microbial communities from White Oak River estuary, North Carolina - WOR-2-8_12 (SPAdes) (version 2) | ecosystem: Environmental > Aquatic > Marine > Intertidal zone >...
AAGAATCATGCCTTTATGAACAATCTCATCCGCAGCGATCTTGGCTATGCCCACGAGCAGATAAATGATATCGCCGTGGCGGTGTCCTATTTCGAGAAAATTGCTGAAAATCCGGAGCCGATTTTGCGTGATGAGGCCCTTTTCAATTTAGGGGTGCTGTATGAGAAATCAGGGAATCATCAAAAAAGCGCGGATGCGTTTCAACGGATTATCACCGAACATCCGGATTCAATGTATATCGAGATTGTGAAAGAACGATCAGGATAGTTGGGCTTCCACAAGTTTCACTGTTTTGAGCTGATGTCCAGATTATATTTCTTTAACTTTTGGTTCAACCCGCTTTTCCCGATCCCGAGCAATTCGGCTGCATGGACCTGGACGTTATCGGTCATTTTTAAGGCCCTCTCAATCAATGCCTTTTCAATCATCGCCAGGGTGTCATAAAGCTTGGCATCTGCGGGAATTCCTTCAAGATGCAGGGTGTTATGGACATTGTCCTTAAACCCCTTGGGTAGATCTGAGACCCTGACCGTATCCCCCGGACAAAGGATCATCACCCGTTCGATAACGTTTTCAAGTTCGCGCACATTTCCGGGCCAGCTATAATCATAAAAAAGACGGTCAACTTCCTGATCAACACCGCTGACAGGGGTATTGGATTTGCGCTCGCCTGAATATTTTTCAATAAAATGATTGACCAACAGCCGAATATCCTCTTTGCGTTCCTTCAATGATGGCAAAACAATATGCACCACATTTAAGCGATAGAAAAGGTCTTCACGGAACCGTCCCTTGGCCATCTCTTCTTTTAAATTTTTATTGGTTGCCGTAATGATGCGAATGTCCACCGAAAGCGGACGCACGCCGCCGACCCGTTCGATGACCTTTTCTTGCAGCACCCGCAGCAGCTTTACCTGCAGATTGGGTGAGAGCTCACCGATTTCATCCAGAAACAGGGTTCCCCCGTCGGCCAACTCGAAGCGGCCTTTTTTCATCGCAACCGCCCCGGTAAAGGCCCCTTTTTCGTGGCCAAACAATTCGCTTTCGAGCAAGCTTTCAGCCAGGGCTGAACAATTGACGGCCACAAAAGGTTTGTCGCGCCGAGGGCTGTTGAAATGAATGGACTTGGCGACGAGCTCTTTGCCAGTGCCACTTTCCCCTTCGATCAATATCGTGGCATTGGAAGGTGCCACCTTTTGGATGGTTTCAAAAACATCTTGCATGGGTTTACTTTTTCCGATGATATTGTCGAAACGATACCGGGACATCACCGTGTCACGCAAGCGCCGGTTTTCCTTGATGACCTGATAAACCGAGATGGCTTTTTTGACATAAATGATAAGCCGTTCGTTGTCGAAGGGCTTTAGAATATAGCTGTAAGCACCTTTTTGCATCGCTTCCACCGCTTTGTCTACAGTGCCATGTGCGGTCATCATTACCACCGGAAGCTCTGGATCAATGGCCTTGATATGTTCGAGTAACTCAATGCCGTCCATAACCGGCATCTTCATGTCTGTTAACACCAAATCTAGATCGGAGGTCTTTTGAATATCCAAAGCCTCCTGGCCGCTGAGCGCTGTCAAGACCTCAAAACCTTCCTCTTCTAAGATGGCGGTTAATATGGTGAGGTAGTTTTTTTCATCATCGACAATCAGGATGGTTTCCATGACCTTTTCCTTTATGCATTCGGCACAGTATTATGGGCTTCACCGGAATTCGGTTCGGGCTTCATTACAGGCAACTCGATGGTTACCCGGACACCTCGAACGGGACGGTTGGATATCTGAATGCTACCGCCATGGGCTTCAATGATATTTTTGACGATGCCCAGCCCAAGACCCGATCCTTTTTCTTTGTTGGTAAAAAAGGGATCCCATATCTTTTCCATGATATCTTCCGAAATACCCCGACCCTCATCATCAAAGTGAATTACGACAAAATTTTCGTTGGAACCGACGTCAATTTGAATTCTGCCGCCGTCCGGCATGGCCTGCATGGAGTTAATCAAAATGTTCAGAAAAGACTGATACAGCATCGAGGCATCCGCCATGATTTCAGGTAACGGATTTTGATAATTGTTCTTGATGATGTAACCCTGTTCCTTTATCTGCGGCGCGAGGTAGGTTAGATTTTTCTCAACAACTTCGTCGATGCGGCAAGGAGCCAATTTCGGGCTCCTGGGTCTCGCAAAATTAATAAAATCGGTGATAATCTGATTTAAGCGACCGGATTCTTCAATAATGATATCCGGAATCGTACTTGCCGGGTCGAATTTAATCACCTTCTTCTTTAACAATTCCGCCGAGCTTTGGATAATTCCAAGCGGATTGCGGATCTCATGCGAAATTCCGGCGGCCATCTCACCGATGGCGGATAATTTTTCCGCCCGGCCCAAACGCTCCTTGAGCCGCAGACGCTCCATAGCCCGTTTTTGGATAATGCCTTCACCGCGTTTTACCACGTATATCAATACCACCAGAAGCGCTCCCATGAGTGCTGTACTCGTGATGACGGCCAAAACCTGAGTTTTAAAAATATTCTTATAGGCCCTGGATAAATCTTGCTCAATTTCGACAACGCCAAGAACGTCACGGGTGAATGAGCCAAGCGGCTTCTCCCAGCGCAGGGGAGCAAAGGTAATTAATCGAACCTCTTTGGGAAAACCGAAAAGGATCTGCAAAAAATTGCCACGTTGGATTAATTTCGACGTCGATTTGCCTGCCACCGCACGCTGATAACCTGTGCCGCCATATTTCTTGCGGCCAATCATATCTGCGTCAAAGCTATAGGATATAATATTATCCATACTGTAAATATTGAGCGCTTTGACTTTAAAACTATGCAAGGTACTGCGCACAACATTGTCCATACGTTCGAATTGTTCTTTGTTGCTTAACTGAATCTTGCCATATCGCAAGCCAACCGGAATAATAAATTGCAGAACCACCTGATGGTTAAGATTCTCAATCAAAACATGGGCATAGTCCTCACTGTTTTTACGCTGCATCGATCTGACCCAATGTGTGTTGAGCATCGAAAGCACGATGATGACCAAAAAAATGACGATGATACCGGTAAACGTAAAATACTTCACCAACCGGAATGGCTTGATTCTTTCCTCGGGTGGTTTGGTGTTCATAATCTATTCCTATAAAATCCAATAGTTATCCATTGATGGCTATATGGAAACAGATACGTAAAGTCAAGTCAAAGCTATTTTTTTGTCGTCAATTATATGCACCTAATTTTTCAAATAATTGACGGTCGCCGAAAAACCTGAGGCCTGAAACCAATACAGCCCAGCCTGCCTAACATCTTGTAATAGCGTAAGATATTTAAAATATATTGAAAATATTAAAATTATCGTCTATAATAATTTTTAGCTTTTCGATTTAAACATTTTGGCGCAAAACTTGCAACAATTCTATTTTCCGGATCAGCGATGGAGGGCAGGTGAATTCGACCGGCATTGTCTTCCAAATTTAAATCAATCGGTACCAAAACCAATATCTCTTAGAAGCCAATGGCGGGGCTAAACGCCCTGCTTTTTTTAAACCCCATATATGGTAATTAAATAAAAAAATAACACAATATAGTGTAACTGATTGGAATTATATATAATTTATATACAATTAACTTGACTTAATTATAATTATATGTAATTAAATAAAATATCAACGATTAACGATTCATTGTGATTCGTTAGATCGTCAGATTGTGGAAGAAAATATGTTCACCGATGCTCAGCTGATGGAAACAGAGCCTATGAGCAACAAAAACCGTTTAAAAGAAACTAGAGAATCGCTCCTGATGAGCAAGGCCGAACTTGCCAGAGAAGCGAAGGTTTCTCCGATTACGATTGCGCGAATCGAAAAAGGGATGCCCTGTCGTATGGAAACCAAACGCAAGCTTCTATTGGCGCTGGGGCTAAAACTAACAGAAAAAAACAAAATTTTTAAGGACTAAACAAATCAAATGCTTTTCGGGAAAAAAGATCACCTCGTCGGCCTGGATATCGGCTCAAGATCTCTGAAAGCGGCGGAAATTGAAGATTCAAAACGGGGGCGAAGCTTAAAACGCTTTGGTATCACGGAAGTTCCCCCGGGGGCAATTGAGGACGGAACCATCAATGACCCCGAAGCAGTCGCTGAATCTATTCGCCAGTTATTGAAGGCTTACAACATCAAAGAACGCAATGCAGCGATATCCATCGGTGGCTATTCGGTAATCGTAAAAAAGATTACCGTGCAAACGATGGATGAACAACAGTTGCAGGACACCATCCATTTTGAAGCCGAACAATATATCCCCTTTGATATCAGTGACGTAAATCTCGATTTCCAAATCCTGGGTCAAAACGAAAGCAATCCAAGCCAGATGAATGTTTTCTTGGTAGCCGCCAAAAAGGAAATGGTCAACGATTACGTCAATCTTGCAAATCTCGCCGGACTTAATCCCTGCATCGTCGACGTTGAAGCATTTGCGTTGCAGAACACCTTCGAAGTCAACTATGATGCCAGTAATGAAAATGTGGCCTTGATTGACATCGGGGCCAGCAAAACGTCCTTGAACATTTTGAAGGGCACATCTTCCGTTTTCATGCGCGATGTTTCGCTGGGATGCTCGCAGATCAATCAAAAAATTGTTTCATTAATTGATTGCTCCTATGATGAGGCCGAACATCTAAAATACGGGCAAGACACGGAGCGCATTTCCGCAGAAGATTTAACAGGTATTGTGTCATCGGTTGTGGCAGACTGGTGCACCGAAATTCGGCGTGCCCTGGACTTTTTCTACTCCACTTACCCCGATGACCAAATCAAAACGATAATTCTCAGCGGCGGTGGTGCCAATATCAACGAATTTCGTGAATTGCTGGCTGTTGAAGCATCAGCTGAAGTGAATACCATTAATCCATTTAAAAATATTTATGTCGATGACGAACGTTTCGATACGGAATATATGAAGAAAATCGCACCCCAGGCTGCCATTAGCATGGGCCTTGCCATGAGAAGGGTGGATGACAAATGATACGAATTAATCTGCTGCCTTTTCGGGCCGCACGCAAAAAGGAAAACATCCGTCGTCAGGTGTCAATCTTTGTTTTAAGTCTGATTCTGGTACTGTTGGGCTTATTTGGCTTCAATCACTACCTTGGCTCACAAATCGACGAGCTAAATGATGAAATCAAGAGAGCCAACACCGAACTAAATAAATACAATGAAATCAACCAAGAAATCGCTAAAATCAAAAAGACACTTGAAAATCTGAAAAAGAAAATGGATGTGATCAACACACTGGAGCTCAGCAGGCATGCTCCGGTGCGCCTGATGGATACACTGACCAAAACGGTGATTGCCAAACGCATGTGGTTTACCCACCTGGAAGATCAGGAAAAATCGGTAAAAATTGATGGTGTTGCACTGGACAATAAAACAGTTGCCGATTTTATGGTTCGCTTGCAAGGTTGCGGACTATTCACAAGTGTCAACCTAAAGACACTGAAACACAAAGAGTTTGAGGGCAATAACCTGAAAGAATTTAAAGTAACCTGCGATAAGGTCACCGTTCAAGGTCCTGAACAAGAAGAAGAACCAGCCACTTCAAAGGCCAAAACATAATGGATACATTAGAACTTTCTTCTCAGAGCAAACTGGAGGCTTTTTTCGAAAGTATAGAAAACCTCTCCAAGGCCCAACGAATGCTCATATCTGTAGGGATATTTGCGGTAATCATCGGGTTATTTGTTTACCTGTTATATATGCCCAAATTTAGCGATATTGACAGATTAAGCAAAAAGCTCGAAACCCTTGAAAAGAAAGTAGCGTCCGCCAAGCGTAATGCGGCTTCATTAAAAAAGTTTCAAGCCAAGATGAAGGAAGCCGAAGCACAATTTAAGGCAGCGATGCGCGCACTGCCTGAAAAAGGCGAGATCCCATCCCTGCTTACTCACATTTCCAAATCAGGGCATGATGTAGGACTGGAATTTTTGCTGTTTGAACCGAAACCCGAAATCCGCAAAGAATTTTATGCCGAAATTCCGGTAGCCATAAATGTAAAAGGCGGCTATCACGATATGGCCATGTTCTTTGATCGGGTTTCACGGTTGTCCCGGATCGTTAATGTAAAAAATATCACCATGGGTCGGGAAAAGGAAGGGGAGGATCTGAACACCGTGTGCACGGCAGTAACTTATAAGTTTGTTGAGCCTCCCCCGAAAGAGAAAGCCAAGACGACAATCAAGACGACAACCAAGAAGAAAAAATAGACCTCCTGTAAAGACGACGAACTGCGCTATTATGAAAAAAAACCTAGCTCTTATTCGCAATTTAGTCTGGCTTATCTGCGTGTTAACTTTTGCATGGAGCTGTGAGCAGGCATCAGGGCCGCCGCCGAAGCCAAAAGTTGTTCGCAAAAAAATTATTGCCGATAAGGATAAGACCGTCGCAAGTCGGCAGGTCGAAAAGACGCCGCCTGTCAAATCTCAACCGAGCACTCAGCCGCAGCCGGTGACGACATCCCCAAAAAGTCAAGCGCCCATAGAGCCTGCACCCAAACCGAAAGCGGCAAGTCCAGCGGTGATTGCCAAAAGGGATGAAAACGTATCTGCACAAAGCCCGACAGCGCAGCCTGGAGAGGCCAAAAAGCCTGCGATCCGACCAACATCAGATATCTCTGTTCCAGAACAACCGGTGAAGCAGGCTAAACCACCTAAAGTGGCTGCGACAAAAGCTAAAGAGGCCCCGGATGAGATATCTTCAGATACGAAAATGGCTGCTATTGAATCACCCCGCTATAACGCACAAGGCCGGATAGATCCGTTTGAGCCGTTATTTAAGAAAAAGCGGGGGGAAGCCAAAGTCTGGAGGCCAAAACGAGGACAGCGCGTTCCGCGTACACCGCTTGAAAAAATCGATTTGGGCCAACTCACGCTGGTGGCAATTGTAACGGCCAGAAGCGGAAACAAAGCCATGGTGGAAGAATCCTCCGGAAAGGGATATGTCATCGAAAAAGGCACCTATATCGGCACCAATGCCGGCAAGGTGGTGAATATCGATATGAATAAGGTTACAGTGAAAGAAGAATTCGAAGATGACATGGGCAACATTAAAGTTCGTGATACCGAGTTAAAACTTCTGAAGCCTCCTGGAGAATTTTAAGATGATTAACCAACTTAAACAATTTTGCACGTATATTATTCTGATCTTTTTCGTTATCAGTCCTCTAATACTGTTGCATGGATGTGCTTCTCATAAAGCTGCGGAAGGAAAAGCCGAGGGGCAAAAACGAATAACGGAGATCGTCACCCACGATGACGGAAAGTCAACCACGGTAACCATATCCGGAAACCAGATGTTGACCTACACGTCCATTAAGCAGATTTTCCCATTGGGCGTGCTCTTCCATTTTCCTGAAACCGCTCTTGATAATATCCCAACGGATTATACACCAGCCGATGACACGATCATCACCACCATCAAGGCTACAGAAATAAAAGAAGATGACGAGACCACGACCTCACGAATTTTTATTTCATTAAAAAAGGATGTGCCCTACGATATCACCCCGGGAGACGCCGGTCTGCACATTGCGTTCCCCAAAACCGCAGTGGTGGCTTCTGCACAAGAGTTACCACCAACTGAAGAAAAACCTTCAGCGCCAGTCGTCAAAAAAACTGTTGCGGAGGCCACCCGCATAAAATCGGTTGCCGCCACCCCGCTTCAAAAAAATATCGTCATCAATGTCAGCGCCGATGGTACCATAAAAAATATCAAGTCCTTTACCATGGACAATCCCCCGCGGATCGTCGTTGACCTGTATAAAATCAAAAGCCCCTATTCCAAAGAGCAGCGCATTGCGGTGAAGTCCAAGTGGTTGAAACAGGTGCGTCATTTTGGTCATCCGGATAAAGTCAGAGTGGTACTCGATACTTACAAACCCTATCTCTCCAAATATTCGACCACCCCGGTTGACAGTGGACTCCTCATTCATGTGGGCACAGTCCCCGCCAAACCGGCAGAACAAGCACAGGCCCCGATGGTTGCGCAAGCGCCAAAACCAGCCGAGCCTGATAAAAAAGAAGCCAAGGAAGCCGAGGTCACCGCTAAAAAATACGACAAACCCGCCTGGGTCAACCGCATTGATTTTTCCAGCGAGGAAGCCGGAAAATCTGCACTGATTATCGGAACAACCCGGCCGGTCAAATATGAGATCAAAAAAGTGGCCGATAGGCGGGTGCAACTTCGCCTGTTTGATACCAGCTTGCCCGAATACCGTAAACGGGCTCTGATCACCACGCGCTTTGAAAGCGCCGTGGACCGCGTAACCCCGACTCAGCCGGCAAAGAAAAATGAATCATGGTTTAACATTGAAATGCGCGAGGCCGTGCCGTATGTTGTCAGCCAAAAAGATAACGTTATCCGCGTCAATTTTTCAGCTTCAAAAATCCCGCCCAAACCCTATGAGGATGCCGATCTGCCGGCCTGGAAAAAGGTTCTCGCCGAAGGTGAAGCCGCCCCTGCACCGCAAAAGCAACCTGCAACGGCAGAAAAACCCGCACCCATTAAAAAGCAAGAGGTCGTAACTCGGCAAAAGCAACCCGAAAGAGTCTCAAGACCCCCTCAAGATGAAACGATTTTAGCGGAAACGCCTCTCGAGGGGGGAATAGATGTATCCGAGAGGAAAGAAATTGATTATGATATAGAAAGCCAAAAAAGGGTAGATTTGTATACCGGAGAAGAAAAACAGGTCGATATTTATGGTGAAAGAATTGTTCGGAGATACACCGGCGAACCGATTGCCCTGGATTTTTATGAGACCGACATTAAAAATGTTTTTCGCATCTTAAAGGAGATCAGTGGCAAAAATTTCGCGGTTGACAAAAACGTCACCGGTAAAGTCACCCTGGCCCTTGAAGAGCCGGTGCCCTGGGACCAGGTGCTCGATCTTATTCTGAAGATGAATCAGCTGGGCAGAGTTTGGGAGGGAAACATCATCCGGATTGCCACCTTAAAGACCATGGAATTGGAAGAAAAACAAAGGCGGCTGAAATTGGAGGAGGAGAAAAAAAGAAGAAAAGAGGAAGCCCTCGTCACGGCCTTTTATCGGATTAACTATGCCAACGCACAAACTGTGGTGGATACACATATTCGTCCGCTGTATGAGCCTCGCGAAGGTGCCAAGGAAAAAGAGCGCGGTTCGGTAACCGTGGATGAGCGCCTGAACATGATAATTGTCACCGGAACTCCCTCACTGGTCAAACGCGCCAAAGAAATCATTAATCGTATCGACCTGGTAACACCCCAGGTCATCATTGAGGCCCGTGTGGTTGAAGCCAACAGCACCTTTTCTAGAGATCTGGGTTTTGATTGGGGAACGACCACCCTGGGGGAATTTGCTCTGGGTGATGTTCTCGGCATCGGTCCCACCACATTCCGCGCCGCTAATTTACCGGAAGGTGATCCCACGGCCATTTTGGGTTTCAACTTTGCCACCCTCGGTAACGGAACATCCTTTGAGATCCTCAATGCCCAGCTGGTTGCCAGCGAAATTGAAGGCGTCACCAACATTTTATCTGCACCAAAAGTTGTCACCCTCAACAACGTTCAGGCTACCATAAAACAGGGCTTTGAGGTGCCGTACCTGGAACGCGATTCTTCCGGTAATGCCACGGTGCGGTTCAAAAATGTGGATTTGTTGCTGAAAGTAACTCCCCAGGTGACCTTTGATAATCGCGTCGCCCTGGATATATTCGTGACCAAAAACGATATCGTGGATCCAACCGCTCCCCAGCCGGCCCTGTCAACCAATGAGGCCTCAACTAAAATCTTAATGGATGACGGGGAAACGATCGTGATCGGTGGTATCCTGAAATCAACCCAAAACTGGGCGGAAGATAGAATCCCCGGATTGGGAAATTTGCCGGGTCTGGGCTGGCTCTTTAAAGCCCAGGAGCGGGATGACGATAAAAATGAACTTTTAATCTTTATCACCCCTCAAATCGTCTATCTGGAGCAGCAGAAATTGTAAACCGCGAGGTTGCAAATATCGGCCGTTGTCCGAGCCGCTGTCGTCTATTATACATAAAAAAATTGCGAAGGGATGCATGCAACCCGCCGCCCTTCGCAATTTTTTTTTGGCGCAAGCGTGTTTTGTCTTCTGTTTTCTGTCCTCTGCCTATTTATTATCTTAACTGTTTAATGGCCAGTTGCGCCTCGTCGGCCAATGGACTATCGGGCGCAAGCTCGATAACCGTCTGATAAGCCTGCCGCGCTTTTCTTACATCACCCGATAACTGGTAAGCCTTGGCCAGATCATAATGTAAAAGGGCATAATCAGGAGCACTTTTGATGGCTTTTTCCAGTTTGACAATCGCTTCCTCAACTCGGTTTGTGGCCATGTAGGTTCGGGCAAGTCCCCGCAATGCCAGCGCAAAGTCGGGTTTTAATTCCAGCGCCTGAAGATAGTAGCCTTCGGAACGTTTATAGTCCTTTTTCTCAAAGTAAACATCCCCCAGGTTCGTGAGCGGAAAATGGGGAGTCGCGTAGAGCGGGGCCTCGGCTGCCTTTACGTAATACTCAATGGCCAAATCCCATTCCTTTTGGGCAGCATAGGCATTTCCCAGATTATTCATGGCCAGACCGAAATCTGGCTTGACATCCAAGGACTTCTTGAAATGCACAATTGCTTTGTCAGGTTGTTTTTTGTAATAATAGACTAGCCCCAGGTCGTTCTGGAGATAATAGTCATTCGCATTAAGTTTCTCAGCTTCTAACAGTTCTTTGAGCGCCTGGGTGAATTTTCGGTCTCTTAAATAGGCTTCACCAAGATCTCTTTTCGCTCGCGCTTCCTTTTTTCTTTGTTCATTGTCGGTAGTTGCGCAGGCCACCGCAAATAACACTGCAAAAATAAGACCTAAAAATAAAATCCGGCGGATATTCATTATACGTTACCTCATTTTAATCGGGAAAGTATTCATGGTATATCGAACCCAAGAATTTTGAAACCCACGGTTATCATAGCACTTACGTCTTTTTTATTAAACCTAAAATGGCGGCAATCTCTGCGGCCGTGCGATCGACAAATTCCTTGAGCGCTTTGCCGCTCAGGGGCTGACCGGGTTCCGGAACCTTTTTCAGATCCTGCGGGTGAATATAAATCGGCGCGTTGATCAATGCCGTATCCGGTTTGACCTTAAATTCCGGGGGAAACTGCTGCGTAAAGTACATTTCCTGAAAGCCGGAAAATTTGAGGGCATGGGCTGTGGAATTGAGAACGGCAACATCATCGAGATCGACAATGCCCTGATTCTTGGCTGCTACCAATCCGGCCAGAGACTCACCGCCGTGGGTGCAGGCAATATGGCCGTTGCGGTTGGCCTTAAGCTCCCAGTCCATGATGGCCTGCTCGTTTACCTCTACGAAAAAAACCCGCTGGCCGCCGGCCAGTTGGTTGTAGCGTTGAACCAGATGAATCACCCGCGGCATGGAAACCGGGTTTCCAATCATGGCCGCCTGAGCAACACTCGGTTTTACGGTCACCGGTTCAAATCTGCGCTTAGCGGGATCCGGCTCCAGGTAGTAACGATACACCGGATTGGCATGCTCGGACTGAACACCTAAAATCTTGGGCAATGAGGTGATAATTCCCGTTTCATAAAACTTCAAAAATCCGCTGAGCACCGCGGTAATGTTGCCGGCATTTCCGATGGGTATGACCACAGCTGTCTGGGAAAGATCCCATTCGAAATCCTGGGCAATTTCATAGGAATATGACTCCTGCCCCAAAATTCGCCAGGCGTTTTTAGAATTCAGCAGGGCAACGTGATAGTTTTCGGATAAGGTTTCCACCACTTTCATGCAATCATCAAAGACACCGGGGATTTCAAATACAGTGGCTCCGCTGCCCAGGGGCTGGGAGAGCTGTTGCGGGGTTACTTTTTTGTGGGGCAGCAACACCGCCGAGGTGATCTTAGATGTTAGATAGGCGGCATACAGAGCCGCCGCTGCGGACGTATCACCGGTGGAAGCGCAGATCGCAAGCACCTCCGACACCTTTCCGCTTTGCAGCATATATTGGATGTAACTCAGAGCACTGGCCATGCCGCGATCTTTGAATGAGGCACTTGGATTTTGCCCGTCGTTTTTGAAAAAAAATTTGATGCCGACATCGGCCTGCAATGCAGCATTGGCCTCAACCATGGGCGTATGCCCCTCGCCGAGATAGACAACAGACTGCAGCGGAATCACCGGACCGATAAATTCGTGATATCGATAAATGCCTTTCAATGCCGGATTGTTGAGCATCTTTCGATAATCAAATAACCGCTGCCAGTGCTCTCCGGGAAATCTTTTGAGCTGATCAAAGTCAAGATCATAAATGAGCAGCACCTCCCCACAGTCCGGACATACATACAACAGACGGTCAATGCCGTATTCCTGCTGACAGCCCAGGCAGCGATACATCATCCGGCCCCCATGACTGGGAATCAGATAATCACGAATCTCTTTTGGAAAATCATCAGTTTTCACGATGCTATCTTATCCATTCCGCCAAGATACGGTGCCAGCGCATCCGGCATCACCACCGTACCGTCGGGTTGTTGATAATTTTCCAGCACTGCCGCCACCGTGCGGCCGACGGCAAGCCCCGATCCGTTTAAGGTATGAACGAGTTGGGTACCTTTTTGGCCTTTGCGTTTGAATCGAATATTGGCCCGCCGCGCCTGGAAGTTCTCAAAATTGCTGCACGAAGAGATTTCGCGGTATACGCCCTGGGCGGGCATCCAGGCTTCAATGTCGTAAGTCTTGGCAGCAGAAAACCCCAAATCACCGGTGCATAGCTCAACCACCTGATAGGGCAGCTGCAGCTTTTG
>Ga0209536_100011623_pt1 | contig 12873 bp, 11 predicted proteins | sample DeeMarSeWOR28_12_FD_187461 | JGI IMG/M metagenome (GOLD analysis project Ga0209536, IMG submission 187461) | Marine sediment microbial communities from White Oak River estuary, North Carolina - WOR-2-8_12 (SPAdes) (version 2) | ecosystem: Environmental > Aquatic > Marine > Intertidal zone >...
TCATGGAGTGGCTGGGCTCTCATTTTGGCGTTCCCTTTGGCCATTACTACTACACGAACCAACTCGGACCCCTGATCATGGACGTGCCAGTCGTCATTCCCATTCAGTGGTTCAATGTGATCTATGTCTGCTATGTGATGACAAACATCGTTCTGACAAGGGATGATGAGTCGGAGGCTGAGATGTCGAGTGTCTCTTTGATGGCTCCAAGAATACTAGCCACCTCGGTTGTCGTAGGTCTGTTCATGGTCTCCTGGGACCTGATCAACGACCCCTATATGGTCGGACTAGGCAGTTGGGTCTGGACTGATCCAGCTGAGTTCCTTGGTCTGAGCTTGGATGGGATTCCACTGTCTAACTTTCTCGGTTGGTTCTTGACGAGTGCGCTGACAGTACTCCTCTTTGATCTCTATAGATATAGAGGTCGAAAGCCGCTTCAGCGGACTATGGAGGAGGTCAGAGGCTCTATGAATGGACTGGTCCTAGTGCCGTACCTTTACTTGTTCATCTTTCAGACAGCTCACGGTATCACAGCTGGGGTCTTGTCTTTTGCATCATTATCTGTTTGGCTCGCAATGATCGCAATGGGTCTTGCAATCATAGTGACAGGGTGGAGGCTTTCTCAAAAGAGAGCTTAAGCTGACTTAGCGAAGGCATTTAGCAGACCTCATCCCCCTCTATCGGCACTTCGATTGACCGTGATCGAGGTAGAGAGGTGTTCGTGATTGACAATATCTAACATGCTGAAGTACATATTCCTGATCCACTTCATCATCTGTTTGATCTTCGGGATTGGGTTCTTCCTGAGTCCCGAGTATATCACCACAATGACTGCTTGGCCTTTCCTCGACCCAGTGGCGGGGAGGATATTAGGCGCAATGTTCTTTGGATGGGGATTTGGCTCACTGTTCGGGTACAGAGCCACTGACTGGAGCGAAGTGAAGATCGTCGTGATAGGCGACATTGTCTGGGGTCTGTTGGCTACCGTGGCGTTTGTATGGATGATGGTTGTGCATGCAACCCTACCTATCATGGCTGTAGGGCTATATATCTCACTGACAGTCATCTTCTCAATCCTGTTCCTGTACGCGTACATGACACATAACTAGATGCTTGAAAAGTAGTGACATTGCAAAGAGCATCCAAAGGATGTACATCTACACAGGATACCGCTTCACCCTTTCTTCTGATATTTGAGTGATGAGAAAAAAGAGGTTATGACTAAAACAGAGTATAGAGGCCAAAGTATGGCTTAGAATTATCTAACAATCTTAATAGGTCTATGAAGACATAGTGATGAGGGAATTTTGAAGGAGGATATGTCATCTAATTGGAATTAAGAAATGTTGATGCCCTAACAGTAGTACGAGCCCTAGTCCTATCCCGAGTATTTCTATTTCTGAGTGCATACTCTATTCGCACGGAATCAGCAATGGGCGCACTTTCGATGAACACATGGGCAGGTTCACTGCTCTTGATGGACATTCCACTTCTCATACTAGCCTGGGCTATAAAACCCGATAGTGAGGATTTTCTCAGAGCCTATGGTCTGGTAGAAACCCTGGTCTTGTCGATCATCGTCTGGCTCATCATGTGGGGACTGCCTAATGCTGGGTTAATCCTGATGGTAAACCTCTTGATTGTGATTGCGCTAGCTAGACCTAATTCAAAAGACCAATTGCATGAGTCGTCAACTGAAGAGCAAGTGGAACCATTGCGAGTGAGGTGTATCCATTGTGGATCGACTTACTCATATAGAACAGCTACAGTCTCTGAAGGATTGTTGGAATGCCAGAACTGCAACAAACCTTTTGGAGTAGACTATTTGAAAGCCACATTCAATTAGGTCTTGTTCGAATAGAACTCATTGAGGAACTTCTGGGCTTCAAGTTCATTTCCTTTGTCAAGAAGCAAAATTGAGATTACAGTCCAAGAATCATTCTTGCATCATCAGGGGATGCGACCTCTCTCTCAAGTGATTTAGCAACCTGACGCATCTGAGCTACAAAGTCCTCGTTGGGTGCGAGTTCGCCCTTTGACAGGTAGATGTTGTCCTCGAGTCCAACTCTCACATGTCCGCCCATCATTATGGACCTTGTAGTCATGTCAAGCTGAGCCCTCCCAATACCTGCCACAGTGAATATCGCGTTCTTTGGAAGGGCGGCCTGCATCTTGGACAGGTTGTCGATAGTAGCTGGAATTCCTCCACCCACTCCCATGACCAGTTGGAAAAGGGGTGGCTCTTTGACAAGGTCCTCTTCGATGAGTCTGATGCCTTGAGGGATGAACCCCATATCAAAGGATTCCAGTTCAGGTTTGATATTGAGATTGCGCATTCTCCGAGCAAGGAAGGTAATGGTCTCCCAGGAATTTGTGTATACTACAGGAGGCGTACGCCTGGTGAAAGTGAGTGACCCAGTTGTGAGACTTGCCATATCAGGTCGTGTCCTCAGGGGTTCTGCTCTCTCCTCATCAGACTTCCCAGCAACTCCACTCGTTGAAACCATTACAATGAGATCTGTCCTTTTTCGAATCTTGGTGACAGTCTCATCAAAGAGGTGAAAGTCGGATGTTGGGTCCTCATTCTCATCCCTGCAGTGGACATGGATGATGGAGGCACCTTCCTGCTCGCATCGGTATGCAGTCTCTGCTATCTCATCCGGTGTAACAGGTAGGTAGTGAGTGTCCTTCTTCCGTGGTACAGAACCTGTAGGTGCAACAGTGATGATGAGTTTGTCCACAGTCTATACCTCGGTCTTGAATAGTTCAACGGATATATCAATTCTCAGTCGCTGAGATCTAGATGTCCTTCGAGTAGAACGAGTGCAGGAACTTCCTGGCCTCAGGAAGCTGCCAGTCAACAGCAGGCTCATAGAACTCAGGTATCTCTATGTCCTCAGGACCTCCGCCCTCAGAGACCGTCTTCAGTACCGACTGCTTCAACACTTTCAGATAGTTCAGCTGCACTTTGATGTGGTCTAAATCAGTCAGCTCATTATGGCCTGGCACGACCACCTCCACATCGAGACCCAACATGTGCTCAAAGGCTGTGATCCACCTCTCCGGATTGCCACAGGGCTCACTGATGAAGGGCCACTGTCGTGTGGCCAGGTCGTCACCCGTGAACAGGACCTTCTCTTTGGGGAAATAGGCATAGGACTCACCACCAGTATGCCCACCCGAGTGATAGAACTCAGCCCGAAGGGCGTTGTTGGTTATGACACGTTCCTTCTCGAACCCAACAGAAGGTAGGACAATCTCCACCTCGTCGATGTAGTCAGCAAAGTGAGGTTCATCCTCCTTCCACTTGTCAAAGTCCTCCTGCTTCCAGCCCTCCTTCATCTTCCGCTTCATCCTCTCAATCAGAGCATTGGAGCCGAAGACCTCCACATCCTTGAACGTTGCAGCACCGTAATGGTGGTCTCCATGGAAGTGTGTGATGAAGAGGTACTTCACCGGAATACCATACTTTGACTCGACATGCTCCCTGAAACGCTTCGCCTGTCGGGGAAACAGCAGTGTGTCGATGACGATGATGAAGTCGTTCAGTGCGATGGCGCCTGCGTTCACACTCCAGAACGGCTCATAGGTAGCAACCACGGTTCGAGGTGTCGGTTCCATGATCTCAAAGTCGATGGTCTGGGATGTCATGCTCTCAGGAGTATTCTGGTGTATATTATGTCTAAGGCTCAGCGCACTGAAACTTAGAACACGTGTTCCAAGAATCAGCAGGCTCAATAGTGGGACATGAATAGATGGACCTGATGACATTGCTCTCTCTACCGAAGAAACTGGGATACTCCATGGGGAGGTTTGGACCCTCCTTCCTGATGACAATGATCACCATGACAGTATTCTATGTCTACGGCACGAGCTTCCAGCTGAACTGGTTCCTGAACGGCATCTCACTGGCGGCCTCATACATCGTCATCGGACTGACTCACTGGTTCACAGGGTACTACAGTGATACGTTGCAGAGCAAGTGGGGTAGGAGGCGACCCTTTGTCATCCTCGGGACCCCGGGTATCGTGATAGCAGCGTTCTTCCTCTTTGTGCCCAACTGGTTCATTGACACGGCGAATCCGGCTCTCGAGCTGACCCTGTTCTCATACTACATCGTCTTCCTATGCCTGTTCAAGTTCTTCTATGCCTTCGTGATGACAGCACACCAGGCATGGTTGCCAGAGATCACAGACGAAACGGAGAGACCCCTGGTGTCAGGGTTCATGAACACTTTCAACTTTGCAGCAGACTCAGCCGGAGGCATCATGGGGTTCATGACCCCGCTGTTGTTCATCGCAGGACCTCCACAGCAGCTGAGTCCCACCGGTCTCAACCTCCTCCTACTGTTCTGTTTCATCACGCTCCTCTTCATGCTCCCGTCGATGACAGTCATTCGGGCGAAGCCAGGTGTTGAGCCTATTGTACGCAGTCTACGTGAGGAAACCAAGGTCGCTGTGAACAACCGCACATTCATTGGTTGGACACTGGTGGTGGGCTTCCTCTCGTTCACCCTGATTGCGATAAACCAGTCTCTGGTCGGATTCCTCCAGCAGGTGATGTTCCTCAACGACATCGCAGCGCTTGCACCAGCAGCCCTAGCCATGCTGGGGTCGACAATCCTGTTCTTCTACCTCTGGCTCACAGGAATCAAGAAACTGGGAAAGAGGCGGTCTCTCACCATCGGACTGGTACTGCTCGCCCTGTTCACACCCCTGTCTGCAGTCCTTAGGGACATCGGGGCTATGGTGGGATACTCTATGGCTGCTGTTCTGTTCTTTGTTCCCGTCGGAGCTGGTATGTCGATATACTATCTCATGAGCTACATCGTGCCCGCGGACATAGCACAGGTAGATGAGATTGCCACAGGAGAGAGTAGGTCGGGGATATACGCAGGGTTCATCGGAGTGCCCTTGAACATGTTCCAGGCAGCCTCAAGCGTCCTCCTAGGGGCACTGATGCAGTTCTCAGTGATCCTTACTGGAGAGGAATTGTCTGGTCTCATGTGGTGGGGACCCGTGTTCGCCCCGTTCCTCCTGGTAGCAGCCTTCATCCTACGCTACATCGACATAGATCCTGACTTCGAGGCACTCAAACAGGAACACGGTGGTATGGAGCAAGCATGACCGACTATCTACCCGGAGCAGAACCGCTCTTCATCGATGGCAATGCGAGGGGTTGCCTTCTACTCCACGGTGGAGGAGGCGGGTCAGCCTGGGACCAGAAGGAGTTCGCGAACACTCTGCATGAACAGACTGGGATGACAGTGTGGTTGCCTTCAATCACAGGATTCGGGACCAAGCCAGAGGACCTTCTTGATGTGACCCTGGACGATTGGCTCGGGGATGTTCATTCAGGACTCGACCGCCTCCTGGAGACCTGTGAGCACGTGTTCGTTGTGGGCCACAGTGCAGGCGGGGTTCTTACTCTACTTGCAGCAGCCGAGAGGAACGAGGTGAAAGGCATCGTGACGTGGGCGGCACCCTACAACGTCAAGAACAGGCTCTTTCCTCTGCTCCCAACAATAAGCAAGGTGCCACTTCTGAAACGGGCTATACCTGAGCGTCACCGATCCCTTGCTCCTCGGTGGTTGCGAGAGAAAGGATGGGTCGGGTACGAGTGGATTCCGACCAGTATAGGTTTCATCATGCATGATGCCCTGAGGCGTCTGAAGAGCTCTCTTGGAGATGTGACATGTCCTGCACTCATCATTCAGGGATCAGAGGACAACGATGTGTCAGGAGACAGTGCACAGAAAATCTTTGACAGTTTGGCCTCTGAGCAGAAACAGTTGCATATTGTTGAGGGAGCATCACATGCAATAATGAGTGAGGACAGGTTCAAGGATGACCTGTTCGTCCGAACCATAGAATTCCTCCAGAGTGTGTAGACACATTCCAAATTCGTGTGGGTTTAATATACCCAATCAGGACACGATACTTGGGAGTTATGATGGGCAATACAGCAATTTCTGAGCTTGTACAGAGGCGGATGTATGCTGAGCTGGAGGGGAGGGCTGAGGAATACATCGAGACTGATGACTGGAGGAAACTTCTTGACTGCATCGATTACAAAAGGAATCCAAGTTCGAAAGGAAAATCACGTGATGCACTGGTCAGTCTCCTGCAACTAGAGACTGTGGGCGGGACAGACTCAGACATCTTCCAGAAGTTCCGAAATTTGGAAGGAGCCTCTCTCCAGCAGATAAGAGCAAGCGCGCGTGAGAAGGCAATAGAGGTCCTCAAGGACCAGATCCAGGACAGACATACCTACTTCCTTGATGTCGACGCTATGGCTCTGACACCGTACGCAATCCTCGTGAAGGATGTCATCGAGGCGAGAAAGCTAGAGTTAGAACAGCTGGGAGCGAACCCATCGAGGATCGAGGTACTCGGTACGTTCTATGGATTTGCCATTCTCATGACCGAGGGGGCAAAACACAGGGAGTCTCAGACCAACGCATACGGCTATCGATATTGGAGGAGAAGGACCTGGCTTGACGAGGACCTGACTGACACTGCAGTCAACGCCATCAAACTGCTCACTGGAGAGCTTGCAGAGGAGGTTGACATGGACAAGACCTACAAGACCCTGGGGAGCAGTCGCATCTTCAAGGGTCGATGCACAAAGACCACAGCAGACATACTGGCCAATGCAGTCCGTCTCTCCTTCTACAAGATGCCTGGTAACCGGACTACGGCTGCGCGTCAGCTGGGGAGGACGGAGGACTCGAGAACTCTTCCATTTCTCCATCATCGACTTGGCATTGAGGAGAACAGGAGGGTGAGGATGGGCATCGTCGACGCTCTTGGTTCTGTTGGTCATGAGTCTTCCATCGACCTCCTGAAGGAGAGGGCCAAGCTCGCCGGTCGTCGTTGGGTCACAAAGGAGTCAGAGGCGGCAACGGAGGCAATTGGGAGGATATACTCACCCATCTGTAGAAAGACTCTGGTTGAAATCCTGAAAGAGGGCGGAAACACTGTGAAGGCGACTGCAATCGAAGCCATTGCCAGGCAGGAGGAAGCAGGCCTTGTTGACCTCATCTCACCGTACCTTGTGCACAATAGCAGACCTGTTGTTAGAGCCAGTGTGCTTGCCTTGATGGGGCTGGGTCAAGAGGGGAGGGCGGCCATCAGGGAGAAGGCACCAACAATAATCAAGAGGATAGGCACCGACCGACCATCGAGGGTTGCCTTCGGCAAGATGATGACCATTCGGGGGATTGGGAAGACAAAGAGTGTACATCGATACTTTGCTAAACAGATCATGAAGCATGCAAGACGGTTGCATAACTGGCAGCGAAGGCGACAGAGGAGCGGATACACTTCATCTACCTACTACTACAACCATTGGGATAACAGACTGAGAAAGCGAGTCTCAGACAGTGTTCAGCTTGCCAATCAGCATCTTCAGCAGCCATACGATGACGAGCTTGTCCAGGCTCTGACATATGTTTCCAAGATCGATGATGACCCAAGGAGTGGACTCAGGTCGTACGTTAATCGGATGCTCGCAGAGGTTCCCAAAGAGAAACCGAGTGTGAAGGACCGATTTGTGCAGACCTTTCTAGATGCACACAGATAGTATCTTCATTGGACCATTAAATCATCTTGATGGCAATCGCCCCTTGATCTGCTGAACGAAATTGCCCAACTTCTCACCGAGCCAGTCAGTACCAGGTCTTATCCGGGAACCTAGTTGTTTGACTGAGTCAGGGACATACTCTGGCTTGAGCCATGCGAAGAACAGGATGAAGAATATGACAACTCCGACTCCAGCTGCAATTGCAACACCAGCTCCCAACGACTCGTATTCTGGTGGTGGTGTGCCATCATCAGGTTCTGTGGTAGTGGTTTCAGTTGGCGTAGGATTGGTCGCAGTCGTGGATGTGACTATCAACCAGCTTGTGAGAGAGTAGTCCTTCGAACAGAAGGCTGTGACAGTGAGGTTGTCATCAACAGCTGTGGAAACACTGAATGTGTCATAGACATAATAGCTGAGCGTCTGGTTGTCGTACGTCTTGTTCAGAACAGAAACACCATTCTTCTCTATCTCAATCTGCTCGATGTAGTGGGTCTTGGTGTTTGGAGTATAGTGTGAAACATTGACTGCAAGCATCTGTGACCCGAAATCGTAGGTCAATGTCATGCCTTCAGGTAAGTGAGCTGATACGGGAGTCTGGATGAATCCTGTAGTCAGGATTAGTGTGACGAGTCCTACGATTGATAGATTGACATGTCGCCAACGCAACCTTTTCACCAATGATTCGCTGCGGATAAGTAATAATAAACGTAATTCGGGTTACTGTACGCTCAGAAGACGGTCCAGTTCGTTGATTCTCTCTTTGATTATTCTCCTGATAGTATTGACTCCCGGAGAGTCAGTGATCTTCAGCGCATTTCGAAGAGTGCCTAGGGCATCCTTGAGTTGACCATGATTCTGATAGAACTCTGACTTGAGAAGAGCCGTTTGCATTCTAACACCTGGCAAGTCTCGTTCAGAGGCGTGTTTCTCAAGCTTGGAGAGCCACCTTCCTGGAACAATAGTCTTGGTAGTATCTGCCAATCCTCTGGCAAGCTCGAGCTCGACACGAGCCAAGTCTAGGAGAATGCTGTTCTGAGTAAGAACTCGTGGAACTCCCGCTGAGATTTCCCAAGATCTCTCAAGGAAATCTAGGGCAGCCAGAAAGTCTCCCTTCGCCATCTCAATCACTCCCGATGCGTGATAATAGACTCCCAAGAACATGTCAGAACCTGACTTCATTATCTGTGGATGTATAGTTTCTAGATCACATTCAGCCTCTTCAGGTCTGTTCAATAGAGCCAATGCCCTGGCTCTTCTGAGGTACCACATTGGAATGATTGAAGCTGTGTTCCCTATGATATAGGGATTAATCTCCTCGAATGCTCTCTGCCCATCCCCTAGAGTGGCATAGATACGAGAGAGCATCTGACTAGTAAAATCACTCTCACCCACTATTTTCCGGACCTCAAGATGACTTGAGATTGCTAGGTCATACTCGCCAGCTGATTCAAATGTAACAGCAGAATCATTCAGGACTTCAGCTATGAAGTAAGGGACATCGAGATCCTGAGCCAAAGCAAAGAGGTCCTCACAAAGTGCCAGAGCTTCTTTCATGTTCATATAGAGATAGATGGCTTCTTGGTTAATGAGATTCAAGTATTTGTACAATGAGTCATCATGAGCTTCTGCAAGATGTTCCCCCCTTTGGAGCACATCAAACGATTCATCGACATAGCCCTCCACCCCTTTTGCCCACCCTTCGAGTGTGCAGATAAGAGATTCAAAGCAGTTCAGGAGATGGTTATCTTCAATCAGGAGTTTTGCTTTATCAAGTGGCTCTAGTAGACTTGGAATATCACCCAGATAGGGATAGTGGAAGTATGCATGAAGGAGATGCAATTCTGTCAGAATCCAGTCATCCAGAGGTGTTTCCATTGCTCTCTCAATAGAGTCAACAATAGCATCATGATACTTCGCTTGATCAATATCCGTGATATCAGGAGTAAACTTCCATGGTCTTATGATTGGGACATCATTGAATCTCTCCTGAATGAGCTCAATACTATCACTCTTTCTTGTCCACCAAGCGTGAACAGCTGCAAGATATGCGAGATACACTGGAACTTCATTCTCAAGAACAGTTTCACACAATCGCTGCACGAAGTTGTAATAACTGCTCGAATCCTCCATGAGTGAGTCTAGTATTGTCTTGGTTTCCTCGTCGATGAAGGGATAGTACTTTGTGATGGTCCCCATTGGCTTCATGAAGCCAACTCCTTCTCTCGAAGAAGATGTTCTATCTCTTGAATTCGGCCTGTAATTCTCTTCTTCAAAGTCACGACCCCCAGAGAGTCAGTGATACCCAAGGCATCAACCAGTACTGCTTGTGCGTCTTTGAGTTGGCCATGGTTCTGATAGAACTCTGACTTTAGGAGCGCGGCGTACATTCTGATACCAGGCAAGCTACGCTCTAATGCGTGTGTTTCAAGCTTGGAGAGCCACTTTCCCGGAACGACAACTTTGGTTTCATCGATTGATTGATTGTCAATCAAAATCTCAACTCGAGCTAAATCAAGGAGCACACGGTTCTTGGCCGTAACTCTTGGACGCCGTCCAGCAATTTCCCAAGCCTTTTCAAAAAGACCCAAGGCATCTAGTAGATTGCCCTTCTTCAACTCGACAACACCTGAAAAATGATAGTGGTTTTGCAAATGAATTTCCATGCCAGATTTGAGTGTCAATGAATGTACAATTTCTAGTGTTTCTTCAGCTTCCTCTATTCGGTTGAGCAATGCCAATGCCCAAGCCTTCAGATTATACATTGTTGGAGTATCAAGGGGGCCGCAACTTTCGAGCCCTCTGTTAATCCATTCAAGGGCCTGATGACCATCACCTAGTGTTGCGTAATAACGGGCAAGCAGTATCCAAAGAGTGTCACTTGGACGAAGGTCCCCCATGATTTTCAGGATCTCAAAATGGCTTGAAATTGCCAGATCAAACTCACCTGTTGCCTCAAACAGGATGGCATAATCGTTCAAGACTTCACATTCAAAATAGGGCACATCCAAGTCTTGGACCAAGTCATAGAGGTCTTCGAATACTGATGTTGCCTTCTGAACATCGACAAATCTCAGGATGTCTCCCTCTTGGAGCATGTTCATGTACTTGTATAACATATCATCATGCGCTTCAGCAAGTACCCTACCCATTCGAAGGTCGCTAAGACATCCCTTCATGTCCCCTTCTCTCGCTTTATTCAAGCCTTCGAATGCATAGAAGAGGGAATCAAAGCACTTCAGTTGAGGATTTGCATCAATCAATGCTTTTGCTTTCTCAAGCGGCTCCAATAGACTATCGGCATCTCCAAAGGGATGATGAAAGAACGTGTGAAGCAAGTGAAGCTCTGTTTCTATCCACTCCTCATGAGACCAGTCGAGTGCTCTTTCTATCGAGCCAACGAGCGCGTCATGTTGCTGTATTTGGTCTCTCTCCAAGGATCCATGATAGTAGCCCCAGGGTTTGATCCATAATACTTCATTGTATTTCTCTTGAATCCGATTCATGGTCTCTTCAAATCTACACCACCAAGCCTGAACTGCAGCGACATATGCTAGAGTGATAGGGACTTCATTCTCCAGAACCATACTACATAATAGATGTACGAAATCGTTGTAGCTACTCGATTCGTTCATGAGAGAATCCAGGATAGACTTGCTTTCCTCATCAATGAACGGATAGTACTTTGTGATGGTACCCATCGGTTTCATGAAACGATCTCCTCATCATGAAGAAGTTCTTCTATCTCCTGAATCTTGGCGATGATTCTCTTCCTCAAGGTTGTCACACCTGGAGAGTCGGTGATATTCAATGCATCCTGAAGGACTGCTTGAGCATCTTTGAATTGGCCATGGTTCTGATAGAAATCAGATTTCAGTATAGCAGCCTGCATTCTGATTCCTGGTAGGGCCCATTCAGTTGCATAGTTCTCAAGTTTGGAGAGCCACCTTCCTGGAATGATTGTCTTCTTATCCTCCGTAGTTTGTTTAGCAAGTAGAATCTCTGCTCTTGTTAGACCAATGAGTGCAAGATTCTTCTCCCCGTAAACCTGACCCACTCGTTCAAAGATTTCCCAAGCTTTCTCGTACCAGTCCATGGAAGACGTATATTCACCCTTCGCGAGTTCGACAAGTCCTGCAGTCAAGTAGTACCTTCCCAGGAGGCGATCCAAACCACTCTTGATGACCAATTTGTGTGCCTCAGCAAGATTGGCTTCAGCTTCATCTACTCTGTTGAGTAAGGCTAGAGCAGCTGCTTTTCCCAAGTTGGGCCACTGAATCCCAAGAATTTCATAGTCTTCAAGGAAAGCATTGGCCATTTCCAGAGCCCTTTCACCATCGCCAAGTGCAACATAGACCCGCGAGATTGCCGCACATTCAGAGTGTTGAGAACCGTCGAATTTGTAAACCTTCCCGAATTCTTGATAGCTAGAGATTGCCAGGTCGTACTCACCTGCGACTTCAAAGACTAACCCGGAGTCATGCAAGACTTCAGCCTCTAAATATGGTACTTCAAGGTCTTGAGTAAGCTGGTAGGACTCTTCGAACCTAGATATCGCCTTCTTAATACTGACATTCTTTAGAGCATCTCCTTGACCTCCGAGGTTCATGTTCATGTGCAAGGATTCATCATGAGCTTCAGCAAGTTCTATCCCTCTTTGGTAGATAGCAATTGCATCCTCGATTTCGCCCTCGATTCTTTTTGCCCACCCCTCGTAGAAACAGGCCTGAGCCTCAAAACATTTCAGAAGAGGATTCGCATCTATCAGTTCCCTTGCCTTTCCAACTGGTTCGAGTTGACTGGGAATGTCTCCAGAAATAGGCCAGTGGAATTGTGCATGGAGAAGATGTAGCTCAGTTAAGATCCAATCATCCGCAGATTCTTCCACCAATTGTTCTATGCTTCTGACAATAGCATCATGATACCGTATTTGATCTCTCTCGAGGGAAGCGTGAATATGTCCCCATGGAACTATTTGAGGAACATCTTTGAATTTCTGATTTATGAGCCCCATTTCATCCTCTAGTCTACACCACCAAGCCTGTACTGCTGCTATGTAGGCCAAATTGGTTGGAACGTCACTCTCAAGGACAACATGACATAGACTCTGTACAAAATCAAAGTAGCTCTTCGACTCTTTCATGAGAGAGTTGAGTGTGGACTTGCTTTCCTCATCGATGAATGGATAGTACTTCGTGATGGTCCCCATTGGTTTCAAGAAATAGTGCCCTCCTGTTGGAGAAGTTGCTCGAGATTCTGTATTTGTTTAGTTATCTTTCTTCTAAGGGTTTG
>Ga0209536_100011624_pt1 | contig 12872 bp, 8 predicted proteins | sample DeeMarSeWOR28_12_FD_187461 | JGI IMG/M metagenome (GOLD analysis project Ga0209536, IMG submission 187461) | Marine sediment microbial communities from White Oak River estuary, North Carolina - WOR-2-8_12 (SPAdes) (version 2) | ecosystem: Environmental > Aquatic > Marine > Intertidal zone >...
CACCCAAAAAGTGTATTTGTAATCCGGCCATTGCGGGTACGGCGGCGGGCCGAGGTTTGCGTCCTCGTCGCGGCTTTCCACCTTGCTGTAATCTTCGCTGAAGTAGCCCGTATACTCGACCGTTGTCGCTCCGGGAAAGAAGTCGAGGTTGGTCGATATGTTACCACTAACCATGTCGCCTTTAATCAAGGCGCCGTCAGAGGGATATTCGGGCTGGGCCTCTCCGCGTACTGTCGTAAAGCTCCACAAATCACCCGGAATGGTCTTCATGTCGTTGATCTCGTCGACACGCCAGTAGTAAGTGGTGCTGGCAATAAGATTCGGGTCGCCGGGATTATACAACGGCGGATTGGGCGGTAGGACTATAATATCGGCAACCTTAGTTAGAGCACAGGGATCGGTGCCGAAGTACACCTCGTCCACATCGGCACTATCTCCGCGCGTCCAGGTAAGATTTGCCTCTACGGATACACCAATAGCACCATCAACGGGATTCGGATTACGGGCCTTTGTTGTGTCAAAGCCTATCTGCTCGTCTGCCCAGTTGAGGAGGAACTCAGAAGTAGCTGCACCTCTGTCTATCGTGTGAGCAGTAGCAGACTGGTTTATAAAAACCATGTAAGCGTCAGTTGTTGTGTTGTGAATAACAATCGGATCAGCCAATGTTCCATTGGATGCGAATATCTCAGAAACTTCCCAGGGGGCTGTAACAGCACTGATATTAACTTGTCTCCAAGATATGTGGGGATCAGGTACACTGGGTAGATATGTCGTACCTGCTGCTGTCCTCGGTAACGAAGTACCATCAGCGGAATTGATAATACCGGGAAGGTCAAGGATGTTCTCGGCACCGCCTGCGCCGTTTTCAGTTGCCTGTCGAGATCCACCTTCATACGAGCAGTATGCGAACCAGTCGGCGACATTGATAATCATGTCTCCGCTGTCGAGAAACAATTCGATACGCGATCCCTCTGTTTGAACATTACCAAGTGTATAGAGAACATTCGGCAGGGTTCCGGGAAGCCAGAGTACGTCCAGCTCGCCGTCATTCGTATTGTTCTGTACCCATGTACCAAGCGCGGTAAGCTGGCTGTCATTGAACTGCTGGACAGTCGAGAATAAATGTCCGGCATTTGCAATTATATAGGCAACATCAATATTCTTCTGAGCATCAGTATACCAGCCGTCGTTAGGGAAGCCGGTGTAGAACGCTATGTCAGAAGCCACAGACGTCGCGCAAAATACAAACGCGACTAAAAATAAAAACAATAGTTTCTTCATTTTTTTTCCTCCTAAATAAAGTTAGGATAAAACTGTTGGCTGCAATTAAGCCAAAGCGTTTGTTGTTTTCAACAGGCGGCAAAGAAGGAAATCCAATTTTCCCACCACAGGAGCGTCGCAAAAGAAAAACTCAGGCTTCACACCCGCACCCCTTTGGGCTGTGGAAAGAAAGCAGGAAGTGTAAAAGTGCCTGTATGAACACAACAATCATACAACAACCCATAAAAAATCTTCACCATAATCTATGTACATTTAAGTCACTATTATTTAACTGCGTATAAAACCTCCTTTCACAAGTATATCTCGAACTGTTGATTGAAATGCAATAATAACACCTCCGAAGAATATACCTCTCACTCCGGACTCAAACCTCACTCCTTAATTTTTCAGCTAAAAGTAGCTGAAGGACCCATAAAAATTTAGCAAATATAAAAAATTAGCGCTTTTATTAATACTTTTTTATACCAAAAAAAACTCAGTCTCGTCAAGTAAAATTTTTCAACAATAATATATGACTATAGTGTAATCATGTTTAAAAAAAGGGAAAATCACTTAACCGCTTTGTTTACGGCCTATTACGAAGATATCGCTGTGAAAATTTTTATTGTAAAACCAAATTTTGATAACTTTTTTTCGATTTTTTACAACCAACGAATTTTTCAACCAAAAACCTGTGAAAAAGAACACCTCAACCGCCATAAGGCCTTGATTTTACAAGATTTAGGTATAACAGAATTAATCTGATTAATTTTCAGAAATGCGATAAATATGCACGTCCCACGGCTCGAATTTATCCCTGAAAACGCCATTTTTCGATAAGATTTCACGATTTTCGCCCAGGACCTCGACTTTTTTCTCACCCGCCAGACCATTTACGGTGAACTTCGCTACTGTCTCACCATTCCGCATTCCCACCGCAAAAAGATACACTGCCCCCTCATGCCTTTTGGCCATGACCGCAACAGGAACATCTTCGTTCTCTGACGATACGCTTGCAGCCTTTTCGAGAGTTGGGGAATTCAATACCGGCGCAAGATGAATAATCTGTCGGTTGATAGCGGTTACAGCCGAGAGCATCTGCGGGTCGCGGAGAAGCGCAGATTCATTGAACCTCGGCTTCCATTCGTGGACAAAATAAATCAAGCCCATCGAGCCGTGGATAATGGACATCCAGACCTCGCATCGGACCTGATGCGGAGTTGCTTTGTTCGTGGGATTTTGGATTCGAGTGCATTCAATGCAGTTCCATACGACTTTGTTTCCTCTTGTCCATTTCACCAGACGTTCCACACCTTTAGGAACGTACCATAATTTGCCCGAGACCTGAGGTCTCGAGTGTGCAACGGGGTAGATATCGAAGGAGGCAATATCACAGCCTTTGACGTATTCAGGATAATCCTCGGGATGGTTCGTGCGCACCCCCCGACCGTGCCAGCCATCCCAGGCGACACCCTGACCGAGATTCAAAAGCACCGGACGCGTGGGATCGGCGCTGCGAAGGGTTTGGTAGTCATCGATAATCTCTTTGGGGCGAATAGGTGGACCGTATCCCTTTTCTTTTCCTAACGGCTGTGCGTTATCCGGCTCATCACCATGCATCCAGCCGACAATGACAGGGTCATCAATGTGTTTGAGGCCTACTTCGTTTTGATGGCAGATGACTTTCATACAGGCCTTCTTCAATTCCGCAAGTTGTTTCTCCGTCGGCCCTTTCCACAGACCTACATAAGTGTTGAAACCGGCGTCCTTGTACTTCCCGGCCTTGGTCGGATTTTGAAGCCAGACGGCAATGGTGAAAAAACCGGAATCGTGTGATGGCCCATTTGTCCACTTCACATAAGGATTTGCACCAACAGGCTTACACCAGATACTGAGAACGGTTAAAATAAGTATCACACAACCTGCCGGGATAATCATACTTCGCTTCATGATAATATCTCCTCCGGGAACGTTATAAAAAAGAATCCTAAAAACTATAAACTACCAACTATGAGCAGTTAAGAAGCACGGTGGCGGTCGGAGAACCTTTCACTTTCTTTTAAGAATTGCAGCCAATTTGCCCAGGTCCTTTTATAAACCTCTCCCGAAACCAAAAAGCCATCGTTATGGCTGCCGAAAATCTCGACGAATTCTTTCGGCTCATTCGCCGCTTCATACAGCTCCAGACCAAACTCAAAAGGAACAACATCATCACTTCTACTGTGAACTATCATCACCGGACAACGAACGTCCCTGATATAATCGATAGTCCTGTAACTAAACCTTGCAAACCAGCGAACGGGCATATAAGGATAAAACTTCCTGCCAATGTCAACGTATGACGTGAAAGTACTCTCAATTATCAGGGCCCTTGACTGGACTTTGGAAGCCAATTGCGTCGCGATACTTCCGCCCAGAGACCTGCCGAAGATAATAATATCATCCGGCGAAACCTTTTTTTCTTGGGTAAGCCATTCGTAGGCCGCTTTTACATCGAGATATGTTCCCTCTTCGCAGGGTTTGCCCTCGCTGCTGCCGTAGCCGCGATAGTCAAAAATAAAACAATTCAATCCGAGTTTGTAAAAGATATTTATACTGTCCAGACGATGCATTATATTTCCACCGTTGCCGTGGCAAAACAAAACCGTCAGTTTTGAATTTTCTGCCGGTATATACCAGCCGTTCAGACTCAAGCCGTCATCAGTCTTGAATACCACATCTTCAAAATCCATACCGAGTTCGTCCGGCGTATAGACAACTTCACGAACAGGGCAGTACAAAAAGTGCGGCTGCATAATGTAGAGTATTACCCCCATCCCCCAATATGCAACAAAGAGTACGATAAAAATGGATATCAGCATCGAGCCCATAATTCATACCTTTTTATTTATGACCTGTGATTATAACGCAAAACAACAGAGTATAAGTGACGTCATCTGTTTTGGCCATATTTTAATTTGCCCGCCAACAGAAAACAAGCTACAATTTTAATGTGGCCAGATAAGAAAAGCAACAACCATCAAAATCGGTTTCTCAATAATTTACGGAATTATCCGGATAGTTTTTCTTTCGCAAACTTTTGTGCGGCACTGCAAAGAAGTAAACGGCAGTTTTTCATTGCGTAGTCAAGGGACATATCATCTGTTCGGCAACCGATTGCGGTGATAATTCCAAGTTTCTGATACTCCTGTTTCGGTACCGTAACCTGACCCGCAAGAACGGCTAGCCGAGTGTGTGACTCCAGGGCCATTCTTGCAATACCGCAGACTACCTTTCCCCGCAGAGACTGCTGGTCGAAAGAGCCTTCGCCTGTAATAACCCAATCCGCCGATTCCAGTTCGGCTTCAAGGTTACTAACAGTCATTACCGTCTCGATACCGGATACGAGAGTCCCGTTCATAAATGCCAAAGCACCCGCAGCTAATCCCCCTGCCGCTCCTGCACCGGGGACGTTGTTAATATCACGCTTAAGATAGTTTCGGACAAGAACAGCAAGATGCATAAGGCCTTTTTCGAGTTGTTCTATCATCCGCAGGCTTGCCCCTTTTTGCCCGGCATAAACTCTCGCTGCTCCATGCTCGCCGCAAAGAGGATTGTCAACGTCGCATAGGACCTCTATCGGTGGAATACGCAAGTTCCCGGGTTTGACTATTTTAACGATCTGTTCGAGCCCTCCTCCACCAAAAGAAACTTCATTTCCTTCATCATCCAGAAACTTCCAGCCCAGCGCTGTAGCCGCCCCGACCCCGCCGTCGACAGTTGCGCTGCCGCCTACAGCCAACATAATTTTGCGCGCACCGTATTCCACAGCGGCTTTGATAAGCTGGCCTGTTCCGTAAGTCGTCGTTTTAAGTGGATTCATCTGCTCTTTGGAAAGCAATTCAAGACCGCTGGCCGAGGCCATCTCGACAAGAGCTGTTTTGCTATCATCGAACCAGGCGAAGCCGGCCTCGACCTCCATATCGGGCAGTGGCCCCATTACTCTTTGCCGAATCCATTGACCACTCGCTGCCTTAATCATTGCCTTTGCTGTGCCTTCACCTCCATCAGCCATAGGTTTGATTAAAATGCGGGCTTCCGGCACGCACTCAGCAATGGCCGCTGCGATAATTTCACACGCTTCATTGCTGGTCAGAGTTCCCTTGAACGAGTCCATTGCAATGATTACTTTCATAAAACCAACTCTCCGGGAAAATCTAAATCACAAAGAAAAACACACAAAACTCAAATACAAAACAACATCCAATCAGCATCAGAGAACAACCAGGCTGATAACCCACAATACAATCGCCGCAGCACAGCCTTCCACGAGAGTCCCGAGGGTTTGCAGTTTATACCCATCCTTAACGCTCATTTTAGAAAGGCCGGTGACTACCCAGAAATAACTGTCATTGGCATGACTGACGACCATCGAGCCGGCACCTATTGCCACCACAGCCAACGCCCTGGCCGTCGGTGCTTCGAGACCAAGTGGACCAAGGAGTGATTTTACGATAAGTGCTGTCGTGATTATGGCAACCGTTGACGAGCCCTGCGCCGTTTTGAGTGCCGCGGCAATGATGAAGGGAAGCCATATACTAAGGCCTGCGCTTTTGCCGAAATAACCTTTCACGACATCGGATATCCCGGAATTCTCCAACACTGTGCCAAAGGCGCCTCCACAGCCCGTGATGATAATGATAGTAGTGCCGCCAATAACTGCCTGACCGACCCACCCCGAAGTTGAAAGCATCTCGGTGGTCAGCTTCTTCGGCAGCAACAACGCAAAGAAAACACCAATGAGCAGCGCAACGACCGGCTCCCCGATAAAACTGATGAAGGCTGCTGCATTTCCCGCTCCAAACGGTTGGCTATCGAGTTTGCCAACTGAACCTAACACAATTAAAACGATAGGTAAAAAAATGGGAATGACCGACTTGATGGCCGAAGGACCCTGGGTGACAATCTCGTCCGGGCTGGATTCTTCCGGTTCCGATTCGGGATTAATATGTATCCTTCCCGCAAACTTTACGGCAAACAACCAGCCGGCCGCAAGAGCGAAAAGACTTACAAACAATCCCCATACGATTACCAGCCCAAGGTCGGCCCCGAGCAGTTTCGCCGCCGCGACAGGCCCCGGCGTCGGCGGGACCATTGTATGGGTAGCATAGAGACCGAGGCTAAGCGCCACAGAACTCGCCGCCAGTGATATCTTCGCCTTGCGCGACAGCCCCCTGCACAGGGACGAAAGGATAACAAAGCCGGAATCGCAAAATACCGGTATGCTCACAATATATCCGATTATGCTCATGGCCAGGGGCACATTCCGCGGGCCCATCAGTTTGAGTATGCTCTCGGCCAGCTTAAATGCGCCGCCGGACTTCTCAAGAAATGTTCCGATAACAGAACCGGCCAGAATTACGATACCGATGTAGCCTATAGTGCCCCCGAAGCCTGAATTCACCGATTTGACAACATCTCCAAGTGACATCTTTCCGCAAAGGATCCCATAACCGAAAGCGGTGATCAGCAGCACAAGGAAAGGGTGCAATTTCAGCTTGGTTGTCGCCACAATAATAAAAACTACAGACAGTAGAAGAAGAATTACAAGCCACATGGAAAATCTTCCTTTTGAAAGATACAGGTTATCCTGCAAATGATAAAATTGCAACTACTGTCATCAGGCTGGACGTACAATTTCGTAGTATTTTAATTTGCTCACCGGCCTAAAACAAGCTACAATTTGGCCGTGTTTAAAAGAAGAAGAACCATTGCCGTCAAGGTCCGACAGGTTATCATCGGCTCTTCGGCGCCGGTCGTCATCCAGTCGATGACAAAGGTACCTACCGTCGAAATTGGCCGATGCGTAAGGCAGATAAACCAGCTTGTCCTTGCCGGCTGCCGATTAGTGAGAATCGCCGTCCCCACCCGTGCAGATACCGCTGCCTTTGCAAAAATCGTTCAGAAAGTAAATGTACCGCTAATCGCCGATGTTCACTTCAGCCCGGCAAGGGCCATCGAAGCGATAGAGGCCGGGGCCGCCAAAGTTCGCCTCAATCCCGGCAACATAAAAAAAAGAGAAAGCATACTGCGAATAATCGACTCAGCTAAGATGCACAAAACTGCCATCCGTGTCGGAGTCAACGAAGCAAGCATCAGAGACCTCAAAAAGCAGGATGTCCCTCTCAAAAAACGCACTGACTTAATGCTGAGGGAAATGAAAAAATACGTCCGGCTCTTTGAAAATCGAAATTTCACACAACTGGTTCTCAGCGCAAAAAGCAGTGACGTGATGCGAACCATCGAGATTAACCGCCGCATTGCCGAGACCTTTAACTATCCAATCCACCTCGGCCTCACCCACGCAGGCCTGCCCGAAGATGCAAAGATACCTTCCGCCGTTGCCCTGGGGACTCTGCTGGCCGAAGGTATTGGTGACACTATAAGAGTAAGTGCCGCCGCTGACCCTATTATCGAGACCGAAATCGCAAAACAGATTTTAATCTCGCTCGGCCTGTATAAACGCTCGGCACCGGAGCTGATAGTCTGTCCGATGTGCGCCCGTGCCGGGATTGACATAACCCAACTGGGACGCCGGGTCGAAAAGGCACTGAGCTCGATTGATAAAACAGTACGCGTTGCCGTGATGGGCTGTATCGTCAATGGGCCCGGCGAAGCCGCCGATGCGGACCTGGCCGTTTGTGCGGCAAAAAACAAAGGATACATCTACCGCAAAGGCAGAAAAATCTCCACCGTACAGGAAAGCAAAATCATACCGGCACTGCTAAAGGAATTGAAAAAACTATAATACTATGAACACTGAGGAAAATTTAATAAACACATCGGTAAAACCACTCAAAACAACAATAACTCGATTTGTCATCGCTTGTCTATTCAGCATCGCCTTTGCATACATTGAATCCGCCGTAGTCGTGTACCTTCGCGTCATCTTTCATCCCAATGGCTTCACTTTCCCGCTAAATAACTTCGACACGATACTCCAGCACAAAGCCATTCTGCTAACAGAAATCGGCAGAGAAGCAGCAACAATTGTTCTGATTTTTACGGGCGCCTGGTTATTCGGGCGAAATCTTCAACAGCGTTTCGCCTATTTCTTAACAATCTTCGCGGTCTGGGATATCTTCTATTACGTCTGGTTAAAAGTACTCAGTGCATACCTCGAAGCCATTCCCGACTGGCCCCTCTCGATTATGGATTGGGACATATTATTTCTAATACCAATCGCATGGGCCGGCCCTGTCGTGGCACCCGTGCTTGTCTCAATCACATTGCTGGTATTTGCCGTGATAATACTTTATCGCGACTGCCGCGGCAGACCTATAAGAGCAAGCCGAATAGACTGGATTGGCTTTATCGCTGCCGCCGTTGTTATCGTTATCTCTTTTTGCATACCCGGACCCCACATCGCCGAGCAAGATTATCAATCCTATTTCTATTGGCCGGTATTCGCCGTCGGTCTCCTGGCATCTGTCGCCCTATTTGTAAAATGCCTGCTGAAATCAAAATAGAGAGCATGAGGACACAATAAAAAACCTGGCGCTTAAGTCGTGCGCGTTGTCTCTTGCGCACTTTTCTTATCGCTCTCTGAGACTTCACCGCGGCTGGCTGCTGTGATATTTGCTACTTGCCGCTTTCCTTTTTTACCGCGTATTTCTCGAATTTGCCGAAAATCATCTTGCCCGCAGAAGTCTGAAGAGAGCTGGTTATACTAATGGCCAAATCCCGGCCTATCTTGTCGCGGGCGCCTTCGACAACAACCATCGTCCCGTCGGAAAGATACCCGATACCCTGCTCGGCCTCCTCGCCGGGCTTTATGATTCGAACATCCATAGTCTCACCCGGCAAAGCAACGGTCTTCAGGGAACTGGCCAAATCGTTGATATTAATCACATCAACCTCACGAACCTGTGCAACCTTGGTAAGGTTATAATCAGTCGTCGCCACCCGACCGTCACGGCTCTTGGCAAACATCATTAGTTTCTGGTCGACACCTTTGACATCCTCGACCTCCGGGATGACAGTGTCGTCAATCTGAATGTCTATAACAGTGCTTGACTGCATCTGATGAAGTATATCAAGACCCCGTCTGCCCCGGGTGCGCTTGAGCTTGTCGGCCGAATCCGCTATCAACTGAAGCTCATTGAGAACGAAACGTGGAATAAGCACCGGAGCATCGAACAACTTACTCTCACACAGGTCCGCAACACGCCCGTCAATGATTGCCGAGGTATCCAGGATCAAAGGTCTCGCCCCTTTGCTCTGCTTGGCAAATTCGACATAGGGAACTACAAAACGCACATCGTCTTTGGTCCTCATCACAATACTGATAGTAAGATAACATATACAAATGCTCATCATCCATTTGATTGCCTTTATCGCCTCCGGGATTAAGTTTAAACCGTATGATTCAGTTATCATATCGACCACTGGCGCCAGTGCCATACTCAGAAGCATTCCAACCAACAGGCCAAAATACACACCTGCCAGAGCACTGAGCTTTTTCTTCGGCGTAAGAATATCGAGGAAAAGGACAAACACCGCCATCCCCAACGCACTCCACAGAACCGTCCACTTGTCCTCCGATCCCGCGATTGCATAAGAACTCAAATTCGCAATCAGCACTGCAAGAAGAACAACAAAAAAGATACCTCTGAATAACCAAATTAACATAGTTATAAACCTCCCAAAAATTATGATTATAATATAGTTTTATTTATGAAATCGGACATTATATCCCGTATCAGGCAAACCATCAATAAATACGTTATTAAACGCATTATGTTTGCAAGACTCTTCTTTAGATATCGGCTTATTCAAGCCCGCCCCATTAGCCCGGCTTTATATGCTCTCGTTCCACCAATAAAGAAAGCGAAAATATCCGAAAGCTAATGAAAAAAGTGCAGATCAGGAATCCACAATCTACTCGGACCAAAAGGCCAAAAAAACACGATAGGCCGACGAAAAGTCCTCAGAAACAACGGACTTTAAAAAGTTTGCCTTCCTGCGGTATTCCAAACAAAGCTCAGACTAATTATTTGCTGTCGGTTTCGACCTTTTCCTCTGCCATATCATCACCACTGGCCTTGCTTTCGGAATCCGCACTTTCAGCTTCTTCAAGTTGCTCGGTTTTCTCCGGCTTGGTTTCCTCTGAAACCTCCGCTTCTGAAGCATCACCGCTTTCGGCTTCAACTGCTTCGACCTCGGCTTCTACTCCCGAACCTGCCCCGGCGACAGTCTCTGACGATGACTGTGCCTCTCCGGCTTCGGTTTCACCGACTTTATCTTCAGCTGATTCACTCACCTTCTCAACCCCCTCAGCCGCCGAAACTCCAGAATCCTCGGTTTCGCCGACCTTGTCCCTCAAACCTACAATCTCTTCCATATCCGAGTCGGAAACGACGGTTTGAACACCTATCGGCTTGGTACGCTGGCCGGTATCGGACGCTTGCTCCTCCGCCGCCCACTGGACCCTTCGTAAACTCAAACCGATTTTACGCGACTCGTTGTCAACCCGCAGAATCTTAACTTCTACTTCGTCATCCTTCTTTACTACATCCTGAGGCTTATCAATCTTGTGGTCGGCAAGCTCGGAAATGTGCAACAGACCCTCAAGGTCCGGCTCCAGTTCCACAAATGCACCAAAGTTAGTTACCTTTGCTATTCTCCCTTTAATAATGTGGCCGGGAATATATTTTTCCGGAATCGCTCGGGACCACGGATCTTCCGTCATCTGTTTTATGCCAAGGCTTATCCTTCGTTTTTCTTCATTGACTTCGAGAACTACGCACTTGATGTCCTGCCCCTTTTGTAACGCCTCACCCGGATGATTATATTTCTTCGTCCAGCTCAAATCAGAAATGTGGATCATCCCGTCAAGACCCGGCTCCATCTCCACAAAAGCTCCAAAATTCGTCAAACTCCGTACCTGGGCGGTAACTATCGTGCCGGGTGGATACTTCTGTGAAGCTATCGTCCACGGATTAATCTCCGTCTGCTTGATGCCAAGCGATATCTCCTGCTTCTCCTTGTTCACGTTCAATACAACAACGTCTATTTCATCATCAAGATTAAGCATCTCGCCCGGATGGGCCAGTCGCCTCGTCCAGCTCATCTCGCTGATATGCACCAGCCCTTCAATACCGTCCTCAAGACGGATAAATGCACCGTAGTTCATCACATTGACAACCTTGCCCTTTACTCTCGCCCCCACAGGATACCGAACTTCCACATCTTCCCAGGGACTCGGCGTTTTCTGCTTCAGGCCAAGTGATATCTTTTCATGCTCCTTATTGACTCCGATAACAAGGCATTCAATCTCCTGGTCAAGCTCGACAACTTCCGACGGATGTGATATCCTTCCCCAGGTCAAATCCGATATATGCAGAAGACCATCGAGACCTCCCAAATCCACGAACACGCCGAAGTCGGCAATATTCTTGATTACGCCCTTTCGCAACTGACCGACCTCGATTTCTTCAAGAATCTTTTCCTTGCTGCTCTGGCGCTCCTCTTCGATAAGTTTGCGTCTCGATATGACAATGTTCCTGCCTTCAACGTCAATCTTGAGAATCTTGCATTCCACATCCTTGCCGATAAACCTGCTGATATCGCCAGGCTTCCTGATGTCAACCTGAGAGGCCGGCAAAAACACAGGCACACCGATATCCACAAGTAATCCGCCCTTGATACGCCGGATAACCTTACCCGTAACAACATCGCCCTTTTGTTTCGTAGTAATAATCGTTTCCCAGCCCCTGATGCGGTCGGCCTTAAGCTTCGAGAGAAGGATAAGTCCGCCTTCAGAATCCGTATCTTCAAGGAAAACTTCTATCTCCCTGCCCGCAGTTATACTTTCGGGGTCTTCAAATTCACTCGCATCAACAATTCCTTCGCTTTTAAGCCCGACCTCCACGATAACATCATTGCCTATCTGCGATACGATTGTCCCTTTAAGAATTGTGCCTGGCAAACGTGAATCAACCTTTGCTCGAAGCACTTCTTCCAAAAAATCTGTTTCTTTCTCACTGAACAGCTCAGCGACCTGCTCGTCCAGCTTCTCTTCTGACAAATCCAGTTTGTTAACTATATTTCTATCTACCATAAACTAAAATCCCGTTGTGGAGTCTGTATTTTTGCCGGTTCCTGTTTTACAACCCGCTAAAAGAGCGACCGAAATGAGAACCTTAACCCATCGGCGCCCCACATTTACGCCGATAAGCTCTCGTGCAACTGTGTACACAATTAAATGTCCCTGTTAACCTATAAAAACGCATTTGCCCACGCAGCAAAAGCATACATTACACAACTTTTGCATTTTCGTAAAGATTTATTTTTCAAAATAAACTAAACTACCTGTCCTCCTCCACAACTTCAAAACCGATTAATGTAGCCAAATCCTTGATTTTTCCCCTCAGATCACCTAAAGTCCCCGCCCTATGGATTCCATATTCATCAGGTGAAAAATGCCTCTGTATTCCATCCGCATCATCAACTTTCACAACCAGCTTGGTTCTGCACATTATACCATCAAAACCTTTATAGAGAGAATGGCCGTCAGCAGTCTTGCCCGTATGAAGGCCTATCTTCTTGTGAAGCACATAGACTTTCCATAC